>JGI994J12354_10001541_pt1 | contig 23285 bp, 14 predicted proteins | sample IntmicLarv3ML3BL_FD_12354 | JGI IMG/M metagenome (IMG submission 12354) | reverse complement strand
ACGTTACGACCATCGGAACCCAGGCGTTCCAAGGTTGCACGAAATTGATGGCGATTGATATGCCGAAAGTGACATCTGTTCCGGTCTCTGCGTTCACCGGGTGTAACGGATTGGTATTTGTCAACATCCCGTCCGCAACATCCATCGGGACATCTGCGTTCAGCAGTTGTTATGCACTGTCGTCGATCAATATGCCGAACGTTACGACCATTGAAAACTATGCGTTCATGTCCTGCGGCGGGCTGATATCGTTATACATACCGAACGTGACGTCCATCGGGACATCTGCGTTCTACAACTGCGTCGCACTTAATATGGTGACGATGACAAACGCAGCACAATTCGGCGACTATGCCTTCGACAGTTGCACTGCATTGTATGCGGTAGCGATACCTGAGGGTCCAAATATCGGAACAGAAGCATTCCCATCCACGACCAAGATCATCGTGTACACCGGAGATATAGAGAGCATCACTGCATACGGCGTCTCAGGCGATATCGTCACGTTAAGGATCGTCGCGTTACCGGGCATCGGTGTCGATGGCATCCATGTCTTTGATGCCGGTGCTTACATCATAAGCGGGGCGGAAGACACATGGAGGCTAGATACAGGAGGATTATCGCTGGTAAGCATAGAGATCCTTGAGGCAGGAGTGTCCTCCGAGTTGACAGTTGTCATCATCGGTGAAGGGACCGTGCAATACAGACGGACATCCGACGGACTAGATCTCAGAGATCTGATAGGAGATACGATACGGTTCGTAGATCTGAATGAATTGTACTTCGAGGCAATTCCGTCCTCATCCTACACATTCGGTTCCATATCTTATGAAGGCGAGGGCTATTCGAACATAATCGGCAACACGATGATCCTAGAAGGGTCAGGAATCATCACCATAACGTTCCTGTCCAAGGAATTTGATGTAGTCGTTTCATCCGGAACCGGTTCGACCGTCACCATAACAGATCAGGATGATGGGAACATTGAACTGAGTAAAGCGAAAAACGGCGAAGATCTTGTGTTCAAAGCCACTGACATCAACGGCAGTCCGATCAAAGTGACCGTACAGTTCGATTCCGGTCCGGAGATCGAGATCATAAAGGTCAACGGCGTATACACCATACCGGGGATCACGATCACAGATGACGTGACCATCAAAGCCGTTGTTATGAACACTGTCACCTTGGGATCCTTCACGGTAACATGGGAACGCAACAACGACGGAGATAACACGATGACCATCACAGGGTGCGTAACTGAAAGCGCAACCCTGGCGATCCCTGAGATGATATTGGTCGGAGGTGTAGGTTTCTTTGTTACACAGATCCACGAAGATGCTTTTGACAGCTGCAAAGTACTGTACGATCTGAGAATACCATCCACTATAGAGTACCTGAGTGAAAAACTTCTAAGCGATATCCTTCTTCGCAGTTTCGATGTGAACGCGAGGAACCCCAACTACAGCCACGGTGCCGGCGGAGCATTGTACAACAAGGATCAGACAGAACTCCTGAGATATCCCGCAGATTCGACCGCTACAACGTTAAACGTGCCGTCGACTGTACTTACCATCAGTGCGAACGCGTTCAAGGGCAGTGTTAACCTTGTGACCGTGACGATGCCTTCTGTGATATCTATAGGAGAATATGCGTTCCTGGGTTGCAACAAACTCACAACAGTGACCGTTGACAATTCGAAATACTACTCTGACGGTGAGTCGTTGTTCGATAAGGATACGGATACACTCATCAGGTTCCTGGGAAGGACCGATGCTTCATACACCATACCGTACGGGACGGTCAATATAGAGGAATATGCGTTCCAAGACTGTATTTTGCTTGAGTCGGTAGGAATGCCGTCGACCTTGGAGACCATCGGATACGGTGCGTTCGCAGGCTGTACGAAACTGGGAGTGCTTGCAGTACCTGCAGGGATACAGGACGTAAGCGATGCGTTCACAGGCGTGATCATCTGGTATTCAGGGGTCATGAGCGCATTGGCACATAATCTCGTCGGTGAGGACATAACAGTAGAATTCCTGACCGAAACGGGCAGGGAGGTGCACGACGCACGCGCAGTAACGATACCCGGAGGAGATGCGATCGATTGTGAGATCATTGCAGTCAATGTCGTAACATTCGAAGGCGTCAGCCTCATATCCGAATTCTCTGTTACCATTGTCGACGGATACGAGATCTCCGCGAACATCACCGGGAACGGAAAGGTGCAATACTGGTCCGAGACAGATAATGAATTCGTGGACCTGACCGACGAGGTATTGTTACAGTATAACACCACTGTCAGGATCGTACCTGATCCGTATCATATGATCATATCATTGGAGATCAACGGTGATGAAGTGACCGGTACAGAGTTCCTGATCAGTAAAGGATCGGAATTCACTGTTGCGTTCGCGCCCGGTGTGTATGACGTAAGGGGAATACCTGAAGCGGGATCGGACATCGAGATAAAGGAAGGATCAACAGTACTTGCGGGAACAGTACGCAGTACGGCCACGTACGGCACTGATTTTGCATTCACTGTCAACAGCTCATGGCTGGTCACCGTGACCGTAACGATAGACGGCATAGCCAAGAAGATCGCACCCACAATGGATGGCGGTGACAGTTATGTGATACCCGGCGCGGACATCAAAGGTAATGTGGTCATCACCGTTACACAGTACGTTCTGCAGATAGGTACTGATATCGGAGTGAAGGTGAAGATCGATTCCGGAATCAACGTCATCATAACCGGATATTCGGGAGCAGGCACCGCAGGCGGTACCATACCCATGACGTTCAAAGCGGATGACCAAGAGACATACAAAATAATCGAGATCGGGCCCCGTGCGTTCGAGAACAGCACAGTGACATCGATCAGCATACCATCATCTATAATGTTGATTGCAGAGGATGCATTCTTCGGATGCGATAGACTCCTTTCGATCAAAGTGGATGCAGAAAATACAGACTACTCTGCTGACAGTAATGCATTGTTCGACAAGGACAAAGAAAAGATCATCAGATTCTTCGCAAGGAATCTGACGCACTATACGATACCGGATTCCGTGATAACGATAGGGAGTTACGCATTCCAGAGATGCACCAACCTCTTATCGATCACAATACCTGATTCTGTGGTGACGATAGAGGATAACGCATTCCTGAACTGTACCAAACTCACATCGGTGAAGATACCCGATTCAGTGGAGACAATCGGAAACTTTGCGTTCAGCAACTGTATCGGCCTGACGTCTGTGACCATACCGGCGTCTGTAACGATCAGGAACAATGCGTTCCTGGATTGTGATAAATTGCTTGCAGTGGCAGTCCATGAATCTGTCGTGTATGAAAGCGATTCGTTCGGATCTGAAGTAATGATCATCGTATACGACGGAGACGCAGTCAGCGTGACCGCGACCGCCGACGGAACGACGGTGATGCTGACGATCGTTCTTCCTGAAGGCTTTGCAATAGGGGAACTGAAATTAGGAACCGCATCAGGCGAGGACGATATAGCATGGACAGAGAGTGAGAATGTCCTTACATTCAACGGAATAGGTATTGCATACCTGGAAGTGACCGGAATGGAAGGTTATGAACTGTCTGCGAACGTCGTAGGCGGCGAGAACGGGAAGATACAGTACAAGACGATAAGGGACACAGAGTTCGTTGATCTGGTAGGTACTGTTACCGTAGGCGGCAACATCACTGTAAGGATCGTACCGTACGACAACTACATGTTCAGCGGCCTCAAGTTCAATGATGCGGATGCAGGAACAGGCACAGAATTCGTTATAAGCGATGCGACGGTAATTGCCGTAACATTCGAACCGAAACAGTTCAGGACGGAAGGATCATCCGAAGCCGGCTTCGACATCGTTATAAACGATGGAACAACGGTAATTTCGGGAACAACATATGGTTCCGTCACATATGGTTCGGATTATGAGTTCACTGTAACGAGTGCACAATTAGTGTCCGTGACCGTAAAAATAGGCACAGGAACGGAAAGACCGTTACAGCCGGGAACTGACGGAAAGTACGTCATAGACGGTGATGATATAACCGGCAACGTGATCATAACCGTCACCGCATCACTCGTGAGGGCAGGGGACTTTGAAATAAAGGTCAAGGTCACCGGAACGAACGCGGAAATTGCAGGATACACAGGAGGAACAGGATACCTCAGAATACCGGAAACGTTCGAATACAGAGATGTAACGTACACAATAACCGCGATCGGAGCGAATGTGTTCAAGGACTGCACGGGAATGACCATGCTTTCAATACCGGATTCGGTGGAGACCATAGGTGCAAGTGCGTTCCAAGGCTGCACCGGATTGAGGGAATTGACGATACCTGATTCCGTGACATCATTGGGTGCGAATGCATTCAAGGGTTGTACGGGATTGGCGACGTTGATAATGAACATCAACACCGATGTCGGTTACTTACTTGATCTGTCGCAGAATGCGTTCAGCGGATGCGTGAACATATCACGTATAACACTGACAGGTAACGCTGGAAAGGACTTCACAGGCATCAGCGGAAAGACGCCGTGGGCGATCAGCACTGTAACAGGGTTGGAAGTGACGCTGGAAGGTATAACATCCATCGGAAAAGAGATGTTCCTTGATTGTACGAATTTGACGAGGGTGACAATGTCTCCCCTTACATCCATCGGCGCAAGTGCGTTCCAAGGAAATGTGGGACTTACATCACTGACGATACCTGATTCCGTGGAAACGATCGGTGCAAGTGCGTTCCAAGGATGTACAGGACTTACGACGATCACGATACCTGATGCGACAGAGACCATAGGCGCAAATGCGTTCCAGGGCTGTACAGGTATCAGATCGGTGACGATACCGGATTCAGTAAAGACCATCGGCGCAAGCGCGTTCCAAGGTTGCACAGGACTGACGTCGATCACAATACCTGATTCTGTGGAAACGATCGGCGCAAGTGCATTCCAAGGCTGCACCGGATTGAGGGAACTGACAATACCCGATTCCGTAACATCATTGGGTGCGAATGCGTTCAAGGACTGCACAGGACTGACGGAATTGACAATGAACATCAATGCCGATGTAGGTTACTCACTCGATCTGTCGCAGAATGTGTTCAACGGATGCGTGAACATATCACGGATAACACTGACGGGTAACGGAGCCGGAAAGGACTTCACAGGCGTCAGCGAAAAGACGCCGTGGGCGATCAGCACCGCAACAGGACTGGAAGTAACACTGGAAGGCATCACGTCCATTGGAAAAGAGATGTTCCTTGATTGTACGAATCTGGCGCGGGTGACAATACCTGATTCCGTGACATCCATCGGCGCAAGTGCGTTCAAGGGTTGCACAGGACTCAGATCGGTGACGATACCCGATCTGGTGGAGACCATCGGTGTAAGTGCGTTCGAAGACTGCACAGGACTGACGTCGATCACAATACCTGATTCTGTGGAAACGATCGGCGCAAGTGCATTCCAAGGCTGCACCGGATTGAGGGAACTGACGATACCTGATTCTGTGGAAACGATCGGCGCAAGTGCATTCCAAGGCTGCACCGGATTGAGGGAACTGACGATACCTGATTCCGTAAAGACCATCGGCGCAAGTGCGTTCGAGGGCTGCACCGAACTGGGGGAACTGACGATACCTGATTCCGTAAAGACCATCGGCGCAAGTGCGTTCGAGGGCTGCACTGGATTGAGGGAACTGACGATACCGGATTCCGTAACATCATTGGGTGCGAATGCGTTCAAGGACTGTACGGGATTGGTGACATTGACAATGAACATCAACACTGACGTCGGTTACTTACTTGATCTGTCGCAGAATGCGTTCAGCGGATGCGTGAACATATCATCGATAACATTAACTGGCAGTGGGGTCGGAAAGGACTTTACGAACATCAGCGGAAAGACGCCGTGGGCGATCAGCACTGCAACAGGACTGGAAGTAACACTGGAAGGTGTAACCTCTGTAGGAAATGAGATGTTCATGGGCTGTACGAATTTGACGTGGATCACCATGCCTAACGTAACGGTCATCGGAAACGATGCATTCAGCGGATGTGAAAGCCTCTACAGCATCGACTCCAACGTCGATATCGACGCCGATCTCAGTAACGTGACATCCATCGGAAACAATGCGTTCCTCGGATGTTCACGGTTGACGTCATTGGATATCAGTGCTGCAACGAGCATAGGATCGGCTGCATTCAAAGATTGCATTGGACTGACGGATGTGACGATGTCCCTGAACGTTACGCTCGGGAACAATGCGTTCCAGGGCTGCGAGGATATAATCGAAGTGACACTGACAGGAACAGGAGCGGGTGCGTCGTTCAGTTCATCATACACATACACGCCGTGGTATGTCAGTCAGTCGACATCGCTTTCGATCACAGTGACCGAAGGAATAACGTCCATCGGTGCAAGTACGTTCCGGGGTTGCACAGGACTGACATCGATCACGTTACCTGCTTCTGTGAAGACGGTCGGAGCGGATGCGTTCCGGGGTTGCACCAATCTCGAAACAGTGATAATGGGTTCCGTTACGATCATTGAAGCGAATGCGTTCCAGAACTGTACCTCACTCATGGAGATCGATATGCGCAGTGCCGTTGATATCGGTAACAACGCATTCAACGGATGCAGCGGACTCGCAACGGTCATCATGCCTCTCAATGTTGAGATCGGGACCAATGCGTTCAATCTTTGCGAGAACATATCCAAGATCACCCTGACCGGAACAGGCGATGGAAAGGATTTCACCGCAGCCGAATTCTCCAACACGCCGTGGTCCAAAAGCGAAGCGGGATCGCTGGTGATCGTCCTGGACGAGAACATAACAGGAATCGGCAACAACACGTTCCGCGGTTGCGAGAACTTGATGTCGATCAACCTCGATAAAGTTATGTTCATCGGAGACTATGCGTTCTACGGTTGCGTTGCACTTGATACAGTGGAAATACCGCTTGTCGAGACCATCGGCGCAAATGCGTTCCAGGGATGCACCGCACTGAGCAAGATAGAGGCTGTGAAAGTAACTGAGGTCGGAGACAATGCGTTCTCCGGCAGCAATAAACTTTCCACAGTGAACATGCCGCTGCTTGAGATCATCGGCGCAAATGCGTTCCAGGGATGCAGTACACTGTCGTCCATAGATCTCAGCAAGGTAATATCCATCGGAAACGGTGCGTTCAACGGATGCACAGGAATAACATCGGTGACGATATCAACGTCACTTGTGACCTTGGGATCCAATGTGTTCCAGGGCTGCACCGGACTTGAGGTGATCGCGATCCCTGAAGGTTTCATCATAGGATCATACCCCGGTAAGATAGTCGAATACTCCGGAGATGCGGTCAGCGTGAATGCAACGATGAACGGAACATACGTTGTACTGATCATCACAATTCCGGGAGGAACCGAGATCGGCAGCGTCAGTGTGAAGAGGGTCAATGATGCGACCATATCAACGAGTGGTACTGGCAACAGACGCACGTTCGAGTTCCCCACGACCGACAAGACGGTTTATCTGGATGTTGCTGCGGTATCATCCAATGAGATAACGGTTGTTCAGAACGGCACCAGCGGTACTTTGAAGTATTCCGTCGGATCCGGTCCGAGCACATCCATACCGTCAGACAGAAAGATAACGAAAGGAACGGAGACGATAAACATCATCGCAGAACCTTCTGCGGGATACGGAGTGACATGGACCTTCGATCCGTCAGCGGCCGGTACGGCGAACGGGAATACGGCGACTGTAACGGCAGCATGTACCGTGACGGCAACGTTCACTATACTGAAGTATGAGGTCAAAGCATATTCCGGTTCCGGAATAGCTGTCAAGGAGTCGGAGATCAAGACGATCACCGAAACGAACACGGGAGAAGTGTCGTACGGCTCAAGTTATACTTTCTCGGTTGAAAGCAGCAGTGCTGTTTACGTCACGGTGAAGATCGGTGACGGCCCGGCAAAAGAGGTATTCACCTCGGGCGGACGGTACGTGATCGAAGACGTCACAGGAAACGTAGAGATACGTGCGGTCAAAGCGTACTCGGTCACCTTCAGCGAAGAGAACGGTACGATAATGTACCAGAGGACCGGAATAGACGAGAGACCGAGGGAGTACGATGGAACATTCGGAGGTCCGGAAGGATCGGATTTCGTCATAATACCGAGTCCGGACAGCGGATATGTTCTCTCGTATCCTGCAAGCGGATCGCCTGCAGGTGACGGAAAAGTGACATTCTCGAACGTGACAGGAAGTATCCACTTGGAATTCCTTCAAGCGTTCGCCGTGACGGTGAACGTGAACGGAACGAACGGAACCGTCAAGTACCTCATAAGCGGAGGAGACGAAACAACGATAATGGGATCTGTCAAAGAGATCCAGTTCAGTGACGGTCAATCTGTTACGATAACTGCATTCCCGTTGTCGAATTATGTTGCGACGATAACCGTGAACGGCGAATCCGTTACAGGTGACTACGTGACCGTTGACGAAACGTGTGTCGTGAACATAATATTCTCGCCTGTGACGTACAGCGTCACGGGAGCACCCGGAAACGGAACAACGATACTGGATGACGGTAAGCCGATCTCCGGTGGAACATACGGAAAGGCAACATACAGCAAAGACTACGTGTTCAGTGTAACTCGTTCCGGAGTGGACATCCAGGTATATTGGAAGAAAACATCCGCAAGTGATTTTTTTTGGTAAGTACACCATACTTGCTGAAAACGTCACAGAGAACATTACGGTAAAGACGGTTAACGTGTACTCTGTTACTGTCAACGGTAACGAAGCGTCAAGAGTAGGTACAGGGAATGCAGCACACGGTCAGCAGATCGTTGTTGAATTGGCTGCCGGAGACCACTATGTTCTTCCCGGAACCGTTTCCGTGACCGTCGGAGGCACAGCGATCGCTGCGACCACAGGATACGATTACGACGAAGGAAAGGTCACGGTATTCGAAGCATCGGTAACAGGTGCGATAGTGATCACCGCGAACTGCGTTCCTGAGGAATATGTCGTAACGCTGCCGGATATGTCGGACAGGTATTCAGTATCGATATCGCCGGAGAAGGCGGTGTTCAAAGGATCCCTGACCGTAACGGTCACGTTGAAAGCAGGCCACAGGTTCGTATCCCCGTCCCTCATCTTACCGGATGGCAGCGGCATGAGAGTATCCGAACCGGTCATATCCTCAGGAAAGGCGGTCTTCACGATCACCGGTTTCACTGATGACTTCGGATTCGGTGTCAAAGGTGTAGAGAAGGAGACTTACGACATAACCGTAACAGGTACGAACGTATCAAGGGACGGCGAAGGAAAGGCTGAATACGGCACAGAGATCGAAGTTACGATCGTTGCTGCGCCTCATTATGTCTTACCTGACACGATCAGTGTCACTGTCGGCGGTAATAATGCATCGTTCGGTTACGATCCGAATACCGGAAAGGTGACCGTTCATGCGGTATCCGTGACCGGAACTATATCGATAGTTGCCAGTGCAGCAGCCGAGAAGTACACCGTAACGGTACCGGATGAGACCGACGAATATTCAGTATCGTTGTCATCGGAGAAGGCAGTGTTCAATGAGCTGTTGGAAGTAACGATTACGTTGAAACCGGGTTACAGGTTCGTATCTCCGAAACTGTTGTTCACAGACGGCAGCGGTGCAAGGACATCCGATTCCGTTCCGTCTTCCGGTAAAGTGATATTCACGGTCATCGGATTCACAGGAGACTTCGGATTCTCCGTGGACGGTGTCGTACCGGAAGAATATGAAGTGGGACAGCCGGGCGACGGAAGAGGATACTACGTGTCCGCACCGCCGTTGGCAGTGTTCGGCGGAGAATACAAGATAACGATAACCCTTTCCTATGGTTACACCGGAACAGATCTGGATGTGACCATAGACGGTTCGGGCACCGCTGTGAAAGCGATGCTGTCCGCAAGTGAATACGTATTCATGGTCACCGGTTACACCGGATCATTCGGATTCACCGTCTCAGGAGTGGAGAAGGCCGAAAGTGATCTTGTCGAGACCCCCGGGAAAGGATACGTGGCTTATGCACCGGCAACAGCGGTTGACGGTTATGAGATAATCATATCCTTGGCGCCGAACTACGACGGAACGGCAATGGATATCGAGATTGCGGACGGAACAGTCACCGGACCGACCTGGATGTCAGGAAGGGACTATAAGTTCACCGTGACCGGGTTCACAGGCGTACCGTCATTCACTGTTTCCGGTATCGTACCGAATGAATACACCGTAACACATCCGTCAGGAGACGGTTACACCTTAAGCGAAGCTGTGAAAGCGAAATACGGCGAAGGATATGTGGTGAAGATCACGCTGAATGACGGATACACGAATTCCGTCCCGCGCATATCATCACCCGGTCTCAATGCAACACAGACGAACAAGGTCGATAACGAATACACGTTCGTGATCGAAGGATTCACCGGAGACTTCGGATTCACTGTTTCAGGCGTCGTCCTTAACGAATATACTGTTGCCAACCCCGGAAACGGTGAAGGATACACTGTGACCGTTGAGAACAAGGTTACCCACGGAGGAGAATACACGATAAAAGTGACATTACTCCCGGGATACACTGATTCTATGCCGGCCGTTGTACTGACACCCGGAAGTTCCGGAACACTTGGTGTAGGAAGCAAGACCAACAACGTATACACGATAGAAGTGACTGACTGCACAGGACCTTCGGGATTCACAGTATCCCGTGTCGTACCGAATGAATATGATGTTGAATTCTCGGAAAGCGGAAAGGGATACACCGTGGATGCGAGCGAGAAAGCAACATACGGTGAAAGTTACGTCATAACCGTGACGGTACTGCAGGGTTACACCAGATCAACACCATCCGTGCTGCTGTCCACAGGTTCAGTTGTCATGGAAGAGAAAGGAAACAACGTGTACACATTCACCTTGGCGAACGTCACCGGCGGATTCAGTTTCTCTGTTTACGACGTGACTGCGGATGAATATGCCGTAATCGTTCTGAACGAAGGCGATAATTACATTGTCACCTCGGCTGCAAAGGCCACATTCGGAATAGATTACGAAATAACCGTAACGCTGAAGACAGGGTACACAGAATCTGTGCCGGCCATTGTGTTATCACAGGGAAGCACCGGAACCGCAGGCGAAGGTGTCAAGACCGGTAATTCGTACACCTTCAGGGTCACCGGCATCACGGGAGATATAGAATTCAGTGTTTCCGGAGTTGTTGCCAACAAGTACGTCATGATCGTGAGAGCAGACAGCAACGGTACTACGTCGGGAAGCGGAACATACGAATACGGTTCTGAGATGACGATGACCGCGATCCCCGATGACGGATACAGGTTCCTCACATGGAATGACGGTAACACTGATTCTGTGAGGAGGATCACAGTCTCCGCGGTTGCAACGTACACCGCAACATTCGTTGCGATCGACACTGAACCTGCAGAGTTGGGAGATGTGCTCGTAGGCGGCGTAATAAACGCAGATGCACTGAAAGCGCTGCTCGCAGCGTCTGTTGACGGTGTGACTCTGGAAATACCCGCAGGTACGGCCGGTCTGAATGACCTGATAATGCCGAAGGAAGTGTTCGCAGACGGTTCATGCGACGGAAAGGTGCTTGAGATCATCATCACCGATACCAACGGCGATATGATGTACAGGTGGATGTTCGACGGTAACGATACATACGATCCCGATGTGACATCGTCACTGAAGATCGCAATATCGATGTCGGTCGACGGCATAGGTTCGCCTTCGGGAATGAAAGCGGCTGTAGACAAATACATTGACGACAACGGTCTGGTGGAAGAGGCGATCTATCTGAACTTCTCTGCTACCGGAACATTGCCGTATAACACCATGATAACGTATAACGTCGGAGCCGAATTCGCAGGAAAGACGTTCAGGCTGTTCTACTACAACGGAGCACTCGATGATAAGGGACAGGTCTGTACGGTCAACTCTGAAGGGTTCATCGTATTCACGATAGACCACTGTTCGTCGTACGCAATGATAACAACGACATCCGCCCCGATCATCCCCGATCCGGAAACGTATGGCGTAACTGTCATCGCCGATGACGGACTGACCGTTACCGCAGCGGCAACGGCAACGGAAGGTGTGGCGTACACATTCACCGTCACAGGAACGGATGATGTGACGGCAACTGTCGGCGGTGTGTCCGTGACCCTCGGAAAGAGCGGCAGTACGTACACCATACCCGCAGCCAACGTGAACGGGGTCATAGTCATCACCGCGAAAGCAGCAGCACCGGCCCCCGGTCCGAGCGATTCCGGAGACGGCGGCGGAAGCGGCGCAATGATGTTCGTTGTCATTGGTGTTATCATTGCAGTGATAGCATTGATCGCGGTCTACTTCATGGTGATCAAGAAGAAAGCGTGAACATAATATTTTCCAGGAACGCCTGCGGGGACCGCAGGCGTTCTAACATCTTTTCTTACATCTGAGGAGAACGTTCAGCGTGAGCTTTCCGATCTGAACGCGTGAGGCATTCTTCATATAATACTCGAATGATGTCAAATTCAACATCAAAGCTCATGCCCATAGTATCAGTGGGTAATGCAGAAAGTTTCCGTAAGCATGTTCTCAAGCCTCTTTTGGCATTCGGTCTGGCAGAGATGACTGTGAAAGATAAACCTAATAGCAGGTATCAAAAATATCGCTTAACCCCAGATGGTATCAAAGTGGTAATTCCTGTCATAGATACGGTCTGAGATCTTCCTACTATCTTCCTACCTTTACCATGTCTTTATTCTGCTTTTTATGATGTGTCAGTATGTCAGACCGGGAACGAATGCCATCGCCGCAATGTATATGACATAAATGCAGAGGAGTATAGCACCCATTCCTCTTGTCACTGAGCCTTTCATCCTTACCATTACGAACAATATCAGTGAAAGGACGATCATCACCGGCATATGGAACGTCAGTAACGAATCTGCGATCGGAATGTCAGTGAGCAATGCCCCCAACCCCAATGCGAAGAACGAGTTGAATATTACGCTTCCTATCACGTTACTGATGACGATCTCCCTTTCCCCTCTGTACGATGCCATCAAACATATGCATAGTTCGGGGAGACAGCTTCCGATCGCTACCACAAGCAATCCCACCATCAGTTCGGAGACTCCCAATTCACCTGCAAGGAATACCGCCCCGTCCACGAATACGTCAGCACCGAAATACAACGCAAGCATTCCCGCGATGACCATGATGATACACTTTGGAACAGAAACAGTAAGATCCTTTTCCAACTGCTCGTCTTCCGCATTATCCCTTTTCAGACGGTAGATCATCAGGATGAACACAATGAGCGCAGCTAATAGGATGAGACCTTGGAAGAATCCTAAAGAACCGGACAGGGAAAGGACGGCAATGGAAGAAACGGCAATGACCATGGCCGCAAGTTCGAACTTTGTTGTTTCATATCTACAGACAAGCGTTCCTATGATCGCAGACGCTCCTATCACCAGACCGACGTTGGCGATGTTGCTTCCGACGATGTTACCGATGATGATATCCGGATTGCTGGCACTTATGACCGATGTGATCGCTTCGGGGGAAGATGACCCAAGTGCGACTATGGTCAGACCGACGACGAAAGGCGACACGCCCAAACGCAGCGCAATGTCCTTGGCGCCTTCCACCATCCACTCTGAACCGAAGTAAAGAAGCACGATCCCGAGGGGAATGCCCAGCAGTATCCAATCCACGTTCTTCCTGATATGACGGTACGATTAAAGCTTTCCGTCCTTTTATTGAAAACGTTGCTTTGATTTTTTATTCAGTTAATTATTTTGTTAACGTTCCTTATGAACATCCGATGCCGTAAGTCGTATCTTAATGCCCGTGCTCACAGCGGCGGAGCCGGCTGTGAGCGTTCATGATGTTCCCAGATAAGAGAATTATCTAATTAGGTATGAAATGACTATATAGTTTGCACCTCATCCCGAAAACCGATGGGGCAAAGGGCAGATACACATACCCATACATTATATTCAGGCGTGGGAGATTTCGGTGCACTCAGGTTCCCTGAGTCCGTGACGAGACCTGAAAGGCTCGTCGATCACGCACGTTCCAAGGGGTTGAATGTTCTTTGCATCACAGACCATGATGCAGTTGCCGGAGCCTTTGTCGGTCAGGATTATGCGAAACAATTCGATGACATCGAAGTCGTCATCGGAGAGGAAGTATCAACAGCCGACGGCGAGATAATCGGATTATGGCTGAACGAGGAGATACCTGCAGGCCTCACGGTCGAGGAAACGATCGACATCATAAGGTCACAGGGCGGGATAACCATTGCACCGCATCCGTTCAGTTTTCACGTACCTGCGTTAGGTGACAGGGTATTCGAACTCGATCTCGACGGTATCGAAACGCTCAACGGCGGTCATATCGACAAATATTCCAACAGATTCGCGCAGGAGGTCCGTAACAAATATCCGAACAGATGGGCCGAACTGGGATCAAGCGACGGTCATTCGTTATCTACCGTCGGTTATTCATGGACGGAGTTCGAAGGTTACGGCGCAGAAGACCTCCGCAGATCCATCTTGAATAAAACAACGGTACCGTGCGGACATCCCGTGCCTATTGACAAAGCTGTACTGTGGTCCATGGAAGTGGTCCTGTCAGCAGGATGGATGATCCTCAAATCACTGTTCAGAAGATTAAAGCCTGATGCGACCAATCCGCTGGTGGAAAGGATCCGAGGTATTTCCACCCCGAAGAAGGTCGCCGCCGTTCTCGGAGCTGCGATATACGTACTGCCCCCGATACCGTTCCTGGCCAGCATTGCCAGCAACAGGTGGCTTAACAAGAAAGCTTCCACTCTGTTGGACAATATAGTGGAAAAATTGGATTCGGTTTAACTGCTCATCACAAGGACGACCAAAGCAGACCCTATCATCAGCAGGACAACGAACACCGCTACGATCGCGACCCATTTCTCCTGTCTGGTCCTCTTAGGTTTTTTCGTCTTTTTGTGATCCTCAGATCTCTGTCTGTGTGATTCTGCCATTTTACTTCACATCTTTGACGTATATCAGATGCCATCCGAACTCTGTCCTCACAGGTCCGACGACCGCTCCCTTGTCCGCTGCGAACGCAGAATCCTCGAACGGCTTTACCATCATTCCTCTGGAGAACCATCCCAGGTCTCCGCCCTTCTTTCCCGAAGGACATGATGAATATTTTTTAGCCATGTCGCCGAATTTCTCTCCACCGTAGATCATTTCACGGATATCAAGTGCTTTCTTCTCTGTGCTCACCAGAATATGGGATGCATTGACCTCTTTCGCCATACTCCCCGAACGTCGAAGATGATAATAACCTTTGTCCGTTCACCTGTTTGCAGATGAACATTCAAAAATACATGAATTACCGGTACATATACCATCCCAAATCGGAATTTACTGCATATTGCACTTTTTTCCGACTATTGTACAGGCAGGGTTGCGGTTCATATATGATATGTTCACAATAATGCAAAAATGTAAATCCTCATGTTCTCTGCGTACATCATGGACATCTGTAAGATCGCTGTATTCGTTCCTGAGGAATTCTCCGAAAAACTGATGGATTCGATAACAGAGGTTATAGAAACGCCGTATGACAATTACGAAAGGGCGTTCAGTATATCGAAGGTCACGGGAACGTGGAGACCGATCGGTAACGCAAGACCGTTCAAAGGCACAGTCGGAAAGATAGAGGAATCCGAAGAATTGCGAATAGAATTCATCGTTCTGAAGAAGGACCTTGCCGCAACAGTAAGGACGATCTGTAAAATACATCCTTACGAAGAGCCTGCGATAGACATCATTGAAATGACAGACTGGCACAGTGTGATCTGACACTCACGCACCATTATTCTTTCTGCACATTTCACTCTTCTTTCTTCCGGAAAGTATACACACCGTCGAATGTCCTCTGAAGCCGATGTACCTTCAAACTCTGTGTTCTGAAGTCAAAGCCTTCCTTATCGAGCAGTCCCATTTTGAAGAACCTTTCCAGTTCGATGAAGGCCTGATCGTAATTCACTTCAACTCCCACAAGAACATCTATCAGACGATTTCTGCAGTTCATCTTCTGCGGAATGCCGTTGTTCTTTTCTCTGAATTCCTTTTCTATCTCGGGGAACAGTTCAAGGTTCGCGTTACAGAGACGTTTCGCTTCATCGTAACGTTCTGATCCGATGTACGCATCGATGAGCAGTTCGTTCATCATGAATCTGTCATATCGTATCATTTTCATATCGTATGTGTCACCGACGGCGGCTGCGAACTTATAGTTCTCGTCCTTCAGCGCCAGGTCGGTGAGTGACATGAAGAATCTCTCTTTGGATGATGTGTCGCAATCCTTCAGATACCTTCCGGATCTCACTTTATTCTGGTCATCAAGGGATGAATACCATTTGGATACGCCTGCCGAGGAGACCTCGGGAGGTACGTCGCGTTTGAACATATCCCGTGAATATCAAAGGACAGTAATATCATTTTTCCTAAGGCCTGGTGATACTTTCCACTGTCCACTCGGATTCTTCAAGGAACGGTTCCCTTCTCTCACTGCATTCGTTGTAACAGTTCCTGCATGAATATTTGTGACAGGGTTCGCTCATGATCGTAAGTTCAACAACCTTTCCGAAACGTTCCGTGATAGCCTTTTTGGCCTCGCATGTTTCGAAGTGCTGTTCCCGTACGGTCATGTCATACGGCAGCACGACGCACAGATCGATGTGCAATCTTCCGCCTACCTTCAGGATACGGAGACCGTACATCTCTATCCAGTCGTTGTGTCTGTGTTCTCTCAAACATCCTACGACCTGTTCAAGCAGTTCGTTGTCAGCGCGGTCCATGATACCGTCGAATGAATCCTTCAGTACCTTCGCGCCTGTGAACAGTATGATGAAACCGAACAGACAGGCAACAGCGCCGTCTAGCCATCCCACCTCGTGACCGAGGTGTTGTAACGAATACATCAGAATGAGTCCGATCATTATTCCCAATGAGGAGTAGGTATCAGAACGTAAGTGCCGTCCGCTTGCTATGAGCGCCTGAGAACGGTTCTTCTCTCCTTTTTTGACAGCACGTGAACCGGCAATGAAATTCAGCACAGCGGACAAAGCAATAAGGAAGATACCGACATCAAGATTACTGATCTCCTGGGGATTCAGGATACGGTTGAACGATTCCATTAAGATCAAAAGACCTGCGAAGCAGATCATCGCGCCTTCTACGGATGCGGATATGAATTCGACCTTCCCGTGACCGTACGGATGGTCACGGTCCTTGGGTTTTGATGAAACATAAAGAGCATACAATCCAATGGACCCGGCAACAACGTTGACGATACTTTCCAAAGCATCCGTGAGAACAGCGACCGATCCGGTGTAGAACCATGCTGCGAACTTCAGGAAAAAGAGGCTTACGCCCAAAAGCACGATATACTTCTGGAAATTGTAATTTTCCCGTTCTCTATCCACAAAGTACCGACATCCCCAAGCCTATTTAGGGATTTTGTTCTTGGTTTACGTTCAAGAATCCCTAACTTTTTGAATGATCCTGACTCTCAAACGGCCTTCACGACCTGGACGCTTCATAGATGAGTTTTCCATTACGGAACACTTCCTCTGCGAAATCGCTTTCCAGGTATTCCTCTGAAACAATATCAACGCCTGTTCCGAGAGCTTCTTCCGGATCACATGAATCCGCACATCTTCAGCAGACCTTCCATATCCTTTGATGAGATGCAAAGATCAAAGTCACTGTTTGCGTCATTGTCGCCGCGCGCTCTGGAACCGAACAGATATACTCTGATCATGTGGTGTTTGATGGCAATAGGTGCAACTATCTCACGCAATTCTTCTATCGTGAAATTCTGTTAGACCTCTGCTGTCATATATGGCATATCTACAAAACACTCTATAGCTGTTATCCTCTAACATTTCAATATCATTATTCTTTTAACAATGACGATCAGTTCCGAAGACATCTTCATGGAACATCTTTTCTTTTCATTTCGTCTATGAGTTCTATCACTTTATGTACATTTGTGCTATGCACAGTATTGAAGAAATGATATGGTGTTTCGAGTTCCAGTTTCTCTGCGATCCTCTTGGAATTGGACACTGCAGCGGATCTGAGCGGGGTCAGGATGTCTCTGTAATCCGTGTTCTTATGAAAATCAATGCCGCACGTTCTGAGTTCTTCATGTATCCTGTTCTTATCGATCAGAGGGATCCGATGTTCCCTGAAATGCAGAAGCGGCCATATCTCGAAACAGGGATTCGAGATCACGATCCCAATTCCGCACTCTTCTGCTTTTTTCACTGCACGAATGATGTCTTCGAGAGAATTATTGTCTACATCGAAGACCGAGAATGCAACATCGCCCCTCTTCAGATCTATACCGTATTCTTTCATTTTGACCTTGCAGTAGTCTACGATCTGATATGGTTTCGTTTTTGTATCGGAAACAGCGGTTATCCTGAGGTTGATATTCCTTTCCGCAAGGCCTTTGAAATACTTGACCTCTGTCGGACCCTCCGCTGCGATCAGAATGTTCTTAGCAGGTTCTCTGAAACCGACTGACGTCCTCATTTCATCAGTCTCTCAGTCGAAATGAAAGGTTTTGCAGAGTATCTTCCGTTGATATACGACCTTCTTATGTCACGATCATTCCTTTCCTTGTACTCGGATAATGATCTGAGGGACGAAATGCCCGTTTCCCAGTCCTTATCTGTGAACCACACCTGATCCCTCCTTATCTCATCAAGGTCCATTAACTCCACATCATGGGTGTTGAAGATCAACTGTGCTCCTTTCGGATTCTCTTCCGTATCATGGAACAGACCCAGTATCCATTTGCATAGTTCGTGGTGGAAATTGACATCGATATCGTCTACGACCAACGTGGACCCAAGTTCGAGGGCATCGATCACCGATCCGATCGTGGATATGAACTGTATCGTTCCCGATGATTCCTGACAAAGGGGCAGTTCTGCAGTGATGTTCTTTCCGTCTCTGCCGACCGTTGTGTGATCAACCCATATATCCTCGATCTCAAATGCTAACTGAGGCTCAGGATAATATACATCCTTCTCAGGCCTCCTGCTGATCCTGCCTTTGTCCTTTACGGATATTATGCCCAGATCTGCGATCCTGAACGCTCTGTTGACACGTTCTCTGAATTTGGGGTCAACGATCATTTTATCTATCAATACATCCAAGGATCTTCCTGAATCTGTCCCAAGCAGGACCAAAAGATCGTTCGTAAGCCATTCGAATGCCTCTTTGACAGGAGAATAGTTGAACTGATGTGCCACTGAAAGATACAGGGATTCCTTTTTCACTCTTTCTGAGAGCAGCTTCTGTTTTCCTTTTTCCTTTACGAAATTGAATTCCTGACCATTCCTTTCGAAGATGGCAGCCACCTTTCCTTTCGGATAGAAATACAGGGATTCTTTAACGATCTCTGTGCTGTTATATGAGAACGAATAATCATAAAGGACATCGTTCTTCAGGAATTTGATCTGAAAGCATGTCGGAGAGCTCTTAGAGATATCATCGAACGCAAAAGGATGATAAGACAATCTCGTATTCGACAGGTGTGCGTGTGAGTTCCTCACAAACGCACCCATTAAGCCTACGGCTTCGATCAGTTTTGTTTTACCGGATGCGTTCGCACCGTAGATCACGGACGTTTTCAGTATGCGGAACTTACCGGTATCAGTAAGGTTATTCAGATGTTTTTTATCGGCCGCAGCCTCCATTGTGAACAATATATCCTCTTTGAAGGATTTGTAGTTCTCAACTCTGAATTCCAATAGCATAGACCAGGTTATAAGATGTTTAGTTATAAATTTTGTGATTATTTCTCAAAAATAAAGAATAAAAACGTATAATTGTATTTTTATACATGTTGTATGACATCATAGGGTACGTATCAAAATTTCAGAAAACATAAACGATATAGGGAAAAGATGGCAGCCGAAGCAGAATATCGCAAAAGGATGAAAGAAGATCAGGATACGAGAGGATATCCTTGACATTCGTTGTAAACGTTATGTTTTATCAACATCCTCTCCGGCTTGGAAGATCTGCTGCGATGTTCCGTATATCTCTTCCATTCCTATTGCGTCGACAGCGGACACGCAGCGCAATTCACCGAATATCCCGATGTTCTCCAACGCTCTGAACAACTCAGTACCGACAACGGTCTGGGGATCCGCATCGTTGTCAAGGAGGTCACCGTACAGCGTTTCGGGATAGTCGAACCATTCTGTTATCCTTTTGAGATCATCTTCCTTCAGGACATCTGTCTTCGACAGCAGGGATATCATCGGCAATTGCAATCTAAACCTGACAAGCGAGGAAAGCATCATAGCGGAAATGAAACCGTTGGATGTCCTGCAGAGCATAGGATCCATCAGGAAAGCGACCATTCCCTTCCCTTTGCCCAATGCTTCCGTGAGAACTTGGGAAGAACTCCTGAAAGCGAAAAGTTCCAACTGACCGGGCGTATCCACAAGAACGTATTCTGTTTTGAATGTACTCAATGCTTCAGTCAGATTGTTGATATGTACTGCCATGAGATCGGCGGCAACTATCTGTGCGCCGTTGGGTCCGAGAGAATATTCTTCCATGACATCGGAAAGATCGATCCATTCCCTAATGTCGATGTCAGCATTATACGGGAGTATATCCGCACCCGGGTCGAGATTCACGACAATGGAGTCGATACCGTTATGGTACAGCCAATCCTTGTAAGCTTGGACCATGGTGCTCTTCCCGCTGCCTGCGGTCCCGACGAAATAGATGAACTTCATACTCTCGCATGGACATGAAGTAAATTATCCTTTTCATTCGTTCGGTACATCTTCATGCTTCAGCGGCTTCCCGCGGAACCATGATAGTACGCATCCTACAACACTCATTCCCACGAAGATCAGGAACGCTGTTCTCATGGCGTTCATGAACAGATCTATCGTTGCAGGACCAATACTGCCGTTACCGACGATAAGTGAAACACATCCCACGGCGATACCGATGGACAGGAGGATACCGCCCTGTCTCATGATGCTCAGCATACCTGATGCTTCGCTGTATTCCCGCGGACTGACGGTACCCATGACCGCATTCGTGTTCGGTGCCGAGAACAGCGCATATCCTGTTCCCAGAAGTATCAATGCGAATGCCACAAGCATGATGTCCACTTCACGTGTGAGAAGAACGATCACCATCAGACCCGCGCAGGTTATTGTCATACCGATCGTCGGCAATATACGTGCATCCACCCTATCCGATAATCTTCCGGTGAGAGGCGTGAACACCGCTTGGATCAGCGGCTGTATGAGCAATACCATTCCCGCCTGTGACGGTGTATAGTCGCCGACATCCTGCAAGTACAGTGACAGGAAGAACGCGACCGCAAACGATGAAGCGTAGTTGAGAAGCGCAGCAGCGACCGATCTGGTGTAACGGCTGTTCGAGAACAGTTTTACGTTAAGGACCGGGGACCTCTCACGTTTCTCGATGAAATAGAATGCCCCAAGCATCGCAACACCTGCGATGATCAGCGGTATCGAGTACCATTCGGTTATGCTCATCAGTCCGTATGTTGCGATGGTTATCGCTATACCGTAAACAACAGATCCTTTGACATCAAAACGTTCTCCCTTCGCAGGTGTGAAGTCGGTCCTGAACGCAAGTATTGCAACAAGTGCCAGTAAACAGAACGGGATCACCATATAGAATGTGCTGTGCCACCCCAACGTATCGGTAAGCAGTCCTCCCAAAGGAGGTCCGACGGAACTTCCGAGATAAACGGAAGCGGTGTTCATTCCGATGGCTCCGCCGCGATGATTCTTCGGATAGACCTCAGTGAGCATTGCGATGCCCGTACAGGATATCGCAGCGGAACCGAGACCCATGATCACCCTGCACGTAAGTAACGCAGTGAAATTGGGTGAGAAGGAAGCAAGGACAGCACCGGCGATCGTGATGAATATACCGATTATGAACATCTTCCTTTTCCCGAACAGGTCCGCTAAACGAGCGATGGGGACCATGAACACGACCGAGGAAAGGAAGTACACGGCAATGATCCAACCTTCCTGCGATGTGCTTATGCCGAACTCGTTTCCCATGGTAGGAAGGGCGAGATTGACCATCGTACCCATCAGCGGAGTGGCAAAGATCGCGAGACATGACGCAAGCAGAACGAGACGCTGTTCCTTCTTGGAAAAGATCCTCGTACTGTCTGCCATGATTCCGCGAATGTCTGGTAGTACTTAATCATTGTTTTTCGTGAAGGAAAGTAAACGAATTTCCTAAGAAAAGAGAGGAACGACGCTTAATGATAGCCTTATATATAGTATCAATCGGATGTTGATTACATGGGAAAAATACTGATGGTTTTAGCAGTCGTCGGAGTTCTCGTTATTGCAGGAGGAGCATACTTTTACTTCTTCTATGGGGACAACACACTTGAAGCAGATTTGAACGAAGATGAAAAAATATTGAACATCAAAGGTCCGAGCGTGGACATGAAACTTGATACAACAAAGATCGAGAAGATCTATCTGGATACATTATACGGAGCATCGGACGGAGACCTGATAAGCGGTTCAGAGAATGCCAAGATAAGATCCGGGACGTTCAAGTTCGGAATCGCTGGTATGCAATGCACTGCCAATTATCACAAGGACGTGTCCTATCGTATCACAGTGGAATATGAACGTGCTGTCGATATGCCCGGTTATCCCACAGGACGTCTGGTGTTCAACCTCGATTCCAATGAGAAGACAGAGGAGTTCGCTAATGCTCTGTGGACATTCACCGGTGCAGTCTACATGAAGAACGGATACACAGTAGTACTGTGATCCAAACCCCTTCCAAATCCCTTTTTATTATGCGGAGGCGCTCAGATATGAGATCTTTGATTTTTTTATGGTCATGTGATCGGTATCCTTATTTGCGTTCTTGATGAACTGTTTGACCTTCAGGATGTTCTGTTCAATGGCCATTGTCTGATCACGGCGTGGTTCCATGGTTTTATATCAGAAATACGATGGCACCCGTATGAGAAAAGTGATTATGATCTCTATCATAATTTCCGCCGTGATCATGGTGGGTGTCGTTTATCTTGTGTTCTTCTACGGAGATGTTTCGGCAGATATCAGCGATGATGAAGAAAGA
>JGI994J12354_10001540_pt1 | contig 23289 bp, 19 predicted proteins | sample IntmicLarv3ML3BL_FD_12354 | JGI IMG/M metagenome (IMG submission 12354) | reverse complement strand
ATTGCAAGAAACTAAATATAATAAAAATTTGGTTGAGAGGCATGCCTCTCAACCAAGAAAAAGATTATTTATTTTTTTAACAACACCACTTGACAAAGAACCTTTTTATTTAGCCAATTTTATAATTTTAAAGGAGAAAACATGCTAGGAACTTTAGGACTGATATTTTTGGGAGGATTATTTTTTGGGGAAATTTCTAAAAAACTGAAATTACCTTCTTTAATAGGTATGATTATACTGGGAATAATAATAGGCCCACAATATTTAGGAATAATTGACAATTCCATCCTCTCTATTTCAGGAGAGTTGAGAAAGATAGCCTTGATTATTATTTTATTGAATGCAGGACTTAACTTGGAGATTAATGAATTGAAAAAGAATGGAAAATCTACAATATTATTAAGTTTTATCCCAGCAACAATGGAAATAATATGTTTTTCAGTCATTGGACCCAAAATTTTTAATATTAGTACTATGGAAGCTGCAGTGATAGGAAGTATAATAGGGGCTGTCTCTCCAGCAGTGGTAGTTCCCAGAATGATAAAACTGATAACTGAAAAATATGGAACCAAAAGAGGTGTTCCTCAAATGATTGTGGGTGCATCATCTATTGACGATATTTTTGTGATAATCATGTTTACAAGCCTTATAAATTTGCATTCAAGCTCTGAGAACATAACCAATGGTTTATTGTATTTACCCATAACTATAATTTTAGGAATAGTCATTGGCATTATAATAGGATACATTTTAGCTAAATTTTACGAGAAAAAAGAAATCAGAGCATCTTTTAAAACAATGATTGTATTGGCAGTTTCATTATTGTTGGTGGCGGGGGAAAACTATTTTAAATACTCTTCTCTTTTGTCAGTAATGCTAATTGGAATGGCTATTTATAAAAAAAATAAAATAGCTACAAAGGAACTTGCTCAAAAATTTTCCAAAATCTGGCTAGGAGCAGAAATAATGCTTTTTGTATTGGTAGGTATAGAAATCAATGTAAATTTTGCTCTAAAATTTGGGCTACCATCAATAATTTTAATAGTTTTGAGTCTAATTTTTAGGGAGTTTGGAGTATATATAGCTCTCTTAAAAAGCAATTTAAATAAAAAAGAAAAATTATTTACTATGATTTCTTATAGTCCAAAAGCTACTGTACAAGCAGCAATAGGTGGGATTCCATTGATGATGGGACTATCCTATGGTGATTTGGCTCTCACAATGGCTGTATTATCAATTTTAATAACGGCACCACTGGGAGTATTTTTTATAGACTTTTCATATAAAAAGCTTTTGGAAAAAAATAATGGCATTGACTGAAAAAGTATTCAGGAGAATAGAAGATAAAAATTTAGCGATATAAACTATTATAAAACCTATGCAACGATATTAACCCCAACAGCAGAAAAATCAAAAAAAGATGTTACAAATCTCCTTTTAATAGGTAAATCTGTAACATCTTTAATTCTTTATAATTTTCACAAATAATGGTGCCACCTGTCGGACTTGAACCAACCACCTACTGATTACCGCTCAGTTGCTCTACCAGATGAGCTAAGGCGGCTTATATAATGGCGGGAGTGACGAGACTCGAACTCGCGGCCTCCTGCGTGACAGGCAGGCGCTCTAACCAACTGAGCTACACCCCCAGAATATATTGGTGGTCGCTATAGGACTTGAACCTATGACCCCCTGCTTGTAAGGCAGGTGCTCTCCCAACTGAGCTAAGCGACCTAAATAGATTTAACTTTTCTGGTGCGTCATACAGGATTCGAACCTGTGGCCACCTGATTAAGAGTCAGATGCTCTACCAGCTGAGCTAATGACGCATAATATTGGAGCGGGAAACGAGACTCGAACTCGCGACATTTACCTTGGCAAGGTAACACTCTACCAACTGAGTTATTCCCGCAGCAACAGAAATTATATCATATCTCATTATTTTTTGCAACTTAATTTTCAAAATAAAAAAAATTCAAAAAAAAAAAAAATTAAAAAAATTCTTGACAAATTTATAAAAAAGCTGTATTCTTTAATAAGATTAGCACTCTACGGAGATGAGTGCTAACAAATAAGGTGGTGATTTCCAATGTCCATTTCAGATAGAGAAAAGCTAGTATTAAATGCCATTATCAATTATTATCTAATGTATGGTGATACAATAGGCTCAAGGACATTAGTAAAAAAATATAGTATTGATTTATCTTCTGCTACTATAAGAAATGTTATGGCTGATTTGGAAGACATGGGATATATAGAAAAAACTCATACTTCTTCAGGAAGGATTCCAACAGATAAAGGCTACAAATATTATTTGTCTGAACTCTTAATGATTGAAAAAATCACTCAGGAAGAAAGAGATAATATAGAGCTGGCCTATGAGCAAAAAATAAATGAACTGGATCTCTTACTACAAAAGACATCTTCACTCCTATCTAGGTTGACAACCTATGCTGGAATTGCTTCAGAACCCAGCACATTACTCGACAAAGTAAAAAAGATTGAATTATTACATATAGAAAAACACGTTATATTTGCAGTAATAGTGATGAAGAGTGGTTCCATAAAAACCAAGAAAATATTTCTAAAAAATCCAATAAAAAAAGAAGAAGTATATGAAATTTCCATTAAATTGAATGAAAATATTCTAAAAACTAACTATTCGATGTTGGATATAGAAAAATATATAGTGGCTTATCAAATGGGAGATATAATTGATTCTGAGAATTCAATAGAATTAGAAGAATTATACGAAAGAATAGAAGAAGGCAAATTATTTGTTCACAATATGCCTAGCATATTTAAAGATAAAAATGTATCAGAAGTATCTGAGGTTTTGGATTTATTCAACAGCAGAAATGATGTAATGCAGCTTTTTAAGGACATTGTGAGTAATAAAAATGCAGAAAATGGTCAGGTGGATGTAATACTAGGAGAGGAGCTAGGAATAAAAGGGCTAGAAGATTTTAGCTTTGTTTATTCAGTCTATGAACTAGGGGAGTCCAAAGGGATTTTGGGAGTAATTGGACCCAAAAGAATGGCTTATTCTAAGACAATGGGCCTCATAAAACATGTAACAGAAGAAGTCAATAAAGTTATTTCTAATATAGACAATGAGGAGACATGACAAAATACTTATATAAAGGAGATTTCGTATGAACAAAGAAAAAAAAATAGAAGAAATTCTGGAAGAGGAAGAAATGCAGGAAATCATTGATACTAATGAAGAAACAGAAATATTAGAGGAAGTGAAAGTAAATAAATCAGTAGATTCTGGCGATACAGATGAAATGATTGAGGGAAAAGTATCTAGTGAAGAAAAAAACGAAGCAGCAGAAAATTTGTCAACAGAAGAAATACTAGATGCTAATGACAGTGAAATTTCTACTGATGAAGAAATTGGAAATCTAAAAAAAGAAGTTGAAGAATGGAAAAATGCTTATTTAAGAAAGCAAGCTGATTTTCAAAACTTTACTAAGAGAAAAGAAAAGGAATTGAGCGATTTGCGAGCATTTGCCTCAGAAAAAATAATAACAAAATTATTGGATAGCGTGGACAACCTAGAGCGTGCAGTGATATCTTCAACGGAATCAAAGGATTTTGATGGATTATTCCAAGGGGTTACAATGATATTAGGTCACTTAAAGAATTTGATGCAAAGTGAAGGAGTGGATGAAGTAAAGTGTGAAGGGGAAAAATATGATCCCACTTATCATTATGCAGTAATGGTAGAAGATGACCCTAACACAGAGGCGGATACTATTATCGCAGAACTTCAAAAGGGTTATACGATGAAAGGAAAAGTAATAAGACCATCAATGGTAAAAGTATGTAAACGTAGTTAAATATTAGTTAAAATTTATATATCAAGTAAAAATTATCACAGTTATCTTAGGAGGTAAACAAGAAATGAGTAAAATAATAGGGATTGATTTAGGTACAACTAATTCATGTGTATCAATAATGGAAGGTGGAACTGCAACAATTATATCTAATTCAGAAGGAGCAAGAACTACTCCATCTGTAGTGAATATAAAAGAAAATGGTGAAATTATAGTGGGGGAAATAGCAAAAAGACAGGCTATCACTAACCCTACATCTACAATTAGCTCAATCAAAACTCAAATGGGTTCAGATTATAAAGTAGATATTTTTGGAAAAAACTATACACCACAAGAAATTTCTTCAATGATATTAAAAAAAATAAAAAAAGATGCAGAAGATTACTTAGGAGAGCCAGTTACTAGAGCTGTAATCACAGTGCCAGCTTATTTCACAGATTCGCAAAGACAAGCAACTAAAGATGCTGGAACAATAGCAGGATTAGAAGTGGAAAGAATCATTAATGAGCCAACAGCAGCGGCTTTGGCTTACGGATTGGAAAAGCAAAAATCAGAAAAAGTATTGGTATTTGATTTAGGTGGTGGAACATTTGATGTTTCTGTGTTGGAAATTTCTGATGGATTAATAGAGGTTATATCCACAGCAGGTAACAATCATTTAGGTGGAGATAATTTTGATGATGAAGTAATCAAATGGTTAGTGAGTGAATTTAAAAAAGAAAGTGGACTTGATCTGTCCCAAGATAAAATGGCTTATCAAAGATTGAAGGATGCAGCAGAAAAAGCTAAAAAAGAATTGTCTACAATGATGGAAACTCCAATATCTTTGCCATTTATTACAATGGATGCAACTGGACCTAAGCATTTGGAAATGAAATTAACAAGAGCAAAATTTAATGACTTGACTAAAGATTTGGTAGAGGCTACACAAGGACCTACCAAAACAGCATTAAAAGATGCAGGACTATCTCCTAAGGCAATAAATGAAGTGTTGTTAGTTGGTGGTTCCACAAGAATTCCAGCTGTGCAAGAATGGGTAGAGTCATATTTTGGAAAAGCACCTAACAGAGGAATCAACCCTGATGAAGTGGTAGCAGCAGGAGCGGCTATTCAAGGTGGAGTATTGATGGGAGATGTGAAGGATGTATTGCTTTTGGATGTTACTCCTTTATCTCTGGGAATAGAAACTTTACATGGTGTTTCTACAAAAATAATAGAAAAGAATACTACTATTCCAGTGAAAAGATCTCAAGTTTTTTCTACAGCTGTGGATAGTCAACCAGCAGTTACAATAAATGTCTTACAAGGTGAAAGGGAAAAAGCTAGTGCCAATCATAAACTTGGAGAATTTACTTTGGATGGAATTCCACCAGCTCCAAGGGGAGTACCTCAAATAGAAGTAACATTTGATATAGATTCTAATGGTATCGTCCATGTGTCTGCAAAGGACTTGGGAACAGGAAAAGAAAATACTGTAACTATTTCCAATTCTTCCAATCTTTCTAAGGCTGATATAGAAAGAATGATAAAGGAAGCAGAAGCCAACGAAGCAGAAGATAAGAAATTTAAAGATCTGGTAGAATCTAGAAACAAAGCCGATTCATTGATATCCAGTACAGAAAAATCTCTTGCTGAATATGGGGACAAAATAACTGAAGATGAGAAAAAGGCAATAGAAACTGCTTTGGAAGAACTTAAAAAAGTTAAGGATGGGGACGATCAGATTGCCATAGAAAACGCTGTGGAAGTACTGACTCAAGCAGCTCACAAGTTGGCAGAGGAAGTATATAAGAATGTTAATCCAGGTAACTCAGAAGGGGAAGAGTCTACTGATGATGTAAATACTGAATCAAAGGCTGAAGATGTGGATGATGCAGAAATAGTTGATTAATCCCAACTAAGTAAGAATATTATTATATTTATTAAGTTGTAGAAAATAAAGCAAATGGGACGAACCTTGAGTTCGCCCTTATGCTTTAAAATGAGCGAATAACCATTGGAGGAAGAAATGTCTGATAGAGACTACTATGAAATTTTAGGAATTAGTAAATCAGCTTCTGAAGGCGATATAAAAAGAGCCTTTAAAAAAGCGGCTATAAAATATCATCCAGACAAATATAATAATGCTGGTGAAAAGGAGAAGAAAGAAGCTGAGGAAAAGTTTAAGGAAATAAATGAAGCTTACAGTGTTTTATCAGAGCCAGACAAACGGGCACAGTATGACAGAGTGGGTCATGATGCCTTTAAACAAGGGGCGGGTTCTGGTGGTTTTGGAGGAGGATATGGTGGTTTTGGTGGTTTTGAAGATTTAGGAGATATTTTTGGTTCTATCTTTGGAAATACGGGTGGTTTTGGAAGAGGCGGAAACTATGTCCAACCAGGTGCAGATTTAACTTATCAATTGAATATTACACTGGAAGAAGCTGCCTTTGGTGCAGAGAAGACTATTAAATATAGACGGAATGCCAAATGCAAAGCATGCAATGGAACAGGTGGAGATCCTAAAGGCTCTTTGAGAGAATGCACCCAATGTAAGGGTGTAGGAAAAATAAAAAAGCTTCAAAGAACAATATTTGGCAATATTGAACAAATAGCAGAATGTGATGCTTGTCATGGAAAGGGAAAAATTCCTGAAATAAAATGTAGTACTTGTTCTGGTGTAGGAATCACAACGGAAACTTTGGAATTGAAAAGAAAGATACCAGCTGGAATAAGCACAGGGCAAAAATTGAGAATAGAAGATATGGGAGAAGCCAGTGAAAGTGGGGGTCCCTATGGAGATTTATATATAATCATTAATGTATTGAAACACAAATTTTTTACAAGACAAGGGGATGATGTTTATTGCCAGGTGCCGATTACATTCGCCACGGCAACTTTAGGTGGAGAAATTGAGGTCCCTACTTTGGAAGGACATAAAAATGTAAAGGTTCCTGCTGGGACACAAGCAGGAAAAAAATTCAAGATACGGGATGCAGGAATTAAATCTCTCAGAGGAAGTGGAACAGGTGCTCAAGTTATAGAGGTAACAGTGGAGGTTCCCACAGATTTGAGTGAAAGTCAAAAAAAACTTTTGATGGAATTTGATGATTCATTAAATGAAAAAAACTATAAAAAAGGTGGCTTTTTTGATAGGGTAAAGGGTTTTTTCTCATAAAAATATTCTTTAAATTATTATAATATAAATAGTAGGGCTTTTAAACTCTACTATTTTTTTACAAATAGATGAGTTTGTTTTTTATTTGTGATTGAATATAAAAAAATTAATTTTTAATAGTGAAGCTTATTTTTAAATTAAGTTTTTTATATTCCAATACAGAAATAGATTTACTATGCATAAAATCTATTAGAATACTGGATTAGATGAGGTGATTTGAATGGAATTAACATTGGGGTTATTACTAGGGTCTGTAATAATTATACTATGTATTTTATTTAACAAAGTTTCCAACAAAGCGGGTGTTCCAATGCTATTGGGATTTATAATGCTAGGAATGATATTTGGATCTGATGGATTAGTAAAAATAAATTTCGCAAATTTCAAATTTGCAGAGGATATATGTTCGGCTTCTCTGATATTTATTATGTTTTATGGGGGATTTGGAACCAAATGGGATGAAGCTAGAAAAGTATCTGGGAAATCTTTGCTTCTATCTTCTTTTGGGGTGATTATCACAGCAATCATAACAGGGTTATTTTGTAATTTAGTCTTAAAACTACCATTTTTAGATGGAATGCTCATAGGATCAGTATTGTCTTCAACAGATGCAGCATCAGTATTTTCTATATTAAGATCTAAAAGATTGAATTTGAAATACGGGACAGCGTCCATGTTAGAAATGGAAAGTGGGAGTAATGACCCTTTTTCATATATGATGACAGTGATAGTACTTGCAATAATGTCCACGGAGAAAACTGGTGGGTCTTTAATTACTTTGACTATCTCCCAGTTGTTTTTGGGGGTTATTTGCGGATTTGTGATAGCAATTTTTGGAGAGCAATTTTTAAGAAGGGTAAAGATGGAGACAGATGGTTTTGAAGCTATATTTGTATTTGCCTTGGCTCTTTTTGGATATGCCTTTCCTGCCATAATAAATGGAAATGGATATTTAAGTGTTTATATTGTTGGAATATATTTAGGAAATAGCAAGAGAATTCCAAAGAAAAAAGAATTGGTTAATTTTTTCAATGGAGTAACCAGCCTAACCCAAGTAATAATTTTTTTCATATTAGGTTTATTGGCCTTTCCGTCTAAATTGCCTCAAATATTGCCTTTATCAGTGACAATAGCTTTATTTTTGACCTTTGTGGCAAGACCACTGGCTGTCTTTGGGATTTTGGCACCATTCAAAGGAGATCCAGGTCAAAATCTCTTTAAACAAAAACTTTTAATATCCTGGGCAGGACTCAGAGGAGCCTCGTCAATTGTGTTTGCAATAATGGCAGTGGTAAGTGGAAATTATATGAAATATGATATTTATCATATAGTATTTACAGTGGTGTTACTCTCTATCACTTTTCAAGGAACTTTAATTCCGTTTTTCTCCAAAAGATTAGATATGATAGACGAGAATGCAGATGTTATGAAAACTTTTACAGATTATAGTGAGGAAAATGAAATACAATTTATAAAAGTAAAAATAGATGAGGCAAGCCCATGGAAAAATAAACTAATTAAAGAAATAGAGTTATTTCCAAATACTTTAATTGCCATGATTATGAGAAAGAAAGGGGCAGCAGAAAATATTGATGGTGATGAAGATAAAATAATAAAAGAAAAAAATATAGTTAGAAAAAAATATTTTCAAGTTAGAGGGAAAATCAGAAAATTGTGGGATGGGTTAAAAGAATTTAAAATAAACATTGGAAAATTTGTTAATAGAGTTAGGGAGTACATTAGAAGGATTAGATTGCTATCGTCCAAGACAGAAAAAAATGAAATGTCTATAATAACCAGAATATATCTGTCAGTGGTTCATTTTGGGTATATAGTTGACCATTCATGGACAGATGTTTTTGGAAAAAAAAGAAGGTCTACCCTTGAAGTGGTTCCCAATGGAAACACTATAATTTTGGTTGGGGACGAAATCATTATTTGTGCAGAAGGCTATAATGATAACAGGGGAATAGAACTAAGAGAAGTGATAATTACAAGATATCATGATTATTATGGAAAAGAAGTATGTGATTTGGATTTGGAAAATCATACTATCATCCTTGTTATAAAAAGAAATGGAGAAATAATAGTACCTACAGGTGACACTAGAATCATGGAAGATGATGTACTTGTAATAAATCATTTATAATAAAAAATTATTATTTTATGTTTATTTTAATGGTACTTTATGATATAATTCTGTGATGTTTAAAATTAAGGAGGAGTATCAATGAATGGAATTTTATCAGTAATAGGTAAAGATACAGTGGGGATTATGGTCACAGTGTCCAGTGAATGTGCAAAGTATAATGCTAATATTATAGATGTCAGTCAATCGGTATTGGGGGAATTTTTTGCGATGGTTATGGTAGTCAATCTTGATAAATTAAATATTGAATTTATACAGTTTATAGATGCAATGAAAAAAACTGGTAAGGAAAAAAATCTTGAAATACATATAATGCATGAAAATATTTTTAATTCCATGCATAAAATTTAATTTGGAGAGGATAAAATGATCACAAATCACGAAATATTGGAAACTATAAATATGATACAAAATCAAAATTTAGATATTCGTACAATAACCATGGGAATATCTTTGATTGATTGTATGGATACAGACATAAAAAAGAGCTGTGAAAAAGTATATAATAAAATAAAAAAAATGGCAGAAAATCTGGTAGAAACAGGAAATTATTTGTCCAAAAAATATGGAATTCCCATAATAAACAAAAGGGTTTCTGTAACTCCGATATCACTTTTGGTAGGTGTATCAGGAGGAGATCCTGTTGAGTATGCCAAGACTTTGGATAGAGTTGCCACTGATATTGGAATAGATTTTATTGGGGGATTTTCAGCATTGGTACAAAAAGGTTTTGCTCCAGGAGAAAGAGAACTAATAGAAGCTATACCAGAGGCATTAAGTTCCACCCAAAGAGTATGTTCCTCTGTAAATATTGGCTCTACCAGAGCAGGAATAAACTTGGATGCAGTAAAAATAATGGGAAAAGTAATATTGGATGCAGCAACTCTTACACAAGAAGAAGAATGTATGGGAGCAGGGAAAATAGTGGTGTTTTGTAATGCTGTGGAGGACAATCCATTTATGGCTGGGGCTTTTCATGGAATAGGTGAAAATGATGTAGTAATAAACGTTGGGGTATCTGGTCCAGGAGTAGTCCATGAGGCAGTCAAAAAGGCACCAGAAGATGCAGATATTTCTGAGATAGCAGATATAATTAAAAAAACTGCTTTTAAAGTAACAAGAATGGGACAGTTAATTGGATATGAGGCAAGTCAGATATTGGGTGTTCCCTTTGGAATAGTGGATTTATCTTTGGCACCTACTCCAGCAGCAGGGGATTCAGTGGCACATATATTAGAAGAAATAGGATTAGAAAGCTGCGGTGCATATGGAACAACTGCCACTTTGGCAATGTTAAATGATGCAGTGAAAAAAGGTGGAGTAATGGCCTCTAGTCGTGTGGGAGGACTGTCAGGAGCATTTATTCCAGTTTCTGAAGATGCAGGAATGATTGCTGCTGTAGAAAGGGGGGCTCTTACTTTGGAAAAACTTGAGGCAATGACAGCAGTGTGCTCTGTGGGGCTTGACATGGTAGTAATACCTGGCGATACATCTCCTGAAATAATTTCTGGCATAATAGCTGATGAGGCAGCCATAGGAATGATTAATTCCAAGACCACAGCAGTAAGAATAATACCAGCTGTGGGAAAAAAAGAGGGGGAAGGAGTTAACTTTGGTGGACTTTTTGGTTATGGTCCAGTGATGAAGATAAATAAATTTTCTCCAAGCAAATTTATAAATAGGGGAGGACAAATACCAGCACCTCTTCAAAGTTTAAAAAATTAATATATTAGAAATATGTTTAAAAAAGGCTTTAGTAGCCTTTTTTAAACTAATAAAAAATTATCATAGAAAAAAAAGTTTTATAGAAAGATAATTGCCAATAATAAATACTGCATATATAAAAAAACGCTCTTGTATTGACAAAACCTTACAGATAATTTATAATTAGAGTAGGGTGAATTTTCAAATAGTAAATTCATAATTGAAAAATTTAAAATATTTTTCTTAAAAAAGTCATAAAGTACATATCTAAATAAATTTATGAGATTATTTATTAAAAACTAAAATATGGAGGGAAGTATGGCTGTAAAATTAGAAAAAAGTGGAGATCAATATAAAGTAAATTTAAACAAGGAAAATGTCAATGGCAAAAAAGAAATTCTAATAAATCTAAACTGGTCCAAGGAAACTGGCAAAAAGGGATTTTTTCAGACTCTATTTGGTCAGAATAAAGAAATTGATTTAGACCTAGGATGTTATTATAAAATGAGAAAAGGAGAACATTTAAAAAACGGAGAATATTCAGTGATTGATGGAGTACAATTTTCTCATGGAAGGGGTGGTGGAAGAGATAAAAAGACAAATCAAGGTTGTTACACAAATTCTCCATTTATATGGCATGAAGGTGATGATAGGGGAAATGCTGGAATAGAATCAGGGGAAAATATCTATGTTAATCCTGTAGGGATTAATTCTATTGAAAGAATGACGATTTATACTTTTATATATGATGGAGTTTCCAATTGGGAAGCAACTGATGCAGTGATTACAGTAAAAGTTCCAGGGAATGAGGATATAGTGGTAGAAATGGGAAAACAAAATGATAAAAGAAAATTTTGTGCCATTGCAGAGCTATTATTTGATGGACAAAATTCCATTACTGTAAAAAAACTAGTCACTTTTCACAATGGGCATAAAGAATGTGATGAAAAATATGGTTGGGGACTACAATGGACCACTGGAAGTAAAGATTAAATGTTATGTATATTTTTACAAAAAAGAATAAATTTCAATGGGAGTGGACATGACAGATAAAAGTTATCATATAAGTGAGCTAATAAAGTTAGCCAAAAGGGACAATAACAAAAAGAGGCCTTTTTTATTGGTGAATCCTTTGCAAGGAAAGCATATTCCAGCAAGTCCTAAAGAATCTCTTAATTTATTTGAAAAATTATTCTTAAAACTAAATCAAAATTACCCTCAAAATAAGTTTCTTATTATAGGTTTTGCAGAGACTGCCACAGCAATTGGAGCAGCAGTATCTGTATTATGTCCTCAAGGATCCTATTATATTCATACTACTAGAGAAATTGTGGAAAAATCCGAATATTTATATTTTACAGAGGCTCACAGTCATGCTACAGAGCAAAAATTAGTAAAAGATAATCTAAAAGATTTAATTTCAAAAACAGATAGAATTGTATTTGTGGAAGATGAGATTACAACTGGAAACACAATTTTAGATATAGCAAAACTTCTGAGAAAAGAATATAATGATTTACAACTAAACTTCACTATTTTATCCATTGTTAGTGGTGTAAATGAAGATAACAGAAAAAAGTTGAATTTAGAGACAATTAATCATATATATGAAGTTTCTTTTAAAGCAGAAAATATGGAAAAATTATATAATTATAATTATGAAAATAGTCTATGTCACCAGCTAGAAGTTAAAAATGATATTATTGTAGAAGAACATCGTATTACAGATAATTCTAATCCACGAAAGGGGATAGAAGTTAATGAATACAAAAAAAGTTGTGGTTTTTTAGTAAACGAAATAATGAAAAAATTAGAAAACCAAAATTACAAAGGAAAAAAAATTCTAGTTTTAGGAACAGAAGAATTTATGTATCCAGCAATGTTATTAGGAGAGAAAATAGAAAGAGAATGGTCTTGTGAGAAGGTGAGATTTCATGCTACCACTAGAAGTCCAATTCTTCCTTCCAGTGAAGAAAATTATCCTCTTAATTCAAGATACGAACTAATAAGCCTTTATGATAAAGATAGAGTTACATATTTATATAATTTAGAGAAATATGATAAAGTTATAATAGTGCATGATTCATCACAAGTGGAAATTGAGATAGGACTGAAAAGTCTTTGTTCAGCTTTGGTAAAAAATAATTGTGAAGATATTTCAATATTTCATTGGGGGAATGGCAATGAAAACTTCTTATAAAAAAGAAGATGTAATTTTATTACTAAAAGATATAACTGGAATAGTACCTTTTAGTTCTACCAGAGAAAGAGAAGAAAAGATACAAAGAGGAACCCATTATTCAGAAATGCTTCCAATAGAATATAAGCCTACCAATGAATATCTGGAAATGTATCAGACAGCTTTGAAAAATTATTCCAAAATAGTTGCAAATGCCACCTCTATTGTATCAGAAAAAATATATAAAAATAAAGGAAGTGATGTTGTTATAGTTTCTTTGGCAAGAGCAGGAACACCAATAGGAATTCTTATTAAGGAATATCTATCAAAAAAATATAATTTAAAAGATATAAAACATTACTCAATTTCTATCATCAGAGGAAAAGAGATTGACCATAATGCACTAAAATATATTCTTGATAGGCATAATGGAAAGGATATTCAATTTGTTGATGGTTGGATAGGAAAAGGTGCAATACAAAAAGAATTAAAAAAATCTTTGGAAAATTATAGTGATATTTCACCAGAACTAGCAGTATTATCTGATCCTGCAAATATAACGAAATTGTGTGGGACTCGTGAAGATATTTTAATTCCAAGTTCTTGTCTTAATGCCACTGTTTCTGGATTGATAAGTAGAACTTTTCTTAAGGAAGGAATAATTGGAGCTGGTGATTTTCATGGAGCGGTTTATTACTGGCAGTTGGAAAATGAAGATTTATCCTATGACTTTATAGAGGAAGTAAAAAAATATTTTACATATGACAGGGAAATTATTTCAGGTGAAGTTATAACAGACGAAAAAAGCTTAAATCAAAATAATCCAGAGCAAAAGGGAATAATTGAGGTTTTATCAATAGCAGAAAAATTCCAGATAGGGGATATTAATCTTATAAAACCTGGAATTGGAGAAACCACAAGAGTGCTCTTAAGAAGGGTTCCATGGAAGATTTTGATAAACAAAAAAAATAGAAATGATCCTGTGTTGTTGCATCTACTAAGATTAGCTCAAGAAAAGGATGTTGCAGTTGAATATTACGATTTAAATAATTATAAGGCTTGTGGAATAATAAAAGAATATTTGGACATATAAAGGTATTGTGTGAGGAAAACATGGAAAATAAAACTAAACTTAAAAATATATCTGACTATTTTATAGAACGTAATTCTAGAAATCCTCAAGGAGTGTACTTTTATAGAATAGCTTCTTACAGCAAAAAAATAGAAGAGTTTTTAATTAAATATATGGGTAAAGTCAAGGAAAATGGTCTTTACATAAAAAATACTCTCCAAAATCCTACTCAGGATAAATTAAATTATTTTTTTGAAAAAATAGGAAATGATTTTAAATTAGAAGAAAATTTTATACTTGTAGCAATAAAAAAATGGATTCCTCAATTGTCAGATGCAAAATATAAGAAAATCAGTAAATTTCTCTTGCTAAGTCTAAAAGATTTGGAAAAAGAAGGAAAGAATCTCAATATGATAAAAAATGCCTATATAAAATATATGTGTTGGTTTTATTATAAATTTCAATCATTAATAAAGAAATTGGACGGAAAGGTTATTCCAAAGATTTTATTTGAAGGAAAAATAACCACTTATGAACTAAAAATGTTAGATATAATTTCAAAAATTGGATGCGATGTAGTTTTATTGGAGATCATGGGAGATGAAAATTATTTAAAAATTGACAGAAATTCTATTTATTCTCATTTGTTAAAAGTAGAGAATCCTGAAGAATTTCCCAAAGAATTTTCTGTTATCAATCTAGAGGTAAGGGATCAAGAAAAGAAACAAGAAAAAAGGGTAAGCGATAGAAAAATAGTAGGAATGACTGGCAGAAAAGGGATTATGAGTACAAACACATGGCTAAGTGGCGATATTTTCCAAGATTCTTTAAAAAAAGGCGGAAAAAGGGGAGATAACGAAAACTTTTTTTATAATATGTTTGTCAAATCTTTGGGAGTTGATGACCAACAAAATTTTAAAAATAATCTCTTTAAATGGAAATTGAAACTAGAAACTGAAGAAAAAGAGAAAATAATAATTGAAAATGGAATTAAATATCCAGATGTTCTTGAAGCCAAAAATATAAAAAAACATCCTTATAAAGATATTAGTGACATAATTTTTAATATAACAAAACAGATATCTTTTAAGGCAATCCCTCAATTGGAAAATTTATTAAAAAAAGCGTTTGAAGAGATATTGCTTAGAGAAAAAAATGAAGAATTACACAAACTCAACAATAGAGCCACTATTTTCTTATGTTGGGTCAATAGATATATTCCAATTTTATTTAAAAATAAAAATATAAAGGAATATCCAGTTTTTCTATATTATGGTTCGTGCAAAAGTAAGAACGAAAGGCTTTTTTTAAAACTACTAGCTAGAATACCAGTAGATGTGATTATTTTATGTGTTGACAAGACTTTGGATTTTTCCATAGATGATGCAGTTCTTTTTACACAAGAACATGAATATTCTGTTCCAATGGATAAATTTCCCAACAAGATCGAAAATTTCAATGTGGAAACTGTGGCATATAATGCAGAAAGGGAGTTGGATTCTATTCTTTATGGAGATACTGGACTCTTTAGGCAGAACCAATTTAAAAACGCTATTCCAATAACACTAAAGACAACCTATGAAGAAATTGGGATATTGTGGGATCAAGAAGCCAAATATAGACAAGGATTTGAAATTATGAGTGATAGAGTTATGGTCCCAGCAATTTGTTCCAAAGTTTGTGGAGTTTCAGATGGAAATAAGGAAGGATACTGGCTTGAAATAGAGAAATTTCTACAAGCAGATGGAATTCTCATAAAAGGTTTTCCTTTTATGAGGGAAAAAACGAAAGAAAATTTTGGGCAATCACTTGTTTCTTTTATAAAAAATAGAAAAATTCAGGTGGATAAGATAAAAAAGCATCCTTCTTACAAGTACAATTTTCTGAGGGAAGATATGCAAAATTATATTTTTGAGAAGACCCAACAATTGTTAGATAGTGAAATCATAAAGGGGACTTTTGTCAATGGGAGTGAATTTACAATCTTAGATACAGTTTTCAATCTTAATATAGAGACATTAAGACTTATTCAAGGGTATGATTTTACAAAAAAAATTCCAAAATTAGTAATAGTAGATACAGACGAAAAAATGGGAAGTAGAGAAGATAGTATTTTCATAGCTTTTTTAAAATTTTTAGGATTTGATATTATACTCTTTGTGCCTACTGGTTATCAAAGTGTGGAAGGATATTTTAGCAAAAGGGTATTTTCAGAGCACCAGATAGGTGAATATATGTATGATATGAATATTCCTGTTTTTCACCCCAAAAGAAAAAAATTTGATATAAAGAAGAGACGGTCTATTTTGAAGTCATTTTTTGACTTCGTTAATTAATATATTAATACCAGGAGTTTAAATAAAATATTATATTAAGGAGATGATGGGAAATGCCAATAAGTTTAAAAAAAGGACAAAAGGTTGATTTAACAAAGGGAAATGCGGGATTAAAAAATATTTTAATTGGATTAGGTTGGGACACTAATAAATATGATGGTGGTTCTGATTTTGATTTGGATGCTGCTGCATTTCTAGTGACAGAAAGTGGTAAAGTTTCTACTCAAGAAGAGTTTGTGTTTTATGGTAATTTATCCCACAAAAGTGGAGCGGTGGAGCATTTGGGAGATAACTTGACTGGGGAGGGAGATGGAGATGACGAACAAGTTAAAGTTGATCTTTCGAAAATTCCAGCAAATATTGATAAAGTAGTTTTTACTGTGACCATTCATGAGGCTGATACGAGGAGACAAAATTTTGGACAAGTATCAAATTCTTACATAAGAATAGTGAATGAAAGTGATAACCAAGAATTAATCAGATATGACTTAGGTGAAGACTTTTCAATAGAGACAGCAATAATTGTGGGAGAAATCTACAGAAATGGGGCAGAATGGAAATTTAATGCTGTGGGGAGCGGATTTCAAGGTGGATTGGCAGCTCTATGCTCTAATTTTGGAATAGAAATAGCATAAGAAAATTTATTTTTTTATAATGGAGGAAGCAAGAAATGGCAGTAAATTTGCAAAAAGGGCAAAAAATTAGCTTAACCAAAGATAATGAGTCTTTAGATAAAATAATATTGGGATTAGGTTGGGATCAACAGGAAGTAAAGGGTGGTTTTTTTTCAAGAATAAAATCAGCAAATATAGATTGTGATGCCACAGCACTACTATTAAAAAATGGAAAAGTTGTAAGTGACAAAGATATTATTTATTTTGGAAATCTGAAGCATAAAAGCGGTTCTGTAGTCCATACTGGAGATAATCTAACTGGTGAGGGTGAAGGAGACGATGAGCAAATCATTGTTGAACTGAAAAAGGTTCCTGAAGATTATGATAGAATAGTATTGGTTGTTAATATATATAGTGCCAAACAGAAAAATCAGCATTTTGGAATGATAAGAAATGCCTTTATCCGTGTAGTTAATGCTAAAAATAATCAAGAAATTTGTAGATACAATCTTACAGAAAATTATGAAGGGTTGACTGCTCTTATTTTCGGAGAAGTCTATCGTCATAATGGTGAATGGAAATTTAATGCCATGGGTCAGGGAACTAATGATTTGAACATTATGGAATTGGCTAACAGGTATAAATAATTGGAGGGGGATATTTGTTTCCCTACCAAAATTATTTTGAGAAGGAATAACTATATTTAGGCTGGGGGGGAAATGAAAAAAATCAATGTATGGTTCAATCATTGGTTTAGTACAGCATATCATATAATAAATATGATAAAAGATGATAGAAATATAGAATTTTATATAGTTGGTACCAACCAAAATATTGAAAGTGTGGTTAAAGTTGTCTGTGATCATTGGGAAAAAGAACCTGCTCAATTAGACGGAAATGAATATATAGATTATTGTTTGGAGTTTTGCAAGAAACATTCAATAGATGTTTTTGTTCCAAGAAAAAATCAGCTTTTAATAGTAAAAAACATAGAAAAATTTGATAAAATAAATGTAAAGGTTTTAGCTGAAAGGGATTTGAATAAATTAAAGATATTGAATAATAAGAGAAGTACTTATGAATTATTCAAAAAATTAGATATGAACTGTGTTCCCGATTATTCTCTAGCAACTGATAATTCTAGTTTTTTGGACGGATGCCAGAGGTTAAGGGAAAAATATAACAAAATTTGTTTTAAATTTGTTGAGGATGAGGGGGCTGCTAGTTTCAGAATAATAGAAGAAAATCGCAATAAGTTTGATTTTTTTGATGGAGAAAAAGAGTTTCCAGAAGTTATTATAATGCCTTATCTTGATGGAAAAGAAGTGAGTATTGATTGCTTAAAAACCAAAAATGGACTAATAATGGTTCCAAGAGAAAAAACAGATACTCGAACAGAAATCATAAAATATGATGTAAGCTTATTAGAAATATGCAAAGAGTTTTTTGAAAAATGTCCAATAGAGCATCCCTGTAATATTCAATTTAAATATTTTGAGGGAAAGCCATATCTTTTGGAGATCAATACAAGAATGTCAGGCGGAATTCAGTATTCTTGCATTGCTTCTCAAGTTAACATACCTAATATAGCCATAAATCAATTGTTAAATATTGATAAAAACTGGATTATTGACAAAAGTGAAAAGAAAATATCTTATATTGAAATGCCAGTGTTAATGTGAGAGGAAAGGAAAATGATATTTGCATCAGATTTAGATAATACACTAATCTATTCCTATAAAAGAAATATAGGATTAGATAAAGTTGTGGTGGAGTTAAAAGGGGATAAGGAAATGTCTTTTATGTCTTTTTATTCTCACAGATTACTAAAAGAAATAATAAAAAAAGTTGACTTTATCCCAATTACCACTCGCTCTGTGGAGCAATATAAAAGAATAGAGTTTTTGCAAAATTACTGCCCCAATTTTGCAATTGTAGCTAATGGCGGGATACTTTTAAAAGATGGTAAAATAGAAAAAAAATGGTATGAAGAGTCTCTAGAAATGATAGGAACTACTTTGGATGAAATAGATAGAGGAATAGAGCTTTTGTTGACTGATGAAAACATTTACTTTGAGGTTAGAAAAGTAGATGGGCTATTTGGGTTTTCCAAAAGCAAAAAAGTAGAAGAAACAGTAAAAAATCTGAAAAGCGAGTTGAACTTGGAAAAGGTCAGTATCTATAGGCAAGGGGAAAAAGTATATATATTTCCAAAAGTAATAAATAAAGGGACTTCTCTAAAGAGATTAAAGAAAATTTTACAAAGGAATTTAAAGTTGGATAAAATAATTTGTGCTGGTGATAGTGAGATGGATGTTTCTATGCTAGAATTAGCAGATATTTCTATATTTCCAGAAAAATTATCAAGAAGCATAAGATCAAAAAATAAAAAATATTCAATAGATAATGAAAAGCTAAATAGCGAAAACCTAAATGAGGGAAAGCTTTTTTCTGATGAAATATTAAAAATTGTGGAAAAATCTTTAGTAGAGGCTTAAATCTTATGAATAGATGATGTAAATAGATTAAAGTAGTAATATATATTTCATATAGAACTAACAACTAAAATATATCTGAGGAGGAAAAATATTTTGAAAAAAAAGGGGTTAACAGAAGAAGAAGTGTTACAATCTAGGAAAGAATTTGGGAGTAATCAACTGACAGAGCAAGAAACGGAAAGTTTTTTTGATAAACTAAAAGGCAATTTGGGTGATCCAATGATTAAAATATTATGTGTAGCCTTGGTTATCAATGTAATATTTGCATTTATGGGAAAGGCTGAATGGTATGAACCATTTGGAATTGCTCTTGCTGTGGCTTTGGCCACTTTTGTTTCTACATTTTCTGAATATAGAAATGAAAATGCCTTTCAAAAACTTCAAGAAGAAGCTTCTAGAATAATGTGCAAAATCTATAGAAATGGTGTTGTTACAGAAATTCCCATAAATGACATTGTAGTGGGAGATATAATATTTCTTCAAGCAGGAGATAAAATTCCTGCAGATGGAGTTGTGGTAGATGGAGCAATAAAGGTGGATCAATCAGTTCTAAATGGTGAAGCCAAAGAGGCAACAAAAAAAACAATACCTTTAGATTATAAAGACGAAGAAACTGCAATGGATTTTCTGAATATTTATAAAGTGTTTAGAGGGTCTGTGGTTTTATCAGGGAACTCTCTAATGGAAGTAACTGTAGTTGGGGATAAAAGTGTCTATGGTCAAATAGCTAGTGAATTGCAGTTGGATGAAGAGAGAGAGTCACCATTGAAACTAAAGCTAGGAAAATTGGCAGGAGACATTAGTAAATTTGGATACATAGGTGGTGTGGCAATAGCATTAGCACTGCTCTTTCAAAGAATAGTTGTCCATAATGGTTTTCAATTGGACAGAATAATAAGTTATTGCTCCAATTGGATGGTTTTGCTAAATGATTTTGTTCAGGCATTAATACTTGCAGTTATTATAATTGTAATGGCTGTTCCAGAAGGGCTACCTTTGATGATTGCAATAGTATCAGCACTAAATATGTCAAAGATGCTAAAAGATAACGTCTTAGTAAGAAAAATAGTAGGAATAGAAACAGCAGGTAGCTTGAATATTCTTTTCTCTGATAAAACTGGTACAATAACCAAGGGAAAATTAGAAACTGTAGTTTTTGTGGATGGAAATGGAAGTCAGCTAAAAGAATATAATGAAATACCAAAAGAATTGAAAAAAATATTTTCTCTAAACATATTTAAAAATACCAATGCAATAAAAAACGGAGATAGCATAATAGGTGGAAATGCCACTGAAAGAGCTATACTTGGGTTTGTAGATGTTGATGATTGTGACTTAAATGTGGAAATCACTACTTCGTTGCCTTTTAATAGTGAAAATAAATATTCGGCATGTTCTGTTACTGGCGAATGTGACATTACCTTGGTAAAGGGTGCCCCAGAAAAAATTCTTCCTAAATGTAAATATTACTATGGAGAAGATGGAATTAAAAAAGAATTTACTACTCCAGAAAAAATAGAAGATATAATGAATGAACTTGCCAGTAGAGCTATTAGAGTGCTAGCTTTTGCCACTTCAGACAAACCAATAGACGAAGAAGATAAAGAAATTGGAGATTGTACACTGGTAGGAATCATAGGAATTAGAGATGAGATTAGACCTGAGTCAATAACAGCCATTAGTGAAGTACAAGGGGCAGGGGTGCAGGTAGTGATGATTACAGGAGATAGAAAGGATACTGCCATTGCAATAGCCAAAGAATCTGGACTTCTTACTGAGGACACCGACATTGTCTATACTTCAGATGAATTAGGACAATTGTCTGATGAAGAAATAGGTAAAAATCTAAATCATATAAAAGTAGTCGCAAGGGCATTGCCTAGCGACAAGTCAAGATTTGTGAAGATTGCACAAGAATTAAATCTAGTGGTGGGAATGACAGGAGATGGGGTAAATGACTCTCCAGCCTTAAAAAGAGCTGATGTTGGTTTTGCTATGGGTGGAGGAACAGAAGTATCCAAAGAAGCTTCTGACATAGTTATACTTGATGATAACTTTATGTCCATTGAGAAGGCTATTCTCTATGGAAGAACAATATTTAACTCCATCAGAAAATTTATAATATTTCAATTGACTATTAATGTGTCCGCAGTATTGGTGTCTTTTGTCTCTCCTTTGGTAGGAATTGAAAATCCTTTATCTATAACTCAAATTTTGTGGGTAAATTTAGTAATGGATACTCTGGCTGCTCTGGCTTTTGGTGGAGAACCAGCTTTGAGAAGGTTTATGACAGAGAAACCAAAAAAGAGAGAGGAAAATATTGTTAGTAAATATATGTGGAATTCTATATTAACTGGAAGTATATGGATATTTATACTAAGTATGTCTATTTTGTTAGTACCACCAGTAAAAAATCTATTTAGAGCAAGTCCAGGAAACATTTATCTTTTGACAGGCTACTTTACATTCTTTATATTTATTTCTGTCTTTAATGCTTTTAATGCCAGAACAAAAGAAAAAAATCTTTTCGATAATATATTTGAAAATAAAGGATTCTTAAAAGTAATTGGTTTGATAGTAATAATACAAATCTTAATGACTTATTTTGGTGGAGCGATACTAAGAAGTTACGGTCTAACATTGAAAGAATGGATAGTGGTTATAATATTGGCATTTACTATTATACCAGTGGATATTATACGAAAGAAAATATTTGATCATAATGAAATGTAATAGATTATCGTAGAAAGATAATTTTATAATGTTTTGAATATGATAAAGTAATTTTATGAATTTAAAATAAAAAATGGAGGAGATTCAAATGAGTGTAAATTTATCTAAGGGTCAAAGAGTAAATCTAGATAAGAATATTTCTATGGCTTTAATTGGTTTAGGTTGGGATACAAATAAATATTCTGGAGGATACGATTTTGATTTAGATGCCAGTGCATTTTTATTAGGTGAAAATGGAAAGGTATTAAAAGATGATGATTTTATTTTCTATAATAATCTTACTGGATATGATGGAGCAGTCACACACACAGGAGATAATTTGACTGGTGAGGGAGACGGAGATGATGAAATAATAGTTGTTGATTTTAGAAAAATACCTCCAAAAATAGCTAAAATAGCTATAACAGTGACTATACATGATGCAGTATTTAGAGGACAGAATTTTGGTCAAGTATCCAACGCCTATATCAGAGTGGCGAGAATGGCTCATGAATCAGATAGTGTTGGACAAGAAGTACTAAGGTTTAATTTGATGGAAGATTTTTCGGTAGAAACAGCGGTGGTTGTCTGTGAAATATATAGACATGGTAGCGACTGGAAATTTAATGCCATTGGATCTGGATATCAAAATGGCTTAAAAGCACTCTGTAAAAATTATGGGGTAACAGTATAAAATAATTTAAATAATTAAAATAATATAGAAGAGGCCTCGGCCTCTTCTATTTATTCCTTAATAAAATAAAATAAAAAAATTATTAAAAGAACTAACCTAATCACATTGATTATACTTACAAGTATGTTCAAAAATTTTAATGAAATAAAAAAGAAAAAAAATTTTTGATGACTTGTTTATCAAAGAAATACTGGGATTTTTTACAAACATAAAAAATTTTTAAAAATTGAATAAAAAAATGTTTGACAGAAAATATTATATGTGATAATATAACTATTGTCTTCGAGAAAAGATAGAAGACAAAAATGGACATTAACAACAGAATAGAAAGA
>JGI994J12354_10001539_pt1 | contig 23292 bp, 10 predicted proteins | sample IntmicLarv3ML3BL_FD_12354 | JGI IMG/M metagenome (IMG submission 12354) | reverse complement strand
GAAAGAAAATCAGGAGAAGAAAAATAATTATCTTTATAAGGTTGGTAATAAGAGTATTGTGAAAGCGATGGCAGAATGTCAGGAAGTCATACTGTTAATAAATAANGAAGACACTTACGAAGGNCTTTACGAAGATATAGTCAAGAAATCGAACGATATAGTCGATGCTTACTTCTGGGTNTCCGACCNNNCAGCATTTNCTTTGTCGGAGCCGCTTGTACAAATCAAAGGNATCGCAAATACGGCAATCGACGAGTTTGATAAAGTAAAATCACAACGCAGGTATTCCACAGAAGAGCTTGATAATTCGGTNATAAANGTTGACGACCTNTTGTTGCAAGTNAGGAATGCTCGCTTTGATTCATTGGAGCAGCACGTCAAGCTTCTGGCAGAAACGCGTAAGACACAAGGCCATGTCATAGAACTTGCCAACCTGAAATATATCAATCTCGAAAAGATTGAAGAGCTTAAAGAAACGTTGTCACATACAAACGAAAAACTTTCTGTCAAGACTGTTGAGTTTTTACTGAGAGAAAAAGCATTGGTCACTTATGAAAATAAAGTGACGGTGCAACGAGCCGAGGTTGAAAAGGTAAAAAAAGTAGTCGATGCGAACAAAATAGAAGCAAACTGCAAACTGATATCTTCGGAACTGGAGCTGCTTATCGACATCCTTAACAGCCTGAAAATCGACGATACAACACAAGCTACGAGAATTATAGAAAAAATATCGCTTATCTTCGCATCGCTCAACGAAGTGCGCGCTCAACTAAAAAAGAAGATAGACTCCTTAAAAAATAAAGAAGCCGCAGCAGAGTTTCGCGCACAATTAACCCTGTTAGAGCAGGGAATTGTAAATTATTTAGAGCTTGCGACTTCTCCGGAGAAAGCTGATGATTATTTCACGAAGGTAAGCATTCAGGTAGAAGAGTTGGAGAGTAAATTTGCTGATTTTGACGATTTTATCTCGATTATCGCTGACAAACGCAACGAAGTAATAAAAGCTTTCGATGGCAGAAGGACACAACTTATCGAGCAGATAAACCGTCGCACTTCGTCGCTGGAGCAAATAGGGCTTCGCGTATTGAAGAATGTCGAAAACAAAGCGCAATCGTTCAAGACTAAAGAGGAGATACAGTCTTTTTACTCAACCGACCTGATGGTTGGCAAAGTGCGCAAACTTGTTGAAGATCTGAAAAATTTGGGCGATGTATCGAAAGCCGAAAATCTGGAAAACAGCCTTAAAACATCACTCGAAGACGCACTTCGCATTCTGAAAGACAAAGTAGAGCTTTTTGTAGACGGTGAAAATATCATCTCGTTAGGTAACTACAAGTTTGCTGTAAACAAGCAATCGCTCGACCTGACTATTGTGCGTCGCGAAGACAAACTATTTTACCACATCACGGGAACAAGTTTTTATCAAGAGCTTAAGAACAACGATATTATCAGCTATAGTGATATCTGGGAACAGGAAATAGTCTCGGAAAATAAAGAAGTATACCGCTCCGAATACCTTGCATACCTGACATTCAACGAATCACGCGAGCCGGGCGATTTCGACGCTAAAGAATTTATTGCAAAGAAAATAGAGAACAGCTATTCAGAATCGTACCTGAAAGGAGTACACGACTATGACGCCCTGCGGATATTCGAGAGCATAGATTCGCTAACAAAGCAATTAGGCGTTTTGTCAGTTAGACCGCAGATACGAGTAGCTGCCCAACTTTTCTGGTGCGCCATCGAAGAGGAAGAAAAAAAGTTTTTGCGAGGGTTAATCGTTTCGGCAAACAATGTATTAAAAGCATTCCCCACATCGCGAAATTATCAGTATGTTATTAATCAGATTCGAGATCTGTTCGTTCAATGGAACGAGGGTTATGTTGATTATAGGGTAATACAGCCCAAAAATAGTTCAAATAACCTTCCCCCTACTTTTGCTGCTCCACTTGAAAAGATCGGACTCCGGCATAATTTCGATGCGAAAAAAGCCAATTCTCCTTTTGAATCTTCCTCCGAACATTCCGGGAATAGTCTGAATCTTGAAGCTAATAAAGCTCCTCAGGCTTTTGTAGCCCAAAATGGAAGCCTTGGAAATCGACGATATTTTGATACAAAGAAAATTTCTCCGGAGGTAGTAGCTTCATATCTGTTTCGCGAATTTGCTGATAATCCTGCATTTACAGTCAGCGAACAATCAAAAGAGCTTGAAAGGGAGTTTTTGAAATATCTTAAATCGAATAAACTGCAAAATGATTTTAATACCGATGTGGCAGACGAATCGTTCGGTACGGTAGAGCGTTATTTTCTGGTTCGCAACTGGTTAACATCGTTTATAGGTTTGTCCGACGATTTGCTGAAATATAAAAAATATCGTGGCGAAACAGCATGCCAACTGTTGTTGAAAGAACTTCAGTTTGAAGTACGAAAAAGCCCCGATTATATTGAGATAACAGATTTGCGTGGAAGCCATTCTGTTATTGAAAATAATTTATACTACGCGGATTATCACAGACTTATGTTTAAATTGATTTGTTTCACAAGAGACTGTGTTCCTGCTTTCATCGAATTTTCAAGACTGAAAGACAGCCTTGTAAGCCAATATAAAAAGACGCTGAAAATAAACGAACTAAAACCTCGCGTGCTGACTTCGTTCGTTCGCAATAAGCTGATAAACAACGTGTATCTGCCGTTGATAGGAGCGAACCTTGCAAAACAGCTTGGCGTGGCCGGTGAAAACAAACGTACCGCCCGTATGGGAATGTTGCTGCTTTTGTCGCCTCCGGGTTACGGTAAAACGACATTGATGGAGTACCTTGCCAATATTATGGGCCTGAATTTTGTCAAAATCAATGCTCCTACAATCGGACATTCAATAACAAGCATTGACCCGTCGGAAGCAAAGACGTCAGGTGCGCGCGAAGAATTGAAAAAGATAAATCTGTCTTTTGAAATGGCTGATAATGTGATGCTTTACATCGATGATATTCAGCATTGCAGTTCCGAATTCCTGCAAAAATTCATCTCCTTGGCTGACGGACAACGAAAGATGGACGGAACATTCGAAGGCGACAGTAAGACATACGACCTGCGCGGAAAACGCTTCTGTATAATTATGGCCGGAAACCCATACACCGAAAGCGGCGAAAAATTCCGCATACCCGATATGCTCTCAAACCGTGCCGATGTGTACAACCTCGGTGATGTAATCGGCGATTCCGGTAACCTGTTTCGCCTGAGCCTGCTCGAAAATGCGATAATTGAAAATCCGTATTTGCAAAAAATCGCTAACAAGAGTTTCATAGATTTATATAATCTTGTCGATTATATGGAAACAAAAAGCGAAATGATTCCTGAGCTTGAAGGCAACCACACGCAGCAGGATGTAGATGATTTCATCGCAGTAGTAAAAAACTGCCTGCTCGTGCGTGATATAGTAATGAAAGTCAACCAACAATATATCGCCAGCGCCGCAATGAAGGAAGCATACCGTATAGAGCCTGCTTTTAAACTGCAAGGATCATATCGCGACATGAACAAAATGTTGGCTCAGATTTTACCGCTGATGAACCAAAAAGAAGTCAACTCGCTCATACTGACACACTACATAAATGAGGCGCAAACTCTGACATCCGATAGTGAAGCCAACCTTCTAAAATTCAAAGAAATAGCCGGGTTACTTACAAAAAAAGAAGCGGATCGCTGGGAGCAAATCAAGGAAGTCTTCAACAAAAACAACAATCTTGCAGGCATTGACCAAAACAATCAAGCCGGAATGGTGATCGCTCAATTAGCTGAATTCAATAACCAACTCGAAGGAATAAAAGAAGCGATAAAAATTAAAAGTTAAAAATGAAAACATTATTTCGAATAAAAAATCTATTGGCAATTATGCTATGCTTTTTGCCGGGTATTGAATCAAAAAGCCAAAATGTTGGCTCTGTTTCTGCGGGAGTAAAAGGCGATGTGACCATGTACGTCACAACAAACACTCGTTCACAGGATTTTAAAAAGCAGGCTTGCGACTTCAGCGATAAGCAAAACATGTCGCCTACAACAATTACACTTGACCCGACAACACGTTTCCAGACAATGGATGGTTTCGGAGCGGCTGTTACAGGCTCTACATGTTATAATCTTATGCAGATGAGCGAGGAAAATCGCGATAAATTTCTTCGTGAAATATTTTCGCCTACCGAAGGTATGGGACACAGCTATATCAGGATATCTATCGGTTGTTCCGATTTTTCCCTTAGCGAATATACTTGTTGCGATACTAAAGGCATAGAAAATTTTGGGCTTACGGACGAAGAAACGCTGTATGTCATTCCAATCCTGAAAGATATCCTGAAGATAAACCCGTCTATCAAGATAATGGGTTCGCCGTGGACATGCCCGACGTGGATGAAGATAAACGTTGACGATAATCCTTGGACAGGAGGTACTTTAAACCCTTCATATTATGCGGACTATGCAACATATTTTATAAAATGGATTCATGCGTTTGAAGAGCAGGGGATAAAGATATATTCCGTAACGCCACAAAATGAACCGCTTAACCCGGGTAATTCCGCGTCTTTGGTTATGAAATGGGATGAGCAGCTTGATTTTGTAAAAAATCATTTAGTGCCGCAGTTCAAAAACTCTTCAATTAATGCGAAGATCTACCTGTTTGACCATAATTATAATTACGACAATATGGCTGACCAGAAAGGTTATCCGATGAAGATTTATGATGCAGGCATTGATAACGAGATAGTTGTGGGTGCTGCATATCATAACTATGGAGGCAATAAAGCGGAACTGCTCGAAGTACACAACAAATACCCCGACCGCGAATTAGTCTTTACCGAGACGTCAATCGGAACATGGAATGATGGTCGTAACCTCGAAAAACGCTTGATAGACGATATGCGCGAAGTAGCTCTCGGCACGGTAAACAACCGGTGTAAAGCCGTTATCGTATGGAATCTGATGCTCGATTCCGAGCGCGGCCCTAACCGTGAAGGCGGTTGCCGGACTTGTTATGGCGCCGTTGATATCGACAAGTCAAACTACAGCGTTATAACCCGCAACTCTCATTACTATATAATCGGGCATCTCTCGTCAGTAGTGAAGCCGGGGGCTGTTCGTATAGGAACTTCAGGTTTTTCGGATGCCGGATTTTTCTATTCCGCGTTTGAAAATACTGATGGAACGTATGCTGTGGTATTGCTTAACAGCAATGCCGAAAGTAAGAAAATCACAATTGCCGGCGGTGCTAAGTATTTCACGTATGAAGTACCGGCAAAATCTGTTATCTCGTATATTTGGAAAAAATAAAAAATGAAAAAAAATACGGGAGGTATTTATCACAAATACCTCCCGCAGGATAAACCAAACAAAACTGCCTTAAAAAAAATGTGATTATTCTACTGTGAATGATGTCTCTAAGCCATCGCGGCTATTCGGGCCGACCCATAGCTTGAAGTCTCCCGGTTCGACTACCTTCTTCATGTCAATATTATAAAAAGCCAACTCTTCGACAGGGATAGTGAATGTAATTGTTTTCTTTTCCCCTGCTTTAAGATAGACTTTATCGAATCTTTTTAATTCTTTAACGGGACGCGTTACCGATGCGAAACAGTCTTGAATATATAACTGTACTATTTCGGCGCCATCATACGATCCGGAGTTTGTGATATCGAACGCTACTGTAATGAAATCTGAGGTTTTTAGGTTTTTAGGCGAGAAAGATAAATTCTTATACTCAAATGTTGTGTACGATAGTCCGTATCCGAATACGTATAATGGCTCGAAACCTGCGTCTATATAGAATGAAGTATTTCCTAATGATGTTTGTCCCGCTTCTTGCGGTATGTCTTTTAACATTGTTTCTTTTCCTGTGTATGGGCGTCCTGTGTTATTATGTGCATAATAAACAGGTATTTGCCCTGATGTTTTAGGGAATGTGACGGGTAGCTTACCGCTTGGTACAGCTTTCCCGAATAATAAGTCCGCAATAGCCGGACCACCCATTGTTCCGGGATGGAAATTATACAAAACGGCTTTCGAATTTTCCACATCACGACCTATTGTAAGCGGTCTGCCTGCTATTACAACCGTAACGACCGGTTTGCCTGTTTTTGCTATTTCCTCGATTAATTGGCTCTGCGCTCCCTGTAAGTTCAGATCGGCAAGGCTGTGAGCTTCGCCGGAAAGGATAGACTCTTCGCCGACAAAAGCTAAAACAACATCAGCTTGTCGCGCAATGTTTACTGCTTCGGTAATGCCGGTTGTTCGAGTGTCGCGACTGTATTCCGTTCCTTGAGCGTACAATATGCGTATCTTGTCTCCGTACTCTTTTTGCAACGCTTTTAACGGAGTTTGGGTATAGTTTTTATCGCCGTCGAAAATCCATGTTCCAAGTTGGTCGTGAGGTGCATCAGCCATCGGACCTACTACGGCGATTGTTTTAATATTTCCTGACAAAGGAAGGGTGTTATCGTTGTTTTTCAATAGAACAGCTGACTGTATAGCTGCCTCTTTAGCTTTCTGCAAGTGTTCTTCCGCGTATAATACGGATGAAGCCGAAACATCTACGTACGGATTATCAAAAAGTCCTAATCTGAATTTTATACGAAGTATATTACGAACGGCATTGTCGATTGTCTCAATTTTTACTTTACCCTCACTTAGCAAAGCCTCAATATTACTGACATATGTATTGCTTACCATCTCCATGTCTACTCCGGCGTTGATAGCTTTTTCGGCTGCCTCCTTTTCGTCTTTACAAAACCCGTGCGGAATCATTTCTCTTACAGATTCCCAATCGGACACAACGAATCCGTCGAAGTGCCATTCTTTGCGAAGTACCTGTTCAAGGATGAACTTATTTCCCGACGAAGGAACTCCATCATTATCATTAAAAGAAGTCATGAAAGTAGCTGCTCCGTTTTTCACCGCTGCCTCAAAAGGCGGCAAATATACGTTTCTGAGCAAACGTTCCGGTATAAATGTCGAATTATAATCACGTCCTCCTTCCGCAGCGCCATACCCGACGAAATGTTTCGGACATGCGGCTATTGACGTAGGATTGCTGAGGTCATCACCCTGAAAACCTTTTACCATTGCCGCACCCAGTACTGATGTAAGATACGGGTCTTCGCCCAAGCTTTCGGCTATGCGTCCCCAACGCGGGTCACGAGCAATATCGATCATTGGAGCAAAGGTCCAGTGGACTCCTTGCGACGACGCTTCGATAGCAGATATGCGTGCTCCCTCTTCAATCATTTGCGGATTGAATGACGCTGCCTGTCCTAAAGGGATAGGAAAAATAGTCTTAAAACCGTGAATTACATCGCGCCCAACTATCAAAGGAATTTTTAGGCGTGATTCTTCCATGGCTGTTTGCTGTAATGCATTCAGTGCAACGGGGTCGACAATATTCAACACAGAACCTATTTTTCCTTTCCGGATAAGGTCTGCAGTTTGGGTAGGGTCTCCCCACGGACTTAACTGATGCATCTGGCCTATCTTTTCTTCAGTAGTCATACGACTTAATAAGGCGTCGATCTTTTTTTCTACTTCACTGCCGCTTTTGTCTGATTCCTGAATTTGCGCGCAGGAAACTAAAAGCAACAATAAACAAAAGTTTAATAATAGACAATTGACAATTGTTTCCATTCTGAAAACGACACATTGGTATAGTTTAACATCAGGGAACGTTGACAATTGACAATTAGGTTGATGATTTTTAATTTTACTCATAACTCGAAAGCACATTTACCTTAATGTAAAAGTTTAAAAGGGGTGAAAGTGAAACCACGATCACCCCTTGACAACTTAATTATTTATTGAATGAGAAATCGTCAAAATAGAAGATACCGGGACCGCTATGTCCTTCTTCTCCAAACTGGATAACAATTTTGTTGAAATCTTTGCGGTCGCTTGAACCACTGAAATCAAACTCCAACTCAATCCATTTGTCCATTTCGAGGTCTCCTTTTATTATTTGAGCTTGTGTTTCCCATGCATTCCCACCTCTTGAATTGTCTTGCAGTTTTACTGCGAGTTGTGGTTTCAGTTTCTTGTTTGAAACCCAATCTCCTGCAACGGAATTCTCCGTGCTATAGTCGTTGGCCGATGGAATCAACACTTTCAACTTTACTTTGTTTACTTCTTTTAAATCGAAGTTATATCCGTCAGCAACGAAGAAGATATTTGAATAGAACGCATCTGTTTTCTCGTAGCTGCAAACTCTCTTAGATGTATTGATCGGGAAAGGTAACGGGTTGTTATAGTATTGAGAGAAGAAATCGCCGATGTCTTCAGTATCAAATACTACGCTTGGTGTTGCCGATTCGAAATCTTCGAACAATGGAATAGCTTCAAGAGTTATCTCTTTTACTTCTTCTTCAGGCTTGATGTTCTTTTCTTTCGGAATAAAACGATAATACCAGGCATTACCTGTTTCTAAAGCGCTTACGCACCTGAGGTACATTTCATTTTCCGTTAATGAAACAATTTGATATGTAGATACTCCGGCATAATGTCCGAAAAATGCACCATCACTTAGAGTAATAGTTTTTTCCGCTTCATTTAAAGAATATGTATAACTTGCTTTTGGTGCATACTCAACATCATAATCATCAACAGGAGTTGCTGCCGAGTTTGGATAACCAAGTCCTGCTAAAGCTGAAACACCCGCAGAATTTGTATAAACTTTGCCATTGTTTTTCCAGATCATTTTTATTCCTACCTGAATAAAGGTATATTCCTGAGTGTAGAGGCTTGCTCCCTCTTTGCCTTCCGCAGGACACGACCACCATTCGGGAGTAGTGCCTGTTGCCGGTCCGATACCAAAATGTCCTGCATAATACTGATCGAATACCCAAGTCTTTCCTTCCAGATTAGCTGCACCACCTGTCAAAGCGTTATACATCGGTGTGTTCAGAAGTGACATATCGTCGCCGCTGACAGTTATTGACTGAGATTTGCTTACTGAACCACCGGTAGTATACAATGTCATTGTTATGTTATAAGTTCCCGCAAATGGGTATTGCGCCGACACATTGGTGCCTTTACCCGTAGATCCGTTACCGAAGTCCCATAAAGCAATTCCTGAAACTTGTGACTCGTCTTTTAAATCAACTATGTTGGGCTGACCTGATTTAGGTGTTACGGAAAATGCCAGTTGGCCTTCCTGAGGCGCTGCTCCCAGTACGTAATCATCACTTTCCTGTGGTGAGCATGAAGTCATGACAAATATTGCCATCAATGCAAACAGTCCGTGTTTTATTATATTTTTCATTGTTGTTGTTTTTTATTTAAAATTTCTTTTTTGATTCGGAAGATATATTATCAAATATGAAAATCACTTTGTCATAAATATGCTTCCAATAAGTTTATTAAGCGTTAAACTTTAAACTTTTAACTCTTAACTTTTAACTTTTTTAGTTCCAACCCGGATTCTGTTTCAGTTCAAATTCCGTACCTATTGTATTAGAAATTTCTTGTTGTGGAATAGGAAGATATTTCTTCTGGTCGTCATAAGTACGTACTGAATTATTTTGAGGAAGATTTTCTGTTAACACTGAAGCAGCATCGCCCCAGCGAACAAGATCCCAGAAACGCATACCTTCGCCCACAAATTCGAGACGGCGTTCCATCTTAATATTTGCAGGTGTTGCCTCGATTGAGTTTGCAGAGCCGAAAGCGCGTGCGCGAATACGGTCAAAGCAAGCCTGTGCGCTTACGCCTTGCGCTTCAGCAGTTCCGTGCATTTTAACAAGTTCCACATAATTAAGCAACGTTTCAGCAAAACGGAATATGCGCAGGTTATTGCAATAGTTAAGGTCGATGTCTCCAGGAGGAGGGTTGTATCCTACACGTGCCGCATATTTGCGTAGGAAATAGCCGGTGTTCTGGAAACGAACGGTATAAGAACCGTCGGGCCAGTAATTTATAGAACCTTCACGTCGAGTGTCGCCTTCTTGATACATATTATATGTGGCAACACGTACAGGTCCGAATCCCCAACCGCCTTTAAATATGTTGGCAGGATCTCTTAGTTCGTTTGGAGATACGTAAGCTGGAAGGTTAGTACCGTAACCCTGATAGCCGTTACCCCATGTTTTACCTTCGGGTAACTGGTTTGTTTCAAATATTGATTCGATGCAGAATTCATTTTCATCATTCCACATAGCATCGAAATTACTAAATAAATCAAAAGATCCGCTATTGATGATTGAAGCCATATCATTTGATATTTCATTGTAACGGCTTTGGTCTTTCTGATACAAAACAACGCGAGCTTTAAGCATTAAAGCGGCGGCTCTTGATATACGTCCAAGATTGGCTCCTGTAGTTTTAAAAGCCATAGCTCCGTCTTCACAGGCAATAGCAATGTCTTCCATGATTTCTTTGTAGACTTCATCGGCTGAATATTGGCGTGTCACATATGGAGGTTCTGTAAGAGGTTCTTCAAAGTAAGGAATATTTCCAAAGTATTTCCATAATAGATGTACATAATAAGCACGAAGGAAATGAGCTTCGGCATTATATTGTTTCAGTTTTGCAGCATCTACATTGACCGCATTTTGGCAGGCTATTATCACATTGTTACAACGTGCAAGCCCTCGGAAATAGATATTCCACAAACCGTTTATTGTTTCGTTGGAAGTCGAAGTAAACTGCGAAAGAAGATACAACTGACGTTGGTCGCCCGCGTCGCCACCACCTTTGAATATATCATCAGAACGCATATCCGACATCAACATAATACTATTGTATTGGCCACCGGCATAACTGTCGAACAAAAGAATCTGGTATGCCGCACCTAAGTTTGACAAAATAGCGCCTTCGGTAGCGGGGCCGCCTGCTTCTTGCTGTTGCGTTGAAGAAGCTGTCAGGAAATCGTCGCCGCATGACGTCATGGTAAGTATTCCCAATAAGGCGACGAACATTGTTAATAATCTATATTTTTTCATTTTTATATTTATTTTTGATTAGAATGTAATATTTGCACCTAAAGAAATTGTTCTTGATTGAGGATAAACTCCCCTGTCAATACCAATAGAATTATATCCGTCGGAAGCAACTTCAGGATCAAAGCCGTCATATTTTGTTAAAGTGAATAAATTTTCCGCCATAACAAAGACGCGTAATGACTGGATAGTAGCAATTCTTGTCAGATGTCGCGGCAATGTATATCCAAACTGTGCTGTTTTCAAACGCATATATGAGCCGTTCTTTACATAAATGTCTGATGAACGCCAGTTACTGTTAGCATTAGCTGTAGTCATGCGAGGAATTTTGTTTGATGTTCCTTCGCCCACCCAACGGTCAAGTATCCATGCCGGGCGGTTCATGGCAGGTATATCACCGCGTTGAGCAAAGTCGAAATTATCATTACCTATTGTTCCCTGGAAGAACAAGTTAATATCAAAATTTTTCCAGTCTGCTCCAAGGTTTATACCATAAGTCCAGTCCGGCATACCTTTACCTATTTTTGTCTTATCCAAATCGGAAATAATGCCGTCGCCGTTGAAGTCTACAAAACGAACATCTCCGGGTTGTGCGCTCGCTTGAAGTTTTTGTCCGCTACTGTTTACATACGAATCAACCTCTGCCTGATTCTGGAAGAGCCCGTCTGTCTTAAATCCATAGAAATAAGGCCATACTTCACCGTTTTCACCTCTTACGAAACTACCAACACCTGCTGCTCCGGCAGAATGATATTCTATTATACCCGACGAGTTACCAAAATTAATAAGTTTATTTCTGACAAAAGTAGCATTCAATGCAGCCCTGTAGCTGAAATCTCCATGCGTTTGTCTCCATCCAAGCTCAAACTCAAGTCCCCAGTTTTCCATGTCTCCGACATTAGCCATAGGAGCGCCCTGTCCTACATATGAGGGGATAGGCATATTCATCAACATGCCGTTTGTTTTCTTTTTATAATAGTCGAAACCGAAATTCAAAGCGCTATTAAAAAGGCGTGTATCAAAACCAAAGTCTATTTGCTCCGATTCTTCCCATCTCACACTTGGATTTGGTATGGCAGCCGGTGAAGTTCCATACTGCATTGTGCCCCCCTTAGAAGCGGTCGAAACATCATAACCTCCACCGAAATAATAATTTTGTCCTCCGTCCATAAGCGATGTATAGCGGAAGTTACCTATACTCTGGTTACCGTTCTTACCCCAGCTGAAACGAAACTTGAACGCGTCGAACCATTCGGGTTTCATGCCGGCAATAAATTCTTCGTTGAGAACATTCCATCCAACTGATACTGCAGGAAATATCGCCCATTTATTATTGGAACCGAATCTTGAAGAACCGTCACGACGAACAGTCGCCTGAATCATGTATTTCTCATTGAAGTTGTAATCAAGTCGTCCGAAATATGATGCAAGTGATACAAAATTATATCCGCCTGTTCCTCCTGACACGCGCTCTAAATTGCGGTCAGCTATGGCTGAATTGATATTTGCTTTACCCGGGTCAGTTTCCAATAAATCAAAGTCGTTACCGCTTAAATCGCGCACTCTGTATTTTTGTCCTGATTGACCTAAGACTACTGTCAGGTTATGAACATCAAAGAATGTTTTATTATATGTTAAAACATTTTCAACCAACCATGTGTATCCTCGGTGCATTTCGCTTGAAACCGAACTTTGAGTGGTGTTTCCTCCTTGCGATGAAACAAAATTAGGGAATGTATATCCGTCTGCACCCCAGAATGCAAGGTCAAAACCGTAGCTTGATCTTAATTTCAAGCCGGGTAATACATCTAATTCTGCCCAGAATGATCCGACAAACTTATCACTATTGTTTTTAGTTCTTGAAGGACGGTTCAATGCTGCTAATGGGTTTACCAATTCCTGAAATCCTGCGGGTGGTATGGAAAAGACTCTTCCGTCTTTGTCTTTTACAGCATAAGGATATCGATTCAAGATATCTGCAGCTGTTGCATCATCAGCATATACAGGAACTATAGGGTTGAACGTCAACGCACTGCCAAGAATTGAGCCGTACTCGGTGTTCGCATTGATGTTTGTATTTTTACTCCTTGAATAACCGAGGTTCACTCCGACTTTTACTTTGTTCAGGAATGAACGATCCAAAGCCTCGAAAACATCGTAAGTAGAATTTGTACGAATGCTCCATCTGTCAGAATTCGACAACCCGTAGTCTCCACCTACAATACCTTCCTGATTGAAGTATCCAAATGAAACAAAATACTGAGCTTTATCCGTTCCCCCGTTTAAACTTAATTGATGATTAACAACAGGTGCATTGAAATTAAATGTCTCTTCCTGCCAGTCAGTACCTTTTCCTGCTGAAGCAATTTCCTGCGAGCTGTAACGGGGAGCATTACCGTCATTAACCTGACTTTCGTTCATAATGATCATATACTCTCTTGCATCAAGAACCTCTTTCTTTTTCCAAGGATTCTGCCATCCGTAAGTTACATCATAATTTATAGTAGCTTTACCTTTCGTTCCGCTTTTTGTTGTAACAAGTATAACTCCGTTTGCTCCTCTTGTACCATAAATAGCAGCCGAAGCGGCATCTTTCAGGATTTCTATAGATTGAATATCCGTAGGGTTCAGGTAGTCAATACCACCGTCAACAGGCATACCATCGACAATAAACAATGGATTACTGTCGTTTATCGTACCGATACCGCGTATTTTTATTTGGGATGCAGAACCGGGCTGTCCTGAGTTTTGGGTAATCTGTACACCCGTCACTTTTCCTTTCAATACATCTTCAATACGTGAAGGCCTCGCTAATTTAAGATCTTCAGTGGTCACTTTACTGATAGCTGCCGTTACGACGCTTTTCTTTTGAACACCATATCCTACAACGACAACTTCGCTTAACAATTCCACATCCTCAGAGAGAATAATGTCATACGTAGTCTTAGATCCGTCAATAGTGATTTCCCTCGGTTTATAACCGATGTAAGATACTACAATAGTACTCCCTTTCGGGACACTTAGTGCAAACTGACCGTCAAGGTCTGTCATTGTGCCGTTTGTGGTTCCTTTTTGAACCACATTAACACCAGTTAGCGGTTCGTTTTCCGCCTGGTCTACTACTACACCTTTTATTTGTATGTTTTGTGCATACAATGTAATAGATGCAGTTAGTAATAGCATACATGTTAATAATTTTTTCATGTGTACAATGTTTAAATTAAAAAATAAATGGTTAATTCTTGTTTGTTATAAAATAAATAATTGTATTTGTAGTTTTTTTTCATAGATATTACAGTTCGCTTTTTTTTGAATATTTTTATTTCATGGTTGTGTAAACATCGTTGCAGCTGCAAAACTATATGTATATTTGTTGTTTTGTTTCAAAAAAACTTATTCTTGAATACGCCAAACATTAAATAATAATACGCCAATAATACGTCATGAATGATAAATACCTTTAAAATAGCCTTGCATATATTGTTTTCTTTTCATTTGTTGTTATTTTTGTCATCTATTTGAAAATTCTAAAATTGTTTTATTTGAAACATTACAAGACTCTTTTATTACCTATGCTTGTAATAGTTTTGTTTTTAAAAAAAATCTAATTTTGTGCAACCATTTGATATACCTTTGCATCATATAATAAAAAACTGTTATGAATTATTCTATATTAAAACGAACAATAATGTTATTAGCTTTAATTTTGACTGTTATGAGCTGTAACACAAATTATGAACAAGAGAAAGTTTATGATTTAAACCTGATAAAAAGAAGTTGGTTGCATTCACAAGAAGAAGACAACGAAAATGGCGATTGGACTTTCAGGCCAAGTGATTACAAAGAATTTCCGCCAAGTCGGTTTCGACAATATTTCGAATTTAAAGATAATAATGTGTGTTCTTATTTAGTTTTAGCGCCTAATGATGCACATTATATTCAGGAAGGAGTATGGAAATACGATGCATCTACTAATATCATTACAATAATGAGTGAATCAGAAGTTGTTTTTGAATTCCAAATAATTGTATTGAATAAGAATATTTTGAAATTAAAAATGATGATATTATGATGAAACAAGTTTTTTTTACGGTATTATTGTTAGGATTAATCTCCTGCGATCAAAAGGAAGATTTTGATGAAACTGTTGTAACTTTTGAGGTTAGTCAACTTTCAGAGAAAATAGAAACAGCTTACAATCGCCAATCAAATAAAGATTTGGATCAATTTTTTAATGAGTGGAATAAATCTGTGCAACAAAACTCCAGAGGCTTTATTTATCAAAACGAAACTGTAAAAACTATATATGATATTTATTTAGTGTTTTACAATCCTTTGAATTTACTAAAACTCGGAGATTGGGAGTGGGGAAATTATTTAAATTCGGGCAGTAAATATGTTGTGGTTCAGAATAAGATATTTTTTCATATTATGCCGAATGATAACATAGACGTGAATTATTTGGATTTAGAACCTGAATCTATATCCAACTTCAGGCCTCCGGTTGATATAAACTCAAACAAAGTTCTTTATTTAACAGAAGAGTATAAGAAAGCTCTCAATATTTTTTTGGGGTCCGAGTCGACAGAACTTGGAGAAGGCGGAATAATGAACCCTTCAAGACCTCAAGAGGAGAGCCAAAAACGATATGAGTTTTTAAGGACATATATTCCGATTCTTCACGGGCACTGGGGTGGGTATTGGCATATTGAAACCCACCCTGAAATTAGCCGTATTTTTATTAACAAGAAATTGAATAAAGCAAAAATTAGTTTCCGGGTTGGCTACCAAGGCGGGGATGCAATTCTTTCAAAAATTGGAAATAATTGGAGAATTGAAAGTAGCATGGCAACATGGATTGAGTAAATTAGTAAGTGTTTATATATTTTGTCAGACTTTCGTCGCGCTCAAGCCCGATTTTTTTACGCAAACGGTAGCGTAGAGTTTCAACACCGCGTGTTGACAGGTTAAGCAACGGGGCAATCTCTTTTGACGACAGTCCCATCTTGACGTATGTACACATCTTAAGTTCGTTAGTCGAAAGGTCATGATGTTTTTCCCTTATTTTTTTTATAAAATTGTTATGTACAATATTAAACTGCTCTTCGAACCGCTTTAATGCATCATCCGAAGCGATATTTGAATCTATACTGCTATTCAGTGTAATGATCATCCTTTTCGCTTTTGCCGGATTATTGTCTTTCATCGCGGAAGAAATTCTGCCTAATTCCTTTTTTATATCCATCAGAATTTCGTTTTTCCTTGTGAAGTTAATCATGAGATTAGCCATTTCCTGACTCTTATATCTCAGCTCCTGTTCGAGTTTTTCGTTTTGTAACGCAACGATTTTCTGTTCACTAAGAACTTGTTCCTTATGAAACTCCTGTTCTTTGAGTTTTATCTCTTCGTCTTTTTGAGCTAAATCGGCTTTTCGTTTTCTTATAATACGTCGTTTATCCCATACATATAATAAATAGACAAAACCTATTATTATTAATAAATAAAAAATGAATGCATACATCGAACGGTACCAGGGAGGAAGAATAACAAAAGAAAATGTTTTTGTAGGAAGAGCTTCGTTATTTAAAAAAGCCTCTACTTCGAAAGTATAATTTCCTTCTCGCAGATTTCCGTATTCTTTAGTCGTCATTGCTGAATATTCCGACCATTCTTTGTCGGGAAGCAGCCTGAAGCGGTATGTGGCTCTATTATAATTACTAAAAGTACGTGTCGAGTATTCAAAACGCAATGAATTTTTTCTGTATGCTATTTGAGGCAATTGTGTTTTGTTTAAAAAATTATCGGTATACAAAATAGAATCTTTTGGATATGACAAGAAAACATTTTTTAGAAACAGTTCGCTCTGCCTTGACTTATCCGGAATGTTTGTGCTAAGAAGGGCGAATCCAAATTCATTGGGAATGATTGCCAACGAATCATTTACTGCAGTAATATTTTCGTATAACCTGATAAAATCTATTTGTGATGCATTGAAAGATATATTCATGTTGTTTTTTTGCGAATCGCCTGACAGGTTTGCCGACATAACCATGTTCGAAGATAATCCGTAAAGAGTATTTTCAGACGACACATATTTGATGTAATCATGTTTCTCCGGCAATAGCTTCATTAACATTTCATCTTTAACGATTCTGTCGGAGGCATTATCGTATTTATAAATACCGGTTGAAGTAGAAAAATAGATGTTGTCAGAGATTTTGATTACGCGAATATCCTTTGTCGAATCAAACCCTTTTGTCACATCATACACGTTGGCGCTGGTGACTTCATACGTTTGTTTGTCCAATTCATAACGTGTCACACTCTGCTCAGTATCGCTCATCCATAGAATATGAGGCGTTTCGAACATTGCGTTTCTCATCCATCCGACAACTTCTTCAATTCTTTGAGAGATAGTCCACTTCCCTTGTTTTTTTTCTATCAGAAATAGCCCGTCGTAAGCCCCTATCCAGCATTTGTCGGCATTTCCCTCATGCAGGCGAGCCGTAAGCCCTCCTCTTAGCCCGTTTATTTCCGTTATCTTGTTGTTTTCAATAGAAAACACACCTTTGTCGTGAAGGCAAAATAATTCATTTCCAATTTTCTCAAGCCCCCAGACCTGTCCGCTAAGCTCCGGTATAAGTTTTAAATCAATATCACTTTCCCCGAAAACTATGGGCCAATCCGTATAGTAAAGTCCCCTGTTTGTTCCGAGGTACAACGTGTTGCCGTCAATTAATGCCGCGTAACCTGTGCCTTTTGAATATGGGGTGATATACAAGTTTGTCAGCGGCATATCAAGGGAGATAAAATCAATACCATTATCGAGGCCTGCCCACAAGCCGTTATTGTCGTCAAAACAAATAGAAAGTACTGTATTGTTTTGAAGCCCGTTTTGTACGTTGTAATAGCGAGTTTTTCCGGTGGATGTGATGACTAACAGTCCGTTATGAATTGTGCCTATCGCTAAATAATTATCGTTTGCGGCAAGAGAAAAAACTTCATATTTACGCATGAAATCTTCGTTTCCCGTAATAAACGGCGAAACTACCTTTCCATTCCCATAGAAAAGTCCGTCGAAAGCGGTTGCAACTAAATAACCCTCTTTATAAGGAATTATCTCACGTATCATTTTATCTTTCAGTATATCGCTGCCGACAGCAGGCAACCAAGTACTTCCTACCAATATCCATATTCCGGAAGAAGAGCCTGTGAATAAAACGCCGTTGATAACAGCCGAACAGTCAATTTTAAAGTCAGATGGTATGGTCGTAAAATTATTGTCAATTTGTTTGACAACAATTCTATCAGATACATAATACATCATATTATCAACTTCGTAAACGCCCCAATATACGCGATTGATGTTTTGCGGATCATTATAAAGTGTTGAGGTCTTTGTATATGTCAACTGTCCGGCTGAATTTGGCATGAAGTAACCGAACTCATTTTCTCCTCCAACAAAAATACGGTTTTTCTCCTTTGAAACACAAACCGACCGTGCGTCCAAATTTCTGCTCAGAGGAAAAAGCGTCCACTCATATCCGTCATATTGCAGAAGGCCGTTTTTATTGCCGCAAAAAATATATTTGCTGTCATAAGTTCCTATCTGCCAAGTTTGTGCCCCGCCTCCGAAATTCTCTTTTTTGAAATTGATTACAAAATCATTCCATTGAGCAAAAACACTCCACGGATTAAAAAACAATAATATTGCACATGTCAGTAGCCTGAAATTCATTGATTTAGATTTTGCATCTGTGTTATTGTGAATTTATTATCTCTTTCGCATATTTTTGAATTTTACGTGCAGCTATGGCAATCTGTTCAATTTGTTTTCGGCTGCCCAGTAAATTCGGTTGCGAAAGCCAGACAGCATGCTCATTGGCAATTTTCTCATTAACGGGACATTCTATTCTTTCTAACCAACGCTTCATTTCTTTTTCACCATAAATCTTCAAGTAATATTTGCTTTTGGCCAGATTGGTAATGTATGGATAAATTCTGCCATAACCTGAAGAAAGATTTACACCCTCTTGTGACATAGCCCGCATAAACTGCTCACGACTCATTCCGGCAAAGCCTTCTTTTTCATATCTGAACATATAAAAATGATAAGTGCTATTGGTGACGCCTTCATAAAGTTTGGCCGGAACAAGCCCCGGGATTTCATTAAACAAACTGTTAAGATATAAAGCATTTTCATATCTTATTTTTGACTGTTCTATCAGTCGTGTCATTTGAGAAAGAAGGATGCCTGATTGGAACTCGGTTATTCTTAGATTAGAACCACGTGTTTTAATGTCGAAGGCATTGTTGTCTTGGTCAGAACCACTCCACCATCCCTGATTATGAAACTTATAACAGTCGTCGATGAATTTCTTGTCATTGCTGATAACGGCGCCTCCCTCACCGCAACACAAGTTTTTGGAAGACTGGAAGCTCAAGCCGCCTGCCAATCCCAAAGTGCCAACCTTTTTGCCTCTCCACTCTGCAAGCGGCGCTTGGCAAGCATCTTCAAGAATAGGAATATTATTTTTCTTCCCGATAGCCAAAATGGCGTCCATATCGGCAGGTGAACCTCCCATATGGACAGGCATTATTGCTTTTGTATTCTTTGTAATGGCTGCTTCAATTTTTTTTGCGTCTATTTGGAAACTGTCCGGATCCATATCAACGATTACAGGGAGCGCGTAATTTAATACTACCACATTATATGTTGCTATAAATGTATATACCGGTATGATTACTTCGTCACCCGGACCAACGCCGAGCGCTCCCAACATCGTCAATAAGGCGCTTGTTCCGCTTGTTGTTGCAAGACAGTGTTGAGCGCCGCTGATTTTAGCATATTCTTCTTCGAACCTGGTAGTTGTTTTTCCGTCTAAACGTCCCCATTTATCACTATACAGAACATCCAAGAGACCTTTTGACTCTACATTATCATATATTGGCCACTTGGGGAATCTATCCGGAATAGCTTTGGCGCCGCCTAAAATAGCGGGTTTATCATTGTCCGTACTAATGCCGCCGCTTGCAAGTATACTATCAGGTCTGATTGTCAATCCTGCTCCTGCAGCAGCAGCCGATGCCAAAAAATGCCTCCTGTTAATTGTTTTCATAAATTGATCATGATTTGTGATGTGTGTTTTTCAATCACAAATATACGCATTAATTTAAAAACATTAATAATATCCTGTAAAAGTAGTGGCCGTTGTAAAAAAAATTGACATAGTTGTCAAATTTTTTTACACATATTAAAATAGTCAAAAATCATATATCACTGATATATAGCCCTGTATGATTGTGGCACGTTATTTGGATACTATTTATTAAGTATAAAGAATTATTAAAATATTAAATATACCATTATGAAAAGGAAAAATTCAATTAGCATTTTTGTTGTAATGTTTTGTTTTTGTTTGAACACAATATCTGCACAACATCAAATCACAGGAGTTATAAAAGATAAGGCTGATAACGCTCCTGTTTCGTTTTCAACAGCCGCTTTATTGCGACCGGACTCAAGTGTGATAACAGGTGAAATGACTGACGACGAAGGCAGATTCGTACTAAGAAATGTAGCTCCGGGCGAATATTTGTTACAAGCGTCTTTTCTCGGTTACGAGAAAGAGTATCGCAGTTTTAATGTGCCTGCCGAAAGCGATCTGGGCGACATTTTCTTGTCGGAAAGCGTTAATGCCCTTAGTGAAGTAGTAGTAACAGCCAAGCGTGCTTTGGTGGTGCAAAGGCTCGATCGTCTTGTCGTAAATGTTTCCGGAAATATTATCACTTCGGGCCTGAACGTAAACGATCTGTTGAAGCGTTTACCGGGTTTGGTGGTAGATCGAAACGGAGAAATAAAACTCAACGGCCGTCCGGCAACAGTATACATCGACGGAAAGCCGACACGCCTGCCTGCCGAACAGGTAGCTCAAATGCTCAATGGTATGATGGGTGATGTAGTTGACAGAGTGGAGTTGGTTGACAACCCTTCATCGCGCTATGAGGCAGGGATGAGTTCGGCTATTGTCAATATCCGCCTGAAGCGAGATGCTTCATTAGGAATTAACGGTACGGCACAGGCAGGTATTGGCTTTACGGAAAATGAGCTTGTTACGTTGGGAGGGCTGAACCTGAATTACCGTACAAAGAAATTAAATATCTTTGGTAATTACGGATACAGTAAAAATCCTGACTATGGCGATCTTCGCCAGGAAAGAAATTATGGAGGGGCGACACCGGTAACTTACGACCAAAATTCTGTTATTGGTTCTTCGAATGATTACCATACACTGCGTACCGGTTTTGACTGGTTTGCAACCTCCAAACAAACGATCGGTTTTCTGTTCAATGGTTCGATCAATAAAGGAGACGGAGACATCGAGGCGAAAGCCGACATTACTCAAACCGGCACCTCGAAAATTGATTCGATGGAACATGCCAATTCCAAAATGACGAATAAATACAGATCGCAAATGTACAATTTGAATTATCGCTTGGAGATTGCAGATGGCGAAGAACTCACAGCTGACGCGGATTATGGTCGCGTATACAGTGAAAATTGGCAAACTATGCGAAGCCGCTATCTTAACCCTGACGGCAGTGAATTGCGTTCGCCGACGGAATTTCAGTACAGCGGTCCTCGCAACATTGATATTTTATCGTTGAAAATGGATTACGTGAAGCCTATTTCCGAAAAATCGAAATTGGAAGCAGGTTTTAAAACAGGACAAACCGTAACCGATAATGAAATCGTGTACGAAAATCTGAATGACGGAAAATGGGAGTTCGATGACAACCAAAGTAATGAGTTTAAATACACCGAACGTGTTTCTGCAGCTTATGCGACATACAGCCATCAATTCGGTAAATTTTCGACAATGGCAGGCCTGCGTGCAGAATATACGTCTACCAAAGGTGAATCTCCCACCACAGGAAATATATTTAAACGCGACTATCTCGGATGGTTTCCAAGCGCTTACCTGCAATATCAAATCAACGAAAAGCAGGGATTGAATCTTTCGTACTCCCGCAAAATCAATCGACCGGGCTACAGTATGTTGAATCCGTTCCGATTATATGTAGATCCGTTCACTTATACAAGTGGAAACCCCGATCTGGATCCGTCATATAACAATACTGTCGGATTAAGGTACAGTTTGGGCAATTATTCGCTAAATTTAAATTACTTTATTGAAAATGATATTTTTTCACAGGATTACATACAGGATGATGCGAACCGTACAATGGGCGTTGTGCCCAAAAATCTCGGAAAAAAACAAGGATTCACATTGAGCGGTTTTGCTCCCATTCATTTTGCCAAATGGTATGACCTACAAATTTATTCCCAAGTTTCGTTGAATATGTTTGATACTCACCACAGCGGCGAACGCTTCCGTAAAGATTTTATTTCAGCCTATTCGAGCCTTACGCACTCATTTACCATATTGCCGACATTGAGAGCCAATTTACAGATGATGTGGATGAAAACAGGCTATCACGGAATACTTCAACTTGAAGATATCGTGTTAATGAACGCCCAAATAGAACAACAGTTATTTGATAAGCGAGTGAGTTTATCGCTATCATGCGACGATTTATTAAGTTCGGAAGTTTACAAAGGAAAAATCGACTTTGCGAACATAAACCAAGTCATCAGAGAAGACCATCACAGGCGCAAAATAATGCTTACCGTACGATACAATTTCGGTTCGCAGCAGGTGCGCGGAGCGCGAAATCGTAGTGTTGGTATCGAAGATGAAATGGGCAGATCAAGATAATGAAAAGTAATATTAAACTATTGTTCAATAAAAAAATAGAGAGGATAAATTCAAAGGGGATTTATCCTCTCATCTTTTTAGGAAAATAAAAAAATATTTATTTTGTACTTCTCTCGGCTTGCACCAGCGCCGAAGGCGAATGAAAAATGAAAACACCGATTAAGAGAGTGCAGAGTCCAAGCTTGCTTGGTATATGCCGAACGTGAGGTGTTTGGACGTAGTCAAAAGTGAAAAATAAAAATTATAAAACCAATAAAAAATAAGCAAGCTTATTTTGTACTTCTCTCGACTTGCACTATCTTTGATAAATCGAAGATAGGCGGCGCCTCGGAAGTAAAAATAAAAAAATATTTATTTTGTACTTCTCTCGACTTGCACTATCTTTGCCACACAAATACAAGTTATGAAACGACGTATTATTCTGTCAATAATTATATTTGTTTTTTTTGTTATTGTTTTCTTTTTACAGAAAATGATATTTATTTTTATGCATGGCAGTGTCAATGGCAGCATTGATATTAATGATACATTACAGATATTATATA
>JGI994J12354_10001538_pt1 | contig 23296 bp, 24 predicted proteins | sample IntmicLarv3ML3BL_FD_12354 | JGI IMG/M metagenome (IMG submission 12354) | reverse complement strand
CTCACGTTTCGCCTTGCTTTCGTTGCCGTTCACATCATAGGCGAAAGTGTCGCCCGCGTAAATCTCAATCAAATCATGCACCAGCGCCATTTTGATAACCCTGTCGAGGTCAACGCCGTCTATCCCGCAATACTCGAACAGCGTCATCGCCATCAGTGCGAAATGCCAGGAATGCTCCGCATCCGTTTCCTCACGGGATTTATCCGCCAGTAAAGTCTGCCGCGCGATGTTCTTCATTTTATCGGCCTCGGTCAAGAATCGAAGCTGGTTCTTGAGCTTCTCCGTCATCTCTTTCCCCCTGGCTTCACCGACCGCGTCGCAAGGAAGTTCGGCATAAACGCACCGATGCCTTCGTCATCCATGTCCTCATACAAGTCCGTCAAAGTGAAGCCCGCCTTGAGCTGCCCGCCAACCTGTTCCTCCATCGTGTGCGAGAACTGCACGCTCCCGTCGCCCTTCATGGCGCGTTCCATGAGGACGTGGTCTTTCAACGGATTGTACGGCAGCTTATTCGTCGCGGTGAGGATACATTCGCCGTTTTCGTCCTCAAACACATAATCCACGCCGTTGTACATGCCAGACAGCAGCACGCCGCCCGGTTTTAACACGCGGAAGCACTCGTCCCAAACATGCTGCACATCCTCGATGTAGCAATTCGACACGGGATGGAAAATGAGGTCAAAGCTTGCGTCGTCAAAAGGCAAATGTAGTGTCATGTCGGCTTTCACGATATTGACGGAATAGCCCTCCCTCTCTGCGACAAGGCGCTCGCTCTCGAGCTGCTTGTCCGAATAATCCAGCACCGTGCAATCCGCGCCCAGTGCGGAAAACAACGGTATCTGCTGCCCGCCGCCGGAAGCCAAGCCAAGGAGCTTGCAATCATCCAGCCGGTCGTTTCCTGTCAAAAAGGGCTTAAACCATTCGCGTGGCACCAATTTTTGCGGCGTGAGGCAAAGGAAACGGCTGTCAAAGCTTGCGTTCACATACATTTCATGCGTGATGGGCTGTCCCCAAATCCATCCGTCTTCCACCCATTCGCTGATGGCCTTGCTGTTCAGCTCTGTGTATTTCATGCGATCTCTCCTTAGAAAATGGTCAGGTTAAGTAATGAAGCCGAACTGACGGCTTAACGTAACTAATTTATCACTTCGTTCTGTATATTCATGGCAAATCCTTGCGGATATTTTGTCCATATGTTCTGCAGCGTTAAAAAGGAGATTCAATATTTCGCTTTTCGTCTCTTGAGAAGAAATATTGTGGTTTTTTTGCGGCACGAACGAATGCAAAACAGGTATATTTTCTCCATCACCAAATCTATGAATATTGGTTTTCTTTTCCTCGTCTCTCATGAGCATTTGGATAACGATATTGAGTTGGTACAATTCTAACATAAGGTGCGCGGCGACTAAAAAATCATTGCGGCCAAGTTTACCTAAAACGCATAAGGCGAGGAACCAAAATTGATTGATTGTTTTATCTGCTTTTTCATAAAAAGAAATATCTGCTTCCTGTGATTCTAGTAATCGGGGATTAACGGTTAAATCAAAGCGCCAACCGTTTTCAAAACACACTCTAAGAACATCACTATTATCATGATTATGAACTTCAAAACCAAAGACCTTATCAAATCGCTCGGATAGCATCTTGACTAAATTTTTCATGCTTAATAAACTGTTTCCCGACAATAAAATCTTTATATCCACATCACTAAATATATCAAGAGTAGTTGGTTCAAGAAGCGAACCGGTAAAAGCAATTTCTTTTACGGGTAAAAATTCATTCAAAAAATCTGACATTTTATTTGCCGCTAATGGTTGCCATAAATTCATTTCTTCACCCTCTCATGATATTTATTGCGATTTATATCCCCCAATGGTGTCGGGAGTTTGGGTTTTAGTCCACGGCAGGGTCTACGACACTTTACACCTGCGTTGAACTCTCTTGCTTCGTTAAAAACTGGTACAAAATCCCCCTGTTTGCACGCAAACAGGGGGCAATATAATTTACAACGACATTGCTTCGGCCACGACGTTTTCCACCGTGAAGCCGAATTCCTTAAACAATGTACCCGCCGGGGCGGACGCACCGAAGCCGTTCACCGCCAGTACCTTGCCATCCAGGCCGACGTATTTGTGCCAGCCAAACGGAGACAGCGCTTCCACAGCAAGGCGTTTACGCACCGCCTTGGGCAAAACGCTTTCCTTGTACTCACAGGATTGCTCCTCAAAGACCTCCCACGACGGCATACTCACGACGCGCGCGTCGATGCCCTTCGCAAGCAGCTCGTCCTTCGCCTTGTACACCAGCTCCACCTCGGAGCCTGTTGCCATCAGAATCATATCCGGCACGGCCTTGGCGGAATCCTTCACGATATACCCGCCCTTGAGCGCGTTCTTGCCCGTCTCCGGCAGAAGCATCAAATTCTGTCGGGAGAGCACGATGGATGTCGGGCTTTCCGTCCGCGTCAGCGCGAGATACCACGCCGCCGCCGTCTCATTCGTGTCGCAGGGGCGGATGACGGTCGTATTCGGGATGCTGCGCAATGCGGCGAGATGCTCAACCGGCTGGTGCGTCGGGCCGTCCTCACCCACGCCGATGGAATCATGCGTCAGGATGCTGATGACCGGCAGCTTCATCAATGCAGACAAGCGCATCGCCGGCTTCATATAATCGCAAAACACGAAGAAGCCCGCGATGTACGGCCGGATACCACCGTGCAGCGCCATCGCGTTCGCAATCGCCGTCATGGCGTGCTCGCGGATGCCGAAGTGCAGGTTCGCGCCGGTCGGGTTCTCCGGGGAGAAATCGCCGCGACCCTTCATGATGGTCTTGGTAGACGGTGCCAAATCCGCTGAGCCGCCGAAGAGGTTCGGGATTTTATTACAAATCTTATTCAACACAACCTCGGACGATACGCGCGTGGCGAGGTTGCCCTCGTATGTCCAGAAGTCCTCGTCGTTCAGCAAATCAACCGGCAAGTCCTTGTTGTACCAGCTCTCAAACTCAGCATAGTCCGCCGGGTATTTCTTGGCATAATCCGCCATAAGGTTGTTCCACGCGGCTTCCTTCTCCGCATTCGCCGCCATTTTCGCGTTTACATCGGCGTACACCTCGTCCGGGACATAGAAGCTCTTCTCCGGGTCAAATCCCAGGTTTGCCTTCGCTAGCTTCAACTCGTCCGCACCAAGCGGCTCGCCATGCGCAGAAGGCTTGCCTTGCTTGTTCGGCGCGCCGAAACCAATCTGCGTGCGGACTTCAATCAACGACGGCTTGTCGGACGCTTTCGCAGCCTCAATTGCCTTGGAAATCGCGCAGGGGTCGTTGCCGTCCTCGACACGCTGCACATGCCAGTCATACGCCTCGAAACGCTTCGCTACATCCTCGCGGAAAGCGATATTCGTGCTACCTTCAATCGTGATGCTGTTAGAATCATACAAAAGAATCAGCTTGCCCAAGCCCAGCGTACCCGCCAGGGACGCGGCCTCTGCGGAGATGCCCTCCATTAGGCAACCATCGCCGCAGAGGGCGTAGGTGTAATGGTCAACAATTGCGCAATCCGCTTTGTTGAACTTCGCGGCCAGATACTTCTCCGCCCAGGCGAAGCCCACGGCATTCGCGATGCCCTGGCCAAGCGGGCCGGTCGTAACCTCCACACCGACGGTGTGCTTATACTCCGGATGGCCGGGTGTCAAGCTGCCCCACTGGCGGAACTGCTGCATGTCGTCCATCGTTAAGCCATATCCGAAAATATGCAAAAGCGAATACAGCAGCGATGAACCATGCCCGGCGGATAACACAAAGCGGTCGCGGTCGCGCCAATCGGGATTCTTGGGATTGTGCTTCATATGCTTTGCCCAGACGGCATACGCGGCAGGCGCGGCACCCATCGGCAGGCCGGGATGGCCGGAATTCGCTTTCTGCACGGTGTCCGCCGCAAGCAGGCGCAGGGCGTTAATCGTTGTGGTTTCAATACACATGGTAATCGTTCCCTTCTCGTTCAATTTTAGGTATATTGTATCATATCTCTTTTTTTTATTCAAGCAAGCCCGCGTACGAACGCACGCGCTGACTCTAAGTCCGCAAGATTTGGCCTATTTTTATTCAACCCGCCGATGAGCTTCAGCACACCGACAACCGTGTCATGCCCCGGGCAGGAAAATTCACCCGCGATGGTGTAACCCTTCACGGTAAGGATGTCACGCAGGGCCGCGTGATCCTTCCCCATCTTCTTTGCGAAATAAATGCCGCAGGTTGAAAAAATGAATACGCGCTTGCCTGCACCGTCCGGCAGCCTCGCGGCATAATCCAGCGCCGCCGCGTAGTGCTTTGCCCTGTCAATCCCCGCACCGATGCCGAGGAGGTCATACGCCGCCGCGTCGTGCGGATTTGCCTCTGTTGCTTTTTGAATCTCCGCAGCGCATTCTTCCGCCATGGCCTTTGCGACCTTTTCCGTACAGCCGTGGTGATAGGAGTGGTAGACGATTAAAGTGTTCATAGGATGCCCCTTCCGTATATGGGAATACGGTCATTATACCGCCGTTGCGGCGCGATTGCAAGGAAAAGGCGCGGATACCCGCGCCTTTGAATCTGTTACCATTATAGATTGTGGATCAAGCCTGTAATGACAGCGCGGATATTTCTTTTTCACAAACAGGCAGCAGAAAATGCATTTCCTTTCCATGTGACCATTCATGTTCATTATCCAAGTGAAAGCCCACTTTCGCATGATATGTGTATCCAATTTCTTCCACCATTTGATAGACATCATGGCTGTGCAATTCCGTCGGGGATTGGCTGCCGCCAACCGTAAAATCCGCCCAATCCGACGCGGGCGCGGACAGCGTGAAAATTTCGTTTACGGCAAAACTGCAAAAGTCATGTTCTTCCGTCTTTTCCACGCAAACCGTGCAGCGGCAGTCAAAAGCCGCGTCTCCCGCCCATGATAAGCACACCCAGACCTGCTGCGGCGTATGAAGTGTTGCAGACAGTTTTTCCATTTGCCCGGTTTCGTTCAGCGTCTTCAAGAAATTGGCAATAGATACCCCGTCCAAATGAACAAGCTTGGTAAAACCGGCAAGTTCAAACGCCGGTTTGTGAATGATTTCGACAGCAAAGCTCTTTACACTACGTTTCATTATAATTACCCCCTCTTCACAGCAGCATCCTCACAAATATAATTTTTTAAGCTGTCTAAATCCGAAAGAGCATTCAAAAGAAAAAGCTTGTGATGAAACAGTTCGCTAATATCGTCAAACGAAGCCCATCGCACCTCGCTCACTTCGTCTGAAGCAATTATGAATTGTTTTATGTCAAAATCATTTCGAATCGCATAATCATCATGGATATTGTTGCCATTCATCGTCCTACCGATAAATGTTAACTCGTACTCGTCAACATCAATCCCTATTTCTTCCTTTGCTTCTCTTACGCATGCCGCTTTGCTTGTTTCACCAGCTATTGCAGAACCGCATACATTACACCACACATTCGGAAACAACCTTTTCGTCGCCGCTCTTTTTTGAATTAAGACTTGTGCGTGTTTATTCACCAACCACAAGGATACGCCCAGATGATATTCGTTTTGCTCCCAAACATCGTCTCTTGTTTTCGTTATTCCCGTCTTTGACCCTGACGCATTATAAACATCCCATTGTTCCATGCAACCAATCCTTTCACTTCCCGCTCCTCATCTTTTTCTCACTCTATCAAATGCACAACCTTCGTCGGGCAGACCTCGGCACATTTGCCGCACTGCACGCATTTGTCGTAATCGATATGTGCGAGGTTATCGCGGACGTGGATGGCATCATGCTCGCAGACCTTTTCACAACGTTTGCAGCTGATACAGCCCGCCGTGCAATGCTCCCGCACGGCCTTGCCGTTCGCGGGGAAGCTGCATGCCACGCGGATACGGTGGTCGTAGGGCACCATCTCAACAAGACTGCGCGGGCAGTTCGCCACGCACATACCGCAAGCGACGCATTTTTCATTATCCACCTGTGCGATACCGTCCACATAATGAAGTGCGCCAAACAGACACGCGCGGACACAGCTCCCCATACCGAGGCAGCCGTAGGGGCAGCTCTTTGACCCGCCGCCTGCCAACAGCGCCATCGCACGGCAATCCGTATAGCCTTGGTATTCATAACGGAAATTCGACTTCGTTTCCCCGCCGCCACAACGGACATACGCCGCCACGCGTTGGTCAATGACAGGCTCCACACCCATGATTTCCGCGACGGCCTCGGCTGTTTTCACCCCGCCGACGGGGCAGCCGTTCGTTTTCGCTTCCCCAGCGGCAACGGCCTCAGCAAAGTTTTCACACCCCGCGAAGCCGCAGCCGCCACAGTTCGCGCTCGGCAGCACCTTGCGGATGGCCTGCACAGTTTCGTTCACCTCGGGCGCTAAGAGCTTCCCCGCAATCCCAAGCCCCAGCCCCAACAGAAGTCCCACCGCACCGATGCCCAGTGCAGGAAACAGTATCATTGTCCAATCCATGCGGAAACCCCCTGCAATTTATCCTGCCATTGATACGAGGATGCGTTTCATTTCGTCCGCAACCTGCCGCGGTGTTTTGCCATCCGTATGCACCACATAATCGCCCGGGTACGGCGGCAGATGCAGCCAGAAGAAATCACATTTGCCGTCATCCCCTCGCGCTTTATGCCGCGCCGCCAAGGTTTCCTCCGTGCAGGTCAGCGTGATGCCAACGACCTCGTAATCCGCCGCCGTGATGTCCGCGAGAATCTGCTCGCGGATGGCCGTGTCCGTTGCAATGACAGAGGAAAAAATGACGGTTTCAAAATTAGAATGAATATAATTCGAGAGAACAAAGGACACATTCTTGTCGCCGTTCCGAAGGCGCGGATCCTCGATGGAAAAGGGATTCACGCACCACAGCCAGTCCCCGTCACAGTAGGCGCTGTTCTCCAGTGAGGTGAACAGCAAATCGGCGGCGGTCGTTTTCCCGACGCAAGGGGAGCCGCTGATGATAATAAGCTTTTGCATATTGTTCCTCCTTTACGTCAGCATCCCTTGGAAACCCAGGAACGCGATACTCATCAATCCTGCCGTGATGAGTGTGATGGGAAAGCCCTTGAACGCCTTGGGGATACGGCTGTATTCCATTCGCTCCCGTATGCCCGCGAAGAGCACCATCACCAGCGTGAAGCCCAAAGCGCCGCCGATGCCGTTCGCCACAGACAAAATGAAACTGTAGCCCTCCGATATATTGATGACCGTCACACCGAGGACGGCGCAATTCGTCGTAATCAATGGAAGGTACACGCCCAGTGCCTCATGCAAGGACGGGCTGGATTTCTTGATGAACATCTCCACAAGCTGCACCAACGCCGCAATCACAAGGATGAAGGCAATGTTGTACAGGTATTCGATACTCATCGGCACAAGGAGGAGGTAGTAAATCAAATACGTCGCGGCGGAAGCCAGCGCGATGACAAACGTCACGGCAAAGCCCATGCCCGCCGCCGTCTCCACCTTGCGGGACACGCCGAGGAACGGGCAGATGCCTAAGAATTGTACCATAATAAAATTGTTCACCAACGCCGCGCCGATAAAAACGAGGAAAATCTGCATCGCCTACGCCTCCTCCCTATAACCGTATTTCTCCAGTATTTCCTTCACGCACGGCCCCTTCGCGAGGATGTACGCGTTAATATCATTCGTGTAATGCTTTGCCGCGAGGCGTTTAACCTCCGCATACCAATCGCGTTCCGCCGGGTTTGCCCGCAAAGTATCTCGGAACGCAATGTGCCGCGCCAGCTCCGCCGAATACGCCGGGCAAACATACAAATGATGCAGCATCAAATGCTCTTTCCCGTCGTATTGGAACACCTGTCTGTCCTTGATACCTAAATCGCCCTCGTGCCGGTAGCCGATGGCGGCCAGCCGCGTCTTTGCCAGCTCAAACGCGGTATCGTCTTGCACAATGATGTCAATATCAATCACGGGCTTCGCCGCGAGGCCGGGCACAGAGGTGCTTCCGACATGCTCGATACCAAGGACGCAATCTCCAAGCGCAGATGCAAGTTCATCCCGGATGGCTTCGAATGCCGCCGGCCACGACGGGTCATAAGGGGCAACGACAATGGTTCTCATTTCTGTTCCTCCTGCTTTTTCCGTTTGTCTTTGAGGACATTCAGCAGCGCCATTAAGCAGCCCAGCGTGATGAACGCGCCCGGCGGTAGTATCATCAGCAGCGTCCGGGGGAACATTTCCGGCATAATCGTAATGCCGAATATAGAACCCACGCCCAACAACTCCCGGATTGCGCCAATCAACCCCAGCGCCAGCGTGAAGCCCAGCCCCATGCCGAGGCCGTCAAAAAACGACGGCAGCGGCTTGTTCTTGCCCGCGAAGGATTCCGCACGAGCAAGGATGAGGCAGTTGACGACAATCAAAGGGATATAAATGCCCAGTGCCTTGTTTAAGTCCGGGAAATATGCCTTCAACAGAAACTCTACCACCGTGGCGAAGCCTGCGATGAGGATAACATACACCGGGATGCGCACCACATCGGGTACGAAACGCCGCACGAGGGAGATGAACACATTCGCGCAGACGAGCACAGCCAGCGTCGCCGCGCCCATGCCGATGCCGTTGATGGCACTGGTTGTCACAGCCAAGGTCGGACACATGCCGATGACCTGCACGAAGGTCGGGTTCTCATCGATAATGCCGTTTCGTAAGATTCGTAGGTTTTCCTTCATTGTGTGCCTCCCGCCTGCCGCACGGCATTAAACGCAAGGGCGGCGTTCACGCCCTCCGTCACGGCGCGGCTTGTAATAGTTGCGGATGTGATAGCCTGGATTTCATTGCCGCGCGGGCTTGTCCGCGTGACGGACAGCACTCCGGTTTTGGCAATGTATTGCGACAGGAAGGAATCCTTCTCCGCATTTGTACCGAGGCCGGGCGTTTCCGAATGCGACAGCAACCGTACGCCTGTGACGGCGTTTTGCCCGTCCACACCGACGAGGATTTGCATTGCGCCGCCGTAGCCCCTCACCGCGACGGTCAATGCCGTGCCAAGCAGCGTTCCGTCCAATGCGAAACAATCCGCATAGGACACAACGCCTGACACTTCATTTGTTTCTATCATTTCCGCAAATGTGCCTGCGAAGGGCAGCACCTCCTGCATGGCTTCCAGCCGTGCCTGCTCCGCATTGGCGGCGATAATATCCTTTGTCACATTCTGCATCAGGCATAAAATCAGTGAGGTTACAAGCGCCGCGATGAACAGCACCACCGCGGGCTTCAGCATATCACGCATGTTTCCGCACCTCCTTTTTTGTGCCGTAGACGCGCGGGCGCGTCACACGGTCAAGGAGCGGCACGGCGAGGTTCATGAGCAATATGGAATATGACACACCTTCCGGGTAACTCCCGTACAAGCGGATAAGCACGGTGATTACACCGCAGCCAAAGCCCATGATGAGCTGTCCCGCAGGCGTGATGGGAGTGGTGGTGTAGTCCGTCGCCATAAAAAACGCGCCCAGCATCAGGCCGCCAAGGAAGATTTCATAGGTCGGGTTCCCGGTAAAAAACCCATCCCGCCCAAGCACCCACGTCAGCACGAACACCGTCCCGATATAGACCACGGGGATGCGCCAGGAAATAATTTTCCGAACCAAGAGATACAGCCCGCCAATAAGCAGCGCCACGGCGCAGGTTTCCCCCAGGCAGCCGCCGACACGCCCCAGCAGCGCATCCATGATGTCTGCCGTCTGCGGGGTGAGCACGCCTTCCTTAAGGGCGGCCAAGGGCGTGGGTGAGGTGATGGCATCCACAGGCGCGATTGTCCAGTTCGTCATATGCACGGGATAGGCCGCGAGAAGTACGGCACGTGCCGTCAGCGCCGGGTTCATGAAATTCTGCCCGATGCCGCCGAAGAGCTGCTTCACCAACACAATCGCCACAAATGCGCCCACAACGACCATCCACAACGGCGCGGAAGCGGGTAGGTTGAACGCAAGCAAAAGCCCCGTGACCGCCGCGGAAAGGTCGCCAACAGTCACGGGTTGTTTCATCAGCTTTTGGAAGACCGCCTCGAAACCGACACAGGCCGCAGTTGATGCCAGCATCACCCACAACGCGGGCAGACCCATATAGACCACCGCCATGACGGCGGCAGGCGCAAGCGCCAACAGCACCTCGCCCATGACGGACGGTACCGTCGCGCGGGCGCGGATATGCGGCGTGGAAGTGACGAGGAAATGTGGTTTTTCCCGTGGGATTTGACTCATGATTGGCTCCTTCAGATTACTTTTTTCCTTGCGACAGCAAATACCGCCGCGTCGCACGGATGGACTGCGAAATATGCCGCTTCGCCGGGCAGATATACGAGCAGGAACCGCATTCCACGCAGTCCATGCCGTTGCATTTCTTGAATTTATCAATCTGCCCGTGCAGAATGTACGTATTCAGTTCAAACGGCATCAACCCGACAGGACAATGCGCCACGCAGCGGCCGCAGCGTATGCACGCGCTTTCGTCCGGCATACGGGATTCGTCCTCCGTGAAACACAGCACACCGGAGGAGGTCTTCACGACCGGCACGTTCAAATCAAACATGGACACGCCCATCAGCGGCCCGCCGGAGACGAGCTTCAAAGGCTCGGTCTTGAAGCCGCCTGTGGCTTCAATCAGGCTGGCGTAGGTCATTCCCAGCCGTGCCTTGTAGTTGCCCGGGTTCTTGACCGCGCCGCCGACAACGGTAACAACCTTGCGCATGAGCGGCCTGCCGCGCTTCACCGCACGGTCAATGGCGATGACAGTATCCACATTGTCCACGATGCAGCCGATGTCCGCTGGAAGGCCGCCGGAAGGCACCTGCCGTTTTACGCATGCTTGAATCAATTGCTTTTCCGACCCCTGCGGGTACTTTGTTTTCAGCGCCGCGACGGTGATGCGGTCGTCACCCCGGCAGACGGCGCGCATGGTTTGGATACCGTCCAGTTTATTGTCCTCAATGGCGATGATGCCGCGCGCACCGGGGAACATTTGTAAAATAATCTGCAAGCCGCGGCGGATTTCGTTCGGCTGTTCAATCATCACGCGGAAGTCTGTCGTGAGATACGGCTCACATTCCGACGCATTCACAATGATTGTATCGATTTTTTTATCCGGCGGTGGGTTCAGTTTGATATGTGCAGGGAAACCCGCGCCGCCCAGGCCGACGATACCCGCTTCGCGGATTTTCGCCAGATATTCTTCCTTTGACAGCTTGAGATACCCCTCCGTGCCGTGCATGGGAACCTCTTCCATCAAGCCGTCATTCTCAATCAAGATGGCGTTGGAAATGATGCCCGTGGGGCTGAGCACATGCGGGTCAAAGCCGCGCACAATACCCGATACACTTGCATGGATAGGCGAGGACATCACTGCTTCGGAATCTGCTATCTTTTGCCCGACAAGGACGCGCTGGCCAATTTCCACCAGCGGCTCACAAGGCGCACCGATATGCTGCCGCATGGGGAACATCAGCATTTCCCCCACTTTCGGCAGTATAACTTCGATATGGCGGCTGTCCGTGGCGGATTTGAAATCCGGCGGGTGGATGCCGCGTTTGAACGAATGCTTTTTCATCACAAAACCCCTCATCATGGCACGCTCATACCTTTATCTTACCGTAATTTGGCTTTCCGCACAAGAAAAGATAAATTATCTGCAAACTCACAGGCGCGAAACCATGGAAAATGCACGTATCCTGACTTTCTCAGTCATTTCCAGCGATATTGCGTATATATTGAAAAGCGACATTGTTAAATTCTTGCTTAACCCTGTATGAATCCGCCCCTTGTGTTTTGGCGGCTTTTCCGATATGATAGATATAGTAAACGATATGGGGGAACATCAAGTATGGATATACAACACCTACTGGCCAGCCCGGTGCGCGCCATACGCTTCGGCGTGTATGACATGGTTTCGGACACGCTTTCCGGCGCGGAAAACAACCGCTGGCGCATCACAGATGAGATGCTGGAATCCGGCGCGCGTGACACCGCAAGATTTTCCAACAATACCGATGAACCAGACGCGGACAAGGATTACCAGTCCCGTAAAAACAAGGAAACTTTAATGGCCGAAGAACAGCACCGGGATGCCATGAAGCACCTTCTTTCGGATGTATCCGGCCTTGTTTGCGACCTCGCCACAGGTGAAGGCAACATGCTCCGCACGCTGCTGGAAACAAATGGCGATACTCGTATTGTCTGCACCGACATTGATTGGCGCATACTGGCGCTGACAAGAAAGCGGCTGCAAACCGACGACGGCAAGGTTGCCTATGTCGCGACGGACGGGAGGCACATGTCCTTTGCGGATAATAGCTTTGACTGCATCACCTCATATGCCGGTTTCGGGAACATCCCCGATAGTGCGATGGTTGCAAAATCGCTGTACCGCATATTGAAACCGGGCGGGAAGCTGCTCCTCCGGGCAAATTTTATTGAAAAGGGCAGCAAAAGCCATTTCTTGGCCAAGCAGCATGGCGTAGGAACAGGCATGATAGAAGAAGCTTTTATCGAATGCCTGCAAGGCGCAGGCTTCCGCCAAGTGCACTCGAACACCGTCGCACAGGCAATTTGGGCGGAAAATCCGTATGACCTACTGCCCGTCGCGGGCGATATGTATCTGTACAGCATCGTGCAAGCTAACAAATAGGAGGCGTCAACATGGTTTTTCGGGAAATCAATTACCCGTCTGCAAACAGCGTGAATGAAATCGCCGCATATATCTGGTCGCCGGAGGACGGTGCCGACATAATCGGCGTGGTGCAAATTGCACACGGCATGGCGGAACACGCCTTGCGTTATGCGGCTTTTGTGGAACACCTTGTGAGCAAGGGCTTCATCGTCTGCGCGAACGACCACGCCGGACACGGAAAGTCCGCCAACGGCCGCTTCGGACATTTCGGAGAGCGCAACGGGCACAAGACCCTGGCAAAGGACGTATACCGCCTTTTTTGTATCATGAAAAAGCAGCGGCCCGACGTGCCGTATGTCCTCTTTGGGCACGATATGGGCTCGCTCGTGGTGCGGTATGTCTGCTCCCTCTGGGGATTGGAATTCGACGGGGTAATTCTGTCCGGTACGGGGCGTATGGTAAACGGGAGCCCATCTGGCTTCGTCGGGATGCTGGGGAACCTGCGGGGGCCGCAGCAGGAGGCAAAAATGCTGGAACGTCTCATGCGGCACTCCCTCAGCCGCACCTTTAAAAACGAGGACACGCATATGGCGTGGCTAACGCGGGATAAAGCCGCCATCGCCGCCGCGGAAGCGGATTCCCTCATGGGTATCCCTTTCACCTACGCCGGCCTGCGCGATGTGTTGAAGCTGCGGGAGATTGTCTCTGGCGGGCACTGGGTCGCGCGTATGCCGAAGAACCTGCCCGTTTTCCTGCTTTCCGGCTTGGACGACCCGGTGGGCGAATTCGGCCGCGGGGTGCTCAAGGTATACGAGAGGCTCGTGGACGCGGATTGCTTAAACGTAGAAATTAAGCTATACGAAGACGCACGCCACGACTTGCTCTTTGAGTTGAACAAAACCGAAGTGTACAGCGATATAGTACATTGGATACTGGAAACAGTGCTGCCGAACACATCCGAGGCATAATGGAAACAGCCCGTCAAGCGAATCCGCTTGACGGGCTTCTTGTTATAACGACATCAGTTTCGCAACCAGCAAAACCGCCTGCGCCTTGTCCTCCGGCAGCTTTCGCACCGCGCACAGCAATGCCGCTTCGTATTCTGTCGGAAATACAGCTTGTCCTCCGTCTTGGAAGAATTCACTCATCGTGGTACCAAGTGCAGTCAAGAGTTTTTCCAAAATCGCGACCGACGGCTGGCTATTTCCTTTTTCAATACTGTGGATATGGTTCTCGGATATATCGGTTTCCTTCGACAATTTGTATACGCTGATGCCCCTCGTCATGCGGATTTGCCTGAATCGCGCGCTTATGTCCATCATAGAATCCTCCCCGAAAACATCTATAAGGACATTATACCCACCTATTCCGACTTAAATAATACACGCAAAGTTGTTGCAATTACAACTTTATTGTTGTATTATATAATAGTACACGAGTTGGTGTATCTGTCCATAAGGGGATGTGGCAATGAACGAAAGAGAGAGAGTGGTATTGCTACAACAAAAAGCAGCGCTTGCGGTCCTCGGGCAAGAGGTTATACAAGCCCGCTTAACCCTGCAACGGTTGACAGAGCAAGGCATCCCGTATGCCGCGCCGGAAATGCTGGAGGCGGTGAACCATTACAAGCGGGCTGACCTCGCATGGAAAAAGCTGGAGTCCGAGTATCTGGCGTCGAGCACAAAAGAAGAGTAATACCATTAACACAAAAAGACACGGCATCCCTTCGGGGTGCCGTGCCTTTCGTATTACAGCCTAAAATGTCGAAACTTCTCTTTCCGCCAGCTTTACAGGGATGGTTAGAAATTCCGTACCCTCGCGGATAATTTTCACATTCACCGTGTCGCCGATTTTATACTGCTGCACCGTGTCAATCAACTGCTGGGAGGTGAGCACGGGCGCGTCGTTCACGCCGGTCACGATGTCATTAACCCGCAGGCCCGCTTTCTCCGCCGGGCTGCCGTCCACAAGGCCGAGGATAATAACACCCGCTTGCGGCAGGTTGAACTGCTGCGCCATTTCCGGGGAAATGTCGTTGATTTGCACGCCAAGCATGGGCTTCGATTGCAGGAAGCCTTCGATGATGGGCTTCACAATGTTAGACGGTATGGCGTAGCCCATGCCTTCCACACTGGCAGAGTTGGCGCTGCCCGCCGAAAGCTTCACTGTGTTAATGCCGATAACTTCACCGTTCATATTCAACAGCGGGCCGCCGCTGTTGCCCTCGTTGATGGCCGCGTTTGTTTGCAACAGTGTCAGCCGCGTGCCCTGCACGTCGATTTCCTTTACCGGGGCGCTGACGATGCCATTCGTGGCGGTATTGCCCTCGCCAAGTGCGTTCCCAATGGCAAGCACCGCGTCGCCCACGCGCATGGCATCAGAATCGCCGAATACAGCGATTTTCGCACTCTTCACGCCCGCCTTGACTGCATCCGTCTTCAATATGGAAATCACGGCGAGGTCATTTGCTGCGTCGCCGCCGACAGGCGCGGCGGGGATACCCTCACTGCCCTCGATGGAGACATAGACCTGCTGCGCTCCGGTGATGACGTGGTTGTTCGTCACAACATAGTACTTCGTATCCGTCTCTAGGAATAAAATGCCGGAACCCGCGACCTGCACCGGCATATCCTGCGGGATAATGAAGCCTCCGAACGACTGCTCCCGTGCGACGCTGGCCGTAATATTTACAACGGACGGCTCCGCCGAAGCCACAAGTGCGGCGTAGCCAACGCTCTCCCCGTCGAACGCGCCGACCGTCTGTGCAGTCGCCTGGTTATCAAACCGGAAGGCATCAACCTCCTCGCGGTCGTCCATCAGGCGCGGGATGATGTATTCATTTGCAACCGGCACGCCGATGCCGATACCTAACCCAATCGCGCTGCCGCCGACAAGGCTCGCCGCCAGCGCAATGGCCAGGACACGGCGGAATTTACCATTGTCCCGCTTGCGCGTTTCGTTCTTGATTGTCTCGCGGTAGAACAACTCCGGCGAAGGCGCGTCTGCAAATGCCTGTACCGGCGCGGGGACGGGTGCCACGTCTGCCGCAGGGGCATACACAGGCGTGGGGACAGACGCGGTCGGTGGTTCCGCCACGGGCGGTATTGCGGTTGCCGCCGGCTCCGGCGTATAGACGGGAGCGGGCGCGGGTGCGCTTGCTTCCGGTGCAGGTGCCGCCGTAGTGTTGTTTTCTGTGTTCTCAGGGATGATGTTGCCATATTCATCAAGCATAGGAAAACCTCCTTATCATTATCAGTATATCCGTTTTATGCACAAATTAGAAATTCGTGCGACCGATATATGCCTTCATTGTCGTTGTCAGTGTCATTTCCTCACGGTTGTTACGCACGATTTTAATGGTCAGCGTTGCACCGATGGCGGTTTTGGCCTCTATGTCCGTCAATTGGTCATATGAGGTGATGGCCTGCCCGTTCACGCTTGTGATGATGTCGCCCTGGCGCAGGCCGGCTGCCGCCGCGGTGGAATTCGCTTCCACACTGTTGACATACACGCCCTTCGTGATGAAGCCGTAGACGCGCTGGTACTGGTCCGTAATCGTTGCACCCGCAATGCCGAGGTACGGCTTCTGCACGCTTGTGCCGTTCATGATTTGGTTCACAATGGTACTGACGACATCGGACGGTATGGCATAGCCCATACCCTCGACACCCGTCGCGGAAAGCTTCGCTGTGTTAACGCCGACAACCTGCCCATTCGCGTTCACAAGTGCACCGCCGCTGTTGCCGCCGTTGATGGCCGCATCGGTCTGGAACACTTCCAACTTCGTGTTACCAACCAAGATGGTCTTTCCAATCGCGCTGATGATACCCAGCGTGGCGGATTTCCCCTCGCCAAGCGCATTGCCGATGGCAATCGCCGCGTCACCGACCTGTACCTTCGAGGAACCGGCAAACTCGGCAACGTGGTAGTTCTTGATACCCGCCGTCGCCAGTGCCGTTTTCAATACCGAAATGACGGCAATGTCCGCTTCCTCATTGCTGCCGACGAGATTGGCCGGGGCGGTGATTTCATCATCCAGCGAAATTGTGACCTGCGTCGCATTNTCAATCACATGGAAGTTGGTGACGATGTAAATCTTCGTCTCGTCCTCCCGGAAGATAATGCCCGAGCCCGCACTGGACTGGCTCCGCACTTGATTGAATATGTTCGTGACCTGCACCGTTGTGTTGATGCTGACAACGGAATCCTGCACTGCCTTAAAGATGTCCGACACGGATGCCGTTCCCGTTTGGGAAAGCGCCGCAACGGGTATGAAATTCGCAGCATCCTCTTGCTCCTGCGGAAGCACGATACCCGTACCGTCCGCGGTGATGCTGTCCGCAATAGCTGTCCCTGTACCCAGCGCCCCGCCGAAGCCGAACCCGGCGCCAAACGACGCACCCACCGCAGTGCTAATGGCAAGCGCCGCGGCAAACACGCGCACCGCCTTGCTCCGCGTACGCTTCCTGTGGGTCTTTCTTGCAGGGGTCACTTTTTCTTCCATGGCAAGCATATATAATCTGTCATCGAGGCTCCCGTTGTTCCAACCGTTGTTTTCTGTCATATGATAACCCCCTTCACTGTATACGCGTTTGATTGCTTCTATGCTTTTGATTATACAGCGCATATTTGAAGAAAGTGTGTCCGTTTTGTAAACAAATGTGAAAATAAATAGGCATAAAAATACCGGACGCTCGCAGAACGTCCGGCTTCGTTTCATGCTGCTCTCGCTTCATCGGCTATTGCTGCCTATCACCTTATCCAGTGTCCAAAGCACCATGTCAATATCGATGGGCTTCGCCAGATGCCCGTTCATGCCCGCGGCAAGCGCCCGGTCCACGTCCTCCTGGTATGCGTTTGCCGTCATGGCGAGGATGGGGATGGTCTTCGCATCCGCATGGGCCGACGCACGGATTGCCTTCGTGGCCTCATAACCGTCCATCTCCGGCATTTGAATATCCATGAAAATCAAGTCGTATGTACCCGGGGCTTCCTTTTCAAACAGTTCCACCGCGGCCAATCCGTCGCAGGCCTCATCGATGACCACATTCGTCTCCGCGAGCAGTTCTTGTAAAATGACACGATTGATTTCCACATCCTCCGCAAGGAGGATACGCTTCCCTGACAAGTCGATGACGGCTTCTTCTGCCGCCTCTTCCGTTGGCCGTGCGTATTCTGCTTTTGGAAACACCAAATCAAAATGGAAAATGGAGCCCTTGCCCGGCGTGCTGTTAACCGTAATCATACCGCCCATCATGTTAACAAGGTTCTGGCTAATGGCAAGGCCGAGACCAGTACCGCCGAAGCGCGATGCGACGGTTCTGTCTGCCTGCTCAAACGGTTTGAAAAGGCGCAACATCTGATCTTGTGACATGCCAATACCATTGTCCGACAACGTAAAGGACAGGCTCAGCGTTTCTTCCGTTTCAAACAATACCTCCACACAGAAGTTGATACGCCCGTCATTGTTCGTGAATTTCACCGCGTTACCAAGGAGGTTGATGAGCACCTGGTTCAAACGGAGCTTATCCCCCGCAAGCCAGATATCCGGCAAATCGGCCACCGTATGGTCAAACGCAATGTATTTATCTTTGCAGCGCTGGTTGATGATGGTGACGACCTCACCCAATGCGGCGCGCACGTTAAACGGCTCTCGTATTATTTCAAACTTGCCCGCCTCAATTTTCGCCATATCCAGTACATCGTTCAAAATCCCAAGCAGGTGCATGGATGCCGTAGTGATTTCATCAATGGAGGAAAGCGCTTTTTCCCGGTTGTCAATACTATTCCGCGCGATGCGCGCCATGCCGATAACGGCGTTGAGCGGCGTACGGATTTCATGGCTCATCTGTGCAAGAAATTCGCTCTTCGCCCTTGAGGCGACAAGCGCCGCTTCTTCAATCAGTTTGCGGCCCGTGATGTCCCGCGCAATACAGACGATGCCCGTGGTGATACCGTTCCCCACCAGCGGTGACACAACAAGTTCAAACTGCCGTGCGATGCCATTCCATGAGGAAATGGTTTCTTCAATCACCTGCGTTTCACCCGTCAGCAACACATGCTCGTCCACATGGTTATACCGTTCCCGCATTTCCGCGGAGAAGCAGACCTCATCCGTTTTGCCAATCAACTCCACCTCCGTACGGTTCACATACCGTTCGAAGCTCGGGTTGCATTTCGTGAAGCGATACCGCGTATCTTTACAGAAAACCAAATCCGGTATAGCGGAAAACAACGTGCCCAGCGTCGCTGTCTGCGTTTGCAACTCCTTCGTGCGTGCATGCACAAGCCGTTCCAGTGTTTTGCCCAGACGGCGGTTCTTCATATGCTGGAAGAACAGCAGCACCAGCGACACGGAAAGCACGGCCGACGCGCCGATCAACACCGGCATCATATCCTGCATCAGCTTGTTTTGATAGTTGAACACCTTTCGCGCCCAGCGGCCGCTGTGAAAATCAAGGTCAATCACACTGAGCGACTTGTTCATGATGGAATGCAAATGCTCATTCGCGCTCGTATTCGGAAAGCTGAACGAAAACGGCATCTCCTGGCTGAAGAGGAATCCGGCTTTGTAATTCGGCTGCTCGAAGTAATGCGTCTGGCTGAGCAGCAGGTTGTACGAACCCATGACGCAGTCAATCGCGTCATTGTCAAGTGCCGCAAACGCATCCTTCATCGTGGGGTAGAATATATAATTGCTGTTGTCCGGGAACCAATCGAGGAACGCCTCCGCGTAATGCGACCCGGTGATGAGACCTGTGTTCATATACAGTATTTGGTTCAACGGGATGTCAGGATGTTCAGCCGTGGTCAGCAGTGCATATTGGTCTGCTGCAAAGGGATGCTCCGCCCACAACGTTATCGAGTTGGTGTGGAAGCTCTCCGGCATCATCTGCACCACAAGCGTCGGTGCGATGGCGCTCGTGGAAGATGTCCGCCCAGCCAGGCTTGCTGGCGTAAAGACAATGCCTGTCATCTCCGTAATTTCCCGCAGCACATCCACCGCTATCCCTTGGAATTCCTCTTCATTCTTATTATAAAAACTGATGGGGTAATTATCCGGCGACATCACAGCGATAACCTCGTCCTGCCGCCGGGTCATTTGCTGCACATACACACGCTCCGCCAAGGAGAAATGCTCATATAGCTTATACTTCCTATACTGTGAAACGCCCTCCTCATACATGGCCGCAATCTTGCGTATACCGCCATGGTCAAGATACTTTTGCACCACACTGATGATGGGCACAAGCTCCGGTGTGGCGGTCGACATGGATATGGGGGAATAGGCAATCGGGAAAAAGTCCGAAGCACTGATTTCCGGATATTTTTCCAAATAGTATTCTGCGGGGGTTTCTTCAAAGAATGCGTCCACCATCCCGGATTGCAACAACAGTGCCGCCTCTTCATAATCGCGGACATATATGCTTTCCACTTCATACCGCAGCACACGTGAAAGCTGCTCCTCTGTGACCGTTCCGTCAACAAACGCAAAACGAGGCCGACGCGTCTGCACAATCTCCTCCAGCGGCGTTTTGTCTATCCGGAAAATCTTTACCGTTCGTTCATGGATGGCAGAGGTCATGAAATACTTCGCCTTCCGTTCCGGTGATAGCGTGATTTCACCCGAAAAGTTCAGGCTTTGATCCTCCAATGCGGCCAAAAGCGGCGTCCATTCATAAAACTGGTGCTCAAACGGGATACCAAACATAGCGGAAAGCTCTTCGCAAAACAATATGGAAAAGCCGTCGTGCTTGCCGTTGTCTTCCGACACAAACGCTTCGCTGCTTATCAGGGTTCCGTACGAAAAGACGCTGTATTTCATCTTTAACGCTTCAATCGCATCAATTTCGTCTTGCGTCACGCCCGGAATCTGCTGATACACAAGGACGCCGCGCGCGCTTTCCGCCTTCATCCGGCCGCACGCACTTAATAAAAAGGTAAGACAAAACAGAAAGGAAAGCAGGCGGCGCACCGCCATAGACAGGTTCCGACGGCGTGCGCGAAAGCGCGCCTTGCGATACATATCCGAATGAACCTTGCGCATCCCGCACCCCCTCCGATTTATCGTTGCACATCGAGGCATACTTATGATAAAATAAAATATATCAGAAACACTTTTCGCACACACACGCTCCAGTTTATGTTCAATATTCTTATATTGTACTTCTTTTTTTATGTTTTGTATAGTGGAAACCGTAAAAACAGGGAGGAAAACAAATGGAAACCATTCGTTTGGGGCGGACAGAGCTCCAAGTCACAAAAACAGCCTTTGGCGCGCTACCTGTGCAGCGCCGTACCCTTACAGAAGGCGCGACGATTTTGCGCCGGGCATATGAAGGCGGCATCAACTTCTTCGATACGGCGCGTGCGTATTCGGACAGCGAGGAGAAGCTCGGCCTCGCTTTCACACCCGCCATGCGGGAAAAAATCGTCATCGCCACAAAATCCGGCGCGGGTGACGGCACACGGTTGCGGCAAGATTTGGAAACAAGCCTGCGGCTGATGAAGACGGACTACATCGACATTTACCAATTGCACAACCCCGCCGTCGTTCCGCGGCCGGGCGGTGCGGACGGGCGATACGATGAACTTCTCGCCATGAAAACAGAGGGCAAAATTCGTCATATCTCGCTGACGAACCACCGCCGGCCCGTCGCCATTGAGGCCGTGGAAAGCGGCCTGTACGACACGTTGCAATTTCCGTTTTCCCTCCTGGCCGGACCGGAGGATTACGAATTGGTCGAGCTGTGCAAAAAGCACGATGTTGGCTTCATCGCGATGAAAGCGCTCTCCGGCGGACTCATCACGAACGCACGGACGGCCTTTGCCTTTATGCAGCAGTATGACAATGTGGTGCCCATCTGGGGTGTGCAGCATATGCATGAGCTGGAGGAGTTCCTCACGCTGGCGGCGGAACCGCCGGTGCTGGACGACGACATGCGCGCCGCCATCGCTGCGGACAAGGAAGCATTATTCGGTGACTTCTGCCGCGGATGTGGGTATTGCATGCCCTGTCCGGCCGGAATTGACCTGTCCACGGCTGCACGTGTATATTTCCTCGTCACGCGGTCACCGTACAAGCGCCTGATTTCGAAGGAATCGCAAGCGAATCTCCACAAGGTAGAGGACTGCATCCACTGCGGCGCGTGCAAGACGCGCTGCCCCTACGGCCTTGACACGGAGGTTCTCGCGCGGAAGCAATACGACCTGTACCGCGAATTCATCGCCGCGCACGCGGACGAAGTGGAATGATGGACGAGCAACTGGCGGCCAAGGTCTATAGCATCGTGGCAGATATACCACACGGGTTTGTGCTATCCTACGGGGTACTGGCGCTGCTAGCCGGCGTGCCGCGTAATGCGCGGCTCATCGGGCGTATCATGTCACAGGCGCCGCGCGACACGCGTTCCCACCGCATCGTCAACAGCGCGGGGCGCACCGTGCCCGGCTGGACGGAGCAGCGGGCATTGCTAGAAGCGGAAGGTATAACCTTCCGCCCGAACGGCCGTGTGGATATGAAAAAACACCTCTGGCGGCCGGGCCGATAGGGGTGCCTTGGCTATTTTATTTGATAAGCCGCTTCATAAACGCATCAAGACAGCGGCGCGACGCAGACACCAGTACCTCCGGCGCTTCGTAGGAGCCGTAAACGGCGGTCGCGATATAGCAGCCGGATTCTTGGGGTTTATATGTTGCTGCGCGTTCTTCCTTATCTAGCTGCTTTATATCAACATCATTAATATATACAACATTATTATCATTTAAATTAATCCCCAAATGGGAACACAAATAATATATATCATCCCTAGATAAACCGTTGTTTCTATTAGGAATTATAATTTTATTAGCCTCTGCGCCTTCACATATATATTTTTTTCAATGCACCACATTCTTTAAATAAATCTCCACCAAATTTTGCTTTCCCATGGATTGTAATTTTTTCGAGCACACTACAATAATCGAACACATTGTAGCCAATTTCTATCACACTTTCTGGAATATCTATATTTTTAATCCCAGTACACATAAAAGCATTATCTTTAATGTAAATTACACTCTTCGGAATTGAAATGCTATTTATTCCTACACAACCAAAAAAGCATTACGACCTATCCTTTTTACACTATCCGGTATAACAACCGATGTCAAACTGCTGCATCCCCTAAAAGCTTCGCCAATTTCCGTCACTGTATTCGGAATCACAACATCCGCGGCTGCGCCTGTATATTTTTCCAACACGCCCGCCCGTATGATAAAATCCGCAGAATTTCCGCCATATACATTGGCCACATTGGCTATAATGTTATTCGTTATGTTGTGATGGTTGACCGCCTTTTCCACAATGAACGCCGTGCCGCAATGTTCACATATGGCCGCATCCTTTGTTGCTTCCACCTGTGATGACGCACCGCAATTCGTGCATTTCGCTTGTACCAATGGCATCGTCTCGCCCTCTCGCCGTATGCGTTTTCTTTCATTGTAACACAAAACCCATCTTGTGGGAACAAAATGTTCACAAGATGGGTTAAACTCCCCGAGTAGGATTCGAACCTACGACCCTCCGGTTAACAGCCGGATGCTCTACCGCTGAGCTATCAAGGAATGGTCGGTGGTGGCGGTTTAGTACGTT
>JGI994J12354_10001537_pt1 | contig 23299 bp, 17 predicted proteins | sample IntmicLarv3ML3BL_FD_12354 | JGI IMG/M metagenome (IMG submission 12354) | reverse complement strand
CGGCATACCAGGGCGTGAGGGGCACGACATATTCGCTGTAGCTGCTGTTCCAATCGATGGCGGGGTAGTGGCGGGCATAGGCCAGGGATTTATCCAGCGCCCAGAAGCAGCGGGTGAAGCGCTTGGTGTTCTGCGTCACCGGCTCCGAGAAATCCGCGCCCTGGGGCGACACCGCGCCGATGACCGTGATGGAGCCCTCGCTGCCGTTTTGGTTTTCGGTATAGCCTGCGCGCTCGTAGAACTCCGCCAGACGCGAGGGCAGATAGGCGGGGAAGCCCTCGTCCGCGGGCATTTCCTCCAGCCGCCCGGAGATTTCGCGCAGCGCCTCCGCCCAGCGGGAGGTGGAATCCGCCATGATTGCAATGTGATAGCCCATATCGCGGTAATACTCCGCGAGCGTGATGCCCGTATAAATGGAGGCCTCGCGCGCGGCGACCGGCATGTTGGAGGTGTTGGCAATGAGGACGGTTCTATCCGTCAGCGGGCGCGAGGTCTTGGGGTCAATCAGCTCGCCGAACTCCGTAAGCACCTGCGTCATCTCGTTGCCGCGCTCCCCGCAGCCGATGTAGATGATGATGTCCGCATCACACCATTTCGCCAGCTGGTGCTGCGTCATGGTTTTGCCTGTGCCGAAGCCGCCGGGGATCGCCGCCGCGCCGCCCTTGGCAATGGGGAAGAGCGTATCCACAATGCGCTGCCCTGTCAGCAGCGGCTTGGTGAGCGCCAAACGCTTGGCAACGGGGCGCGCCGTGCGTATCGGCCACTTTTGGCAGAGGGTCAGCTCGCGTTCGCTGCCGTCCGAAAGGCGCAGACGCAGAATGCAGTCGTTCAGGCGGTATTTGCCGTTCGGCGCGCAGAAGATGACCTCCCCCGAGAGCTGCGGCGGCAGCATCATGCGGTGGGTGATGACCGGGGTCTCCGCGCATTCGGCATAGACCGCGCCGCCGCCGAGAACATCGCCGATGGACGCGGTGAGGGTCACATCCCACTCCCGCGTTTCGTCCAGCTCGCTCACGCTTGCTCCGCGCCCGATGAAGCTGCCGAAGGTTTCCTCCAGCATATTCAGCGGACGCTCGATGCCATCGAAGATGTTGGAGAGCAGACCGGGACCGAGCGTGACCTGCATCAACTCACCCGTGGCAAACACCGGCTGCCCGGCGGCAAGACCCGTGGTTTCCTCATAAACTTGGATGGTGGTCTGCGTTGTTTCCAACGCAATCACCTCGCCGATGAGCCTTTGCTTACCAACGTAGACCTTCTCCAGCATTTGCAGCTGCGTTTCGCCCCGGATGGTGACCACCGGGCCGTTGATGCCGTGTATTTTATAGGGGTTCATGGCCTTAACACTTCTTTCAAAAAGAAATCTGTCATGCGCGAATGCGCATATCATGCGGCGAAGCCGTATATCATACGCCGCAGGCGTATCTCATTCGCCGAACAGCGAATATCATTTTTGCCGCGCCGCGTCCCCAACACTGCCCGCCGTCATTGCGGACTTGATCCGCAATCTCAGCAGCTTGCCACTTTTCCATTGCGAAAAGGACAGCTGCTGCATATATTATGATTCGCGCGGAACGCTTCGCTATGGTTTACCATCATACAACTGAGATTGCGGATCAAGTCCGCAATGACAGCGACTGGCAAGGGAACGCATTCGCGCATTTCCGCAAGCTATCGTCCGGCATCCAACCCGCAGTTGGCGTAGAACCACTCTTCTTGCCCTGCCAAGGCGCTTTCGAGCGTGGCATCCGCGCTGCGTTTTAGGGCTTTGCTTTCGGCGCGGAAGCCACCGATCCCAATGCTTTCATCCGCAAGCAGCGTCAGCGGACGGCCAAATGCCTCGCTGAGGGTGTCCGCCAACGGCAAATCCGCTTCGCGCACCAGCAGGCAGAGATCATCCGCATCCATTTGGCTGTGCAGGGCGGTCAGGCGCTTCTGCAAATACGGCAGATAGTCCGCGCTTCGTGTAAAGGTGATGAGCTTGTCGCGAACGGCGGCGAATATCTCCGCCTGAATTTCCGCGCGCGCTTGGGCAAGCGCGGCGCGGCAGTCCCTGCGCTGCGCTGCAACGCGGGCGTTTTGGGCATCCAGGCTCTCGCGCTCCTGCATTTGCAGCAGCGCCGCAGCGTGCTGCGCGGCTTCGCGCTCCGCCTGCGCCAGCTCCTCGCGGCTCACGCGCTCCATTTCCGCCCGAATCAGGCGGCGGCGCTCATGACCTTCCTTGGCAATGGCCTCCAGAAAACTCCGGCGGCGTTCTTGTTGTGCAATCATAAAAAAACCTTCTTGCGTAAAGTGATTAAGCCTCACAGCTTCAATCCGATGGCTTCGCGGACATAGCGCGTGATGGAATCCTGCGCGCGCGCGGAGCCGTGGCGGTCGGGGATGGCAATGAGCAGCGGGCGCTCGTAACTCAGCTTGAAGGCATCCGTTTGCTCCGCAAAGAGGGCGGAGAGCTTTTCCGTGACAAGAATCACGCCCGTTTGCGCGTCCTGCGCGGCGTTTTCCAGCGCGGCGGCGAAAGTGTCCCGCTCATGCACCACCTCGCCCGGTATCCCTGCCAGGCGCAGACCGACCATGGTATCCACATTGTCACTGATCAAATAAAATTTCATGGCGCGTCAGCTGTTCATGATGAGGATGGAGATGACGAAGCCGTAGAGGGCGATGGCTTCGCCCAGCACGACGAAAATCATGAATTTTGCGAAGGACTGGGGGTTTTCGCTCGTGGCCGCGATGGCTGCGGGCGCGCTGCTGCCCACGGCGATGCCGCCGCCGATGCCCGAAAGCCCCATGGCAAGACCCGCCGCGAGCATGGTCATGCCGCGCGAGCTGTCCTGCACCGCCTGCGCTGCCGCATCCGTGCCGTCCGCCTCGGCGGCAGAAACGCTGAACGCCAGACCCGCAATCAAAAAGACGAACACCGCCAGTGTCAGCAGATGCGTGCGCAGCGTTTTCTTGATCGGCTTGCCCGCGCTCCTGCGTTTGGCGAAAAATCCGGCGGAAAACAGCACAAAGAACAGGGGCAAAACGAAGAGAAGCACATACAACATTGTTTTCATGACTAAAACCATCCTTTATGTTTTTTTATTTTTTCACTCACTTGGGCGCGAGCCGCGCCGGCGTAAATGCGTGACCCTCACCGAGATAGAAACGGCTGAACAGCTCATAAAATTCCAGACGCATGATTTGAATGGAAGTGAACAGCGCCTCCATCACCAGCACAAAGAGATTACCGAAGATAATCACGATGAGATTGCCGCTCTTTGTCATGGAAAACACGGCCAGCATCATTCCGGCATGCACCAGCGCGAACGCGCTCACGCGCAAAAAGGAGAGGGTATTGCTGAAGTAGGAGAGCAGGTATTCAAACAGCTCAAAGGCATTTTCCATCACGAATTCGCCCCAACTGTGCGGCTTCCAATCCTTTTTGCCGTTCACCAGCGCGGTAAATATGGGCGAGAAGAACAGCAGAAGGGCACTCAGCAAAAACACCGGCAGATAAACCGTCACGGGCACGACCTGTCTTTTGAGCATGAACCCAACGGCAAAGCATATGCCGCACAGGTAAAAGAGCATCCCCGCCAAACCGTTGTGGCTGAACAGCGCCGCCCCGATGTTTTTTCTGCGCAGCTTGACGCAGATGTTCATGCCCATGGAAAGCAGCAGCAGTGAGATGCCGATGCCGATGGAGAACAGGAGCATGCCGATGATAGTATGCATGACGGGCACAGGCGCGCCCGTCAGCCCGACGGCATGGTAGAGCGGATCCATCAATTCCTCATAACCGAAGCAGGAGCCGTAGACGAAGCCGCCGCACACGGCGGAAATGCCGCAGTAGACCAGCACCTTGCCCATTTGCATTTGGCGTTTTTTCCACATGAACCAGCCTGCCAGCGCCAGCACCGCGCCCTGCCCCACATCACCGAACATAATGCCGAAAAGCAGCGTGTAGGTAACAGCGACGAAGCTTGTCACATCCGCGTCCCCGCGCGAGGGCATGCCGAACATTTCCACAATGTATTCAAACGGGCGGAAAATCCGCAGATTTCGCAGCTTCACGGGCGGGTCGTGCCCCTCGGACTTGTCCGGCTCCACCAACTCAAAGCTGATGCCGTCCTGTGCCTTGGCGGTTTTCTCGAATTGCGCTGCGTTTTCCTGCGGGATCCAGCCGACATAGAAGAAGGACTCCCCATGCACGGCGGCATAGCGGCGCAGCTCAAAGACGGCGCTCAAATAATCCAGTTGGGAATACACCGCACAGCACTGCTCGGACTCCGTATGCCAGAACGCAGCGTTGCGCGCGTCCAGCGCCGCCAGCTGCTCGCGCAGGATGGCGATGTTTTTCTCCAGCTCCTCCACAATCTCCTCGGGCGTACCCACCGCGCCGGGGATGCGCAGGCGTTCAAAGTACAGGCTCGCGAAGATGCGATCCACCTCCTCCGCGCGCTCGCGCGGGGCGAAATACGCGCCCCACTCCCCCGCCGCGTCCTCAGAGCAGGGAATGAAGAGGATGTAGGGGTTGTCCGCATAGGCGGAGAGCTTTTGCGAGGACTCGCGCGGCATATGCCCAAAGCGCGCCTTGACATAGGAACAGCTGAAAACCTCGCCCAAATCAATGCCAAGCCCCGTGAAATGGCGATATTGCTCCACCGCGTTTTCACAGGTGGCCAGTTGCTCGGTCAGGGTTTTGCGCTCATCATGCAGCACGGTAAGCCTTTCGCTCAGCTTGCGCACGTAGCTGTCGGTATCAGGCGAAAGCGCCGTGACCACGCGGCTGCTGTCCGTATGCAGGGCAAATCCCGAGGCCTCAGCCAGATCCTCAATTTTGTGCAGCAGCGGCGCGCAGCTGTTTTCCTGTGCCAGGGGCGCAAAGCCCATGGAACCGGAAAGATGCTTCATCGCCTGCTCCGGCTGAAAATAGCCGCCCAGGCAGCAGGACGCAAGAAAGCTGTCCAGTTGCGGCAAGCGTCCAACCGCGCGCACGAGCATCATCTTTGAAACTGCCAAGCCGTCACCTCCTGTTAACCTTTTTTCTGTGTCACGCTTGCGCGGCCATCCGCAAACGCGATTTGCCCCAGGGCACCGTTGATGAATTGCATTTGCGGCGGAATGTGGCCGATGTCCGCATCATAAATGACCGGGATACGCAACGAATCCAGCGCAGCGTGCAGCGCGTCCGGCAGGGCAAAATCCCTTTTCGGCGCATAACCGTCCGGCCTGCCGTAAAGAATACCGCTGCAATGGCGGAACCAGCCGCACTCCCGCATTTGCCACAGCGTGCGGTAAATATCCGGCGCGCCCATTTCGCAGCTTTCCAGCGTCCAGACAATGCCGTCCGCCGCGTATTTTTCAAGAAAGACCTCCACCGGCGCGAAGCGCGTGCCCAGCAGCTTGCACAGCGTATCCATGCAGCCGCCGAGAATGCGGCCGGAAAAGCCGTGCTGCGTTTTGCCGTCCAGCGCCTGCCAGCGGTTTTCCCGCGTCAAGTCATAGATTTCGCCCGTGATATCCCAACCGGCATAAGCGCCCCAATGCGGCGCGCTTTGCTGCACCGTGGTCTGCTGCGACAGCGCCTCAAAGAGCCGCAAATCCGTTTCATGAATGCGGGCATAGCCCATGTTCATGAGGTTGGAGCCGTGGAGTGTCGCCAGGTCGCAGCCCAGCGTGAGGGCAAAGGTCAGTGTGGAGACATCCGAATAGCCGCACAGCCATTTGGGCGGCAGGGCACGCAGACGCGCAAAATCCAGCAGAGGCAGGATTTCCATCAAAAACTCCCCGCCCCAGGGCGGCAAAATGGCGGAGACCGCAGGATTTTCATACAGGCTCATGAACTCCGCCGCCCGCGTCTGTGCATCGGCGCTGACACACTTTTCATCCCCGCGCACGGATGCCGTTTCGACGACGCGATAGCCCAGCGCACGCACATTTTTGACAGCGTTTTGCAGGCGCGGATAAAAAGCCTCCCCCGTCCCGGTGGACGGCGCACAAACGCCGATGGTATCGCCGATTTGCAGCAGTTTTGGATATTTCATCGCGCGGTTCCTTCCTTGCCCGGCACTCCCACCAGCATTTTCTCAATTTCTCCCGGCGGCAGTGCGTAGCGGATGCCTTCTATGATGTGAATGATGTTGTTTGTTTCGGTTTCCGCCAAAAAGAGATAGGCGAGCATGACCACCGTGGCATTGCGGGAATAGCGGAACACCCACGCGGCGTAGGCATATTCGGCGCGCTGGGCGGCATCCTCCACATAGGCGAAGTCCTCCTGGGCGAAATGCGCCGCGTATCCGGTCTGCTGCAAGTATTGCAGCAGCTCCTGCGCTGTCTGCGCCGCCAAAAGCTGCTCCTGCTGCCTTTTGCGGAAGTTGGAGAGTCCCATATACACCTTCCCGCGCAGCTGGAGAGCATCCGTCTGCCCCATGCGCTTGAGACGGTAAAGCTCCGTGATGGCGAGCATGTCCAGATGTATCCCCAAAAAACGCGCCACCTCATTCAGATGCTTGCCGGAATACTGCTTGAGAATCAGCTTTTTCGCGCTCTCATACAACAAGCGGTACAGGGCGGTATCCACCTGCGCGAGCGGAATCTCCTCACCCTCCCCCGCCGTACACCAAGGCGCGAGCGCCGCCTCATAGGGCGTGCCGCGCACCGCCTCCAACACCTGCGCGGCGCTTTTGGCCTGGGCTAGGCGGAACAAATCCAGCTTGGTATGCCTGTCAAAAAACGCAGGCATGCGCAGCAGATATTCGTCATGATTCGGGCTGCGCAGCAGGCTCAAACAACTCAGCAGCTGCTCCACCTCGCCGCGCATGATGAAATATTGATAAAAGCTTTTGCCCACGGTGCTTTCATAGCGGCTGAGCTTAGCGTATTCGTGCAAAAGCCGCTCCTTGAGCAAGGTCTCCAGCCGCCCGCGGTGGATGCTTTGGGGCAGCACATCCTCCAGCGTATCCGCATAGACAGTCTGCGTTTTAAGATAAAGCGCCACTGCGCTCACGGATTTGCAGCGCAATAATTCGTCATAATCCGCAGCCGTCAGCCGCTGGCCAAAGAGCGCATGCGCCTTGGCAACGATTGCGCTTGAGGCAAGGCTTTGCATGGCTTGTGCGCTCCTTTCGTTCCGGATTTTAGGTAATCAGTGGCGGCGGAGAATTCACGCCCTGCGCAAATGCTCGCCAAATGTAGGGGCGAACTGCGTTCGCCCGCAACTCTTTGGCAGCTGCGAATCACACTTTTATGTGTGTTTTTTCCGTCGGCAACATCGGGCGAACACAATTCGCCCCTACTATCATGCAACATCTAAAAGTTGACATTACGAGCGTGAATGTGCGTATTGTGAAGGTATGCAGGGAACGCATTTCATCAATTTAGCGCTGCTCCACCGCCAAAACCTGCTCGGTCAACATCCCAACCCAGCTCTCGTGCTGTTCCCTTGCGCGGCTTGTCATCTCCCGCGCCGCCGCTTCGGTTTCCGCCTGCAGGCGGGCGATGCGTTCGTTGGCATCCGCCTCATGCTGCGCCGCCAAAAGCGCGGCCTGTGCCTTGGCCTCCGCCTCTTTTTGACGGAATAGGGCTTCCTTCTTCTCCTGCAGCCTGCGGTGGATTTCATCCCGCTCCTTTTCCAGCGCCTCGGTATGCTCCCGCTCCTTCTTGTCCGCTTCTACAATGATTTTCAGCATATCGTCCATGCAGAACGCACCTCTTGTCCGTTTATTTTATCTGTACATGATTATAGCACTCCGCAAAAAAAATACAATAGCGTTTTTCGCCAATACGAAGTCACTCAAAGAGCCGGGTTATGGTTATTTTTTAATGTTTTTTCCACCGGCGGGCAAAATGGGAGGCAATGGCTTGGCGGAGGGACGGGGAACGTGTATTCTTTTTTTATGAAAGCATTGCAAACTGCAAGTATTTATGCTATAATTTCAACTACACATACTTGCAGAAGGGAGCGTCGCGCCAATGCCTTTTACGCAGAAGATTCAAGCCAAAACAGAAGAATATATAAAGACGGCTTCAAAGGCTGAAAGAAAAGAAATCGGTCAATTTTTCACGCCTGCTCCCATCGCCGATTATATGGCTTCTTTCTCAGAATTCCAACATGAAAGCGTTCGCATTTTAGATCCCGGCGCTGGCTGTGGTATTTTAACAGCAGCCATTGTGGACTTTTTGTTGACCAGAAACGTAAAATGCTTTGAAATTGATTTATACGAAAACAACGCCACTGTAATACCACTGCTAGAGCGCAACTTACAATTTATGCAGGAACAGCTACGCACAAAAAATGTTCAAATGGTTTTTGACATTCACGAAAAGAATTTCATTGTCGAAAACCACTTTGCCTGGACAGGAATGCTGCCTTTCGAGAAATACGATATTGTCATCTCCAACCCTCCTTACAAAAAAATCGGCAAGGATTCTGCGGAATCAGTCATTATGCAAGATATTGTTTATGGGCAGCCAAACCTGTATTTCTTATTTATGGCAATGGGCGCAAGGCTCTTGAAGGCAGGCGGCGAGTTTATTTATATCGTTCCCCGCAGTTTTTCCAGCGGCTTATATTTTTCAGCTTTTCGCAAATGGTTTTTTTCCGAGCTGCGCATTACAAATCTGCACCTTTTTTCTTCCCGTGAAGCCGTGGGAGGCAAACAAGACAGCATTTTGCAGGAAACAGTAATTTTGCGCGCAGTGAAAACAAGTTTTTCTCAAGCCAAAATTGAAATAACAGAATCCACAGATGGGCTTGATATGCAAAAAATGAAACGCTATTTCGTTCGATACAATACCTGCGTAAAAGATGGCGAGCACGCTTTTTTATATCTCCCGACAAGCGAACAGGATGCCCAGGTTTTAGATTTTATCAACCACTGGAGCGCCTCCTTGCCCACCTTGGGGTTTCGGATGAAAACAGGCAAGCTGGTTGATTTCCGCGAACGCGAATGGTTGTGTCAAAGTCCAAGCGACAATGCTCTCCCATTATTGTGGCCATACAACTTAGATGGCATGAGGATAAAATTTCCTGTCCAAACGCAAGGGAAGCCGCAATATTTGAAGGATGATTCACGAACCAAACGCTTGCAAATGGATAGAGGGAACTACTTATTGCTGAAACGCTTCACATCAAAAGAAGAAAAACGCCGACTTCAATGCACCTTATTATTTGACGAGGATTTCGCTGGTTTTGACAGCATCAGCACCGAAAACCATTTGAACTATATTGTCAAAACAAATGGCTCCATGCGACCCGAAGAAATGTATGGTCTTTTTGTGTTGCTGAATTCAAGCTATCTGGATAGGTATTTTCGCATACTAAATGGTTCCACTCAGGTCAACGCAACCGAAATCAACGCAATGCCATTCCCACCAATAGAATCCATCCACGAGATGGGGCTCCGCGCAATGCAGTATGATGATTTGACCGAAAGCATCTGCGATACAATTCTCGAAGAACAATTTATGCCACAGCAATTACGCAGGGCAATATAAGGAGGCAACTTATGGGTAAGCTGGAAGAGGCAAAGGGTATTCTTTCTGCGATTGGAATGCCAAGGGCTCAAACAAATGACCGAAGCGCATATGTGTTGCTCGCGCTGGCTGATTTGCAAGAAGCTGAAGATTGGGTAAGCGCCACCCAACCTGAAATGCGCATTGTCGATATGATGAACTTCATGCAGGTGAACTACGGCAAGGAATATAAGCCCAATACGCGCGAAACCATTCGAAAGGATACGATTCATCAGTTTGTGGATGCCGCTGTAGTGGAGCGCAACACTGACAGGGCAAATCGCCCCACAAACAGCCCCAATTATTGTTATCGCCTAACCTGCGAAATGTTGAAGCTGATTCAATCTTACGGAACCAAAAAATGGCAATCGCAACTCAACGCTTTTATCGCAGAAAAAGGCACGTTAATTGACCGATATAAGCAGCAGCGTGATTTCGTCCGCATTCCTGTTGTTGTCAATGGGCAGGAGTTTCGCTTTAGCGCCGGAACGCATAACTCTTTGCAAAAAGCAATTGTTGAAGATTTCGCTCCACGCTTTGCAAGCGGCGCAGAGGTTTTATATGTTGGTGACACCAAAAAAAAGGATTTTGTGAAGAACCGTGAGGTTTTAGCACATTTGGGTGTTGCGATAACCGACCACGATAAATTACCCGATGTCATTCTTTACACTGCACATAACGACTGGTTGTATTTCATAGAAGCCGTTACCAGTGTGGGTGCCATCTCGGTGAAGCATATGGATGAAATCAAAGCCATGACAACAGATTGTGCCGCAGGAAAAATATATGTAACAGCCTTTCCGGACAGAAAAACGTATAAGCGCTTTATTGACCAACTGGCATGGGAGACCGAAGTTTGGATCGCAGATACGCCCGAACACATGATTCACTTGAATGGGGACAAGTTTATCGGGCCGAGATAATCGAGAAAGCCCGGATGGAATCGGCAACAAAAACCACCGCCCCGCCGTGTTTGTATCACCACAAACACGGCGGGGCGCAAAGTTTGCTTATCCTATTTCACAACACGAACCAACGCCAGCTCAAAGCCGTTGAGATTCAGTACGCCGTCCGTTTTGGCGGCGAGGGTGTTTTCCATAATGTCCACGCTTTCCGCCATTTGGTAGCCTGCCAGCGCGGCGCTTGCCTGAATGGCTTCGGCGCTCGCGTTGTAGAAGCGCGCAATCAGCCCATTGCCGTCCTCGGGGATTTTGATGGACTCCAGCACCAGGTTCTCATTATCCGTGGAGAACAGCCCGCCCGCACAGCCGCAGGACGCGGTTCCGTCCACGATCTGAATCGGGTTGTTGAAGAGATAGGCGGCGCGGTAGGTCTCGGCGCTCAACGCCCCGGCGTGGGGCAGCAGCGCATAGCGGATGGTGTGCACGCCCTGGTCCACGTTTTCACCCGGTCCGCCCTTGGGGCTGCGGATGAGGTCCATATCCAGCACGCTGCCCTTGCAGCGGTAGCCGTATTTGCAGTCGTTCAGCAACGAGATGCCGCAGTCGTCCTGCGACAAATCCACAAACTTCTGGCCGGATACCTCAAACTGCGCTTCCTCCACGCTGTTATTCTCCGTCGTGCGGCGCGCAAGATGCCCGAACTGAATGTTGAAATTGCATTCCTCGCTCTGGACGGTGGTCGGGAAGGCGATGCGCAGCATGGCATCCTTCTGATGGCAGTCCGCCGTCATCTCGCAGGCGAGCTGCGCCGAGCCGTCCAGCAGACTGAAGCGTTGGGTGACAGTGCTCTCGCCGACCTTGCTCGTTACAAGCGCCCAAGCCTCGGCACCGTTCACGCCGCATTCAAAGGCGGTGCAAACTGCGTCCTTGCGCTCTTTGGCGAAGTAGTCATAGGGTCTGATGTCCCAGCAGTCGCCTTCATCCGCATATTCGGTGAGCAGCGCCATCTTTTCCCCGGCGGGGACGAATTCGCGCCCCAGCGCCTTGTCAAACAGGCTCGTAATACAGCCGTCCGTGAAGGTGACGCTTACTTTGTCGTTCTCAATGGTATTGCCATCCGCCTTCGCGGCAAAGCGCGTGAGGATTTCTCCCTTCGCAAGGACAGCGCTGCCCAGCGCCGGGACGGCGACCTTCACCCATTTGCCATCGTTCTCCACCGGAATTTCGCAGGCGTAGGAGGTCAGGTTTACGGCGGATTTCCCCGCCGTCATGCCCGCCAACAGCTGCGTTGTTGCGGCCTCAAGCTCCGCAAGGATGCTCTCGTAGCGCGCTGCACTCTCCACATACACACGGTTGATGGAGGAGCCGGGCAGAATATCGTGGAACTGATAGAGCAGAACCTCCTTCCACAGCGTATCCAGCGCCGCGCGGTCAATCGGCGGGTTCGCATCATTGCTGAACGCCAGCGCGGCCTCATAGTTGCGCAGCGCAAACTCACACTTGCGGTTGTATTTTTTGTTCTTGCTTTGCGTGGTGTAGGTGCCGCGATGACGCTCCAGATACAATTCGCCCTTGTGCGTGGGGTAGGGCGTTACGCCGTCGTCATAGCGCGCGAAAAAGTCCATGGCCTTGGTGGGCTGTACCTTGGGCATTCCCTTCAAATCCGCCAGACGCTGCATGCGCTCCAAATGCTCAAAGCCGGGACCCGCGCCGCCGTCGCCGATGCCGAAAAGCATCATCGCCTGGTTCGAGATTTCGCGCTCCTGATAATTCTCCGCGCCGAAAACCATACGGTCGGCGCGCACCGGCCCATTGTAGGTGTCCTCCGGCAGCATATGCGCGAGCACGGTGGAGCCGTCCAGCCCCTGCCAATAGAAGGAATGGTAGGGGAACTTATTCACGGTGTTCCAGCTCATTTTTTGGGTGAGGAAATACGGCACATTCGCCAGCTTCATCACCTGCGGAATACAGGCGGAGTAGCCGAAGCTGTCCGGCACCCAAAAGATTTTCATCTCCTGCCCGAATTCCTGCAAAAAATACTGCTTGCCATAGAAAAACTGCCGAATCATGCTCTCGCCGCCGATGAGGTTGGAGTCCATCTCCACCCAGGTTGCGCCCTGCACATCCCAGCTCTTGCCCTCGGCGATTTTCGCGCAGACTTTTTCATACACACGCGGATAGCAGTCCTTCACCCACTCATACAGCTGCGCCTGGGACGCGCCGAAGATGTAGTCGGGGTAACGGTCGATGTTCATCAGCTGGGTGATAAAGGTGCGCGCGCCCTTGCGCTTGCTCTCGCGAATCGGCCAGAGCCAAGCCAAATCCAAATGCGCGTGCCCAACGGCGGAATAGGTGAATGCGTCCCCGTCGTTTTTCTGCGCCAAATACGGCGCGAGCACGGTACGCTGGCGGACGGCTTCCGCGTCCGAGATATTCTCCCAATTCTCGCTCAAGCCGGCAAGAACCTCCAGAATTTCATTCTCCCATTCGCCGTCCTCGTTCATCTGATACAGACCGAAAAGAATCTCCGCGTCATAGGCCAGCGCGCGGATTTCGCCGTGCAGCTTCGCCGCGCAGAGAATCGCAAGGCGCGAATCCTCCTTCATCTTGCCGAACAAATCGTTCGCGGCAGCGTCAATCCAAAAGTCCGCCTTGCCGTTTTGCACAAGCCCATCGGAAATAACAACCTTCTTCTCCGGCTTGCCCAGGCTCCAGTCAAAATCGGAGGCATAGCAGGTGATGGCCTGCTTCTCCACGCCGTCCTTATCGCAAATCAAGCCCTCGCCGCCGCAGTTGATGAGAAAAATCAATTCCTCGCCCGAAAGCCCGGCGGGGATGTCGCCCGTAATGTGCATCCAAGCGCAGTCAAAGACCTCCTCGGCCCACTTGTCTCCCTCCTGCAACACCTTTTTCTCGCCGCTCTCGCGCTGCGCAAACAGCACAGGTTCGCTCGTCACATAGGCGATGCAGCTCAAATCCCCCAGACGCTCATAGCTCTGCGGCATCAGCTTCTCGATGGTTTCCTCTACCAAATCCTCAAATTTGGCGCGTGTTTTTCTGTCCAGCATAATGACTGACTCCTTTTGTTGTTATATTTTCCGTATTTTCTCCGCCGGAATGAATTTTCGGTTATACATCGTCTTTGCGGTATTTTCCAGCAGAAGCTCGTCTGAAAGTGTGCTGCCGCTGCGCTTGTCCACCACCCGGCGGAATATTTTGTTGTGGCGGAAGATTTCGCCGTCACGCTCAAAGAAATAGGCATCCTCCTCGCGGATATGCAGCTTCACCTGCGGCACTTTCTCGGCGCGGATTTCACCGCAAAGATGCGTGCCGCTCGTGTATACAATCAATTGATAAGCGAAATCACCGATGTTGCGGAAGCGATAGTCCAGATAATTGTAAACAATGGAAGTTCCTGTGCCGAACGGAATCTGGCGGTCAAAATCCGGGAACAAATCCAACGCGTTGTGGTGGTGATGCTCCGTGACTTCCAGCGTGCTGTGCAGCACCATCCAGTGGATGAGGTTTGTGAATTGGCACATGCCGCCGCCCACGCCGCGCGCGGGCTTACCGTTTTTGATAATTACGCCCTCCAGATACCCTTTTTTGCGCGTACAGCGCCCCACCAGCTCCCAAAATGAAAAGGTCTCTCCGGGGCGGATGAGAATCCCGCTCACCAGGGGGGCTGCAATGCCGAGACCCTTCGCCTTGTTTTCCTGCAAAACCAAATCCACATTGTTCAGGCTCCGCCGGATGAGAGATTGATGCTTGTAAACCAAAACGGGCATCGCCTGCGCCTGCCGTGTTTTTGCAAAGGATGCCCCACACAGACGGTTTTGCAGCTTTCGCTTGAGAATCTCTTTTTCCCGCGAAATCTGATATGCCGCCGGGCTGATTTCACAGAATAATTTTCGGGGCATCATCGTCTCCTCCCGCGTTCTGCGTTCCGTTGGGTTACAGTATAGCAGTTTTGGGTAAAAAGTGCAATATCCCGGGAAGTTTCTTTTGACTATCCCGCCGCTGCGTTGTATAATGTTTCTGATAATTTTTCAATAAAAATGGAGGCGGCAGATTGGAGCGGCACAATGAAACTGACTTGCAGACATATTCGCTGCTCGGCAATATGCGCTGGCTTGCGCAATGCACAAAAGAATACCTGCCGTCCCTGCTTTGGTGGACGGCGGCTTCCGCCGTGTGGAAGCTGTTGATTCCGCTGCTGGAGATGTATTTGCCGAAGCTCATCATCGATGCGCTTGCCGGAGGCGGCTCCTTGCAGCGGCTGCTCCTGCTCGTGCTTTCCGCCGCGCTCGGCCTTGCACTGCTCGGCAGCATCGCAAAGCTTTGCGAGAAATATGTCTACCACAAAAAAATCCTGATGGGGAGCTTCTACATCCATCAGGCAGCGCACAAAGGCCTGGTTTGCGATTATGCGAGCCGGGAAGCGCCCGCCTTTCGCAGCCTGCAGCAGGAGAGCTGCGGGATGTGCCAAGGCAACGAATCCACGCTGCGCAACGTATATTATGCGTGGATTGATTTCTTTTCGGGTGTCGCAGGCTTCGTTCTTTTTTCCGGTGTATTGTCCACGCTGCATATCGCGGTGCTGCTGTTCCTCGCCGCCGGCACAGTCGCCGAGTATTTCATCGGCCTGCAGGTGACAAAATGGACGGCGGAAAACAACGCCGAGCGGACGGCGTACCATCACAAGCTGGGCTGCATAGACGAGATGGCCAAGGACATTCCATCCGCCAAGGACATTCGCCTGTACGGCATGGCGGCGTGGTTCCAAAGCGTCTACCGCGAAAACATGGCAAGCATCGCAAAGTGGTATAAGCGCTATGACAAAATTGTCCTGCGCAACGTCTTCGCGGGCGCTTCCGTCTCCCTGCTGCGCGAGGGCGTGGCCTATGGCTATTTGATTTATCTTGCGTTTTCCGGGCGGATAGATGCGGGCGGCTTTGTGCTGTATTTCGCCGCAATCACGGGCTTTTCCGCATGGCTCGGCAATATCTTTTCGCAGCTGGCGGAGATGAAACACATCAGCCTGTATGTCACGAAGTTCCGCAACTATCTCGCCTTTCCCGATACGTTCCGGCGCGAGGGCGGCGTTTCCGCCGACGGCAAGCTTGCCGCACCCTGCACCATCGAGCTGCGAAACGTCTGCTACCGCTATCCGGGCGCGGAAAGTGATACCCTGCACAACATCAATCTGACCATCCAAGCGGGGGAGCATTTGGCCATCGTCGGCTTGAACGGCGCGGGCAAGACCACGCTGGTAAAACTGCTTTGCGGCCTCATTGACCCCACGGGCGGCGAAATTCAGTATGACGGCATCGGCCTCAAGGCTTACAACCGCATCGCATATTACCGCCTTTTTGCGGCGGTGTTCCAGCAATACAGCCTCCTGCCGCTTTCCATTGAGGAAGCGGTGGCGGAAGCGAGCGTGGAACAGCTTGACGGCGAAAAAGTGCAGGCCTGCCTCATCACGGCAGGGCTGTGGGAGAAAATTGCCGCCCTGCCGAACGGCGCAAAATCCATGCTGGACAAATCCGTCAACGACGATGCGGTGACGCTTTCGGGCGGCGAAACGCAAAAGCTGCTTTTGGCGCGGGCGGTTTATCGGGATGCCCCCGTCCTTCTGCTGGACGAGCCAACCGCCGCGCTGGATGCCCTTGCGGAAAATCGGCTCTATGAAAGCTACCATGCAATCACGGAAAAAAAGACGGCTGTTTTCATCTCCCACCGCCTGGCAAGCACGCGCTTTTGCGACCGCATTCTCCTGCTGAACGGCGGTCGCATTGCCGAAAGCGGCACCCATGCGCAGCTGCTGCAAGCGAAGGGTGTTTACGCTGAGCTGTTTGAGGCACAGGCGAAATATTATCGGGAGGAGGCTGCGCATGAAGCAGAAAAATGAACTTCCCCGCCGCAGAGCGACGGAGTATCGCCGGGGGAATATCGGAATCCGCCGCAAGCAGCGGGGTATCAAACCCGGCGACGAAGTTCTTGTGAATGAAAAGCTCCCGCCGTCCGAGCGGCTGAAAATCACGCTGCGGGCATATGGTACTATCCGAAAATACTGCCCGGGGCTGATGCAAAGCATCCTCCGCCAAGCGCTGCTCAGCGCCCTGCAGCCCCTTGCAGCGATTTGGTTCTCCGCGCAAGTGCTGAACGAAATCGCCCTGGGTACCGATATGCGCAAGGCACTGATTTCGGCGGGGCTTGCGGTGGCGCTCAACTTTGGCTTATCCGCCGCAAAAGGGCGCGCGGACATCCTCCACGGTGAGCGGGAGGCGCAGATGTGGAGCTATTTCGGCAAAATCTTTGCGGATAAGCAGCTCGCCATGGATTTTGCGGATATTGAGGATACCGCCGTCCAAAAACGCAAAATGCAGGAGAAGGAGAACCTCTTCTTCTTCGGCAACGGCTTGGGGCAATTTGTCTGGACCATCAAAAGCACCATCGAGGGCGCGGTCAGCGTTGCGCTGTCGCTGTTTCTGGTTATCAGTCTGTTCACCGCACAGTCCGGCAGCAAGCTTGCCGATTCGCCTTGGTGGATTGCCGCCATTGCCGCCGTGCTGCTGCTGGGCATCGCGGTGAATGCGCGGGCGTTCCGCAAAAACAACGGCATGTTTTTGGCGTGGAGCGAAAAATTCACTTGGTTCAATCGGATTTTCGCTTTCTTCGGCTTCTCGCTCTGCCAGGAAAACGAGCGCGCAAAGGATGTGCGGCTCTATCGGCAGGATATCCCCGCCGACGCACAGCTGCAAAAGCACATGGCGCGGGATAAGTCCGACCGCCTGTATTACTTCAAGACCGCCGCCAACGAGGCCGCCGCCGCGCTGTTTGCGGGGCTGAATCGGGTGGCATGCTATTTGTTTGTGGTGCTCAAGGTCTATTACGGCGCGTTCGGCGTGGGCAGCATCGTGCAATATGTCGGTGCGCTGGGGCGGCTCGCCAACGGACTGCAGCAGCTCGTTTTCGGTTTGACCGACAACGCGGTCTACACGCAGCATCTGAAAAGCCTGTTCGAATTTCTGGATTTTCCCAACAAAAAAGCGTCCGGCGAACTCCCCGTGGCGCTGCTTGACGAAAAGGGTCCGAAAATCGAGTTCCACAACGTGTCCTTCCGTTATCCCGGCACGGAGACCTACGCGCTGCGAAACCTGAATCTCAAGCTCGCGGTCGGCAAAAGGCTCGCTGTGGTCGGCGTGAACGGCAGCGGAAAAACCACCATGATTAAGCTGCTCTGCCGTCTGTATGACCCAGACGAGGGCAGCATCACCCTGAACGGTGTTGACATTCGGGAATACCGCTATGAAGAATACCTGCGCGTGTTTTCCGTGGTGTTTCAGGATTTCAAGCTGTTCTCCTTTCCGCTGGGGCAGAACGTGGCGGCGAGCGTGGCGGTGGATGAGCAGCAGGCGCGGGAGGCGTTGCACAAATCCGGCTTCGGCGAGCGGCTTGCCGCCCTGCCCAAGGGGCTGACGACACCCCTCTATCGGGATTTTGAGGAGGACGGCGTGGAAATCTCCGGCGGCGAGGCCCAGAAAATCGCCATCGCCAGAGCCTTGTACAAGGATGCCCCCTGCCTCGTGCTGGACGAACCCACCGCCGCGCTCGACCCCCTCGCGGAGCTTGCGGTGTACGAAAAATTCAACGAGATCTCCGGCGGCAAAACGGCAATCTACATCTCCCACCGTCTGGCATCCTGCCGCTTTTGCGACGACATCGCCGTGTTCCACAACGGCACGCTGATTCAGCGCGGCAATCACGATACCCTGCTCGCGCAAAACGGCGGAAAATATCAGGAGCTGTGGAACGCCCAAGCGCAATACTATACTGAAAATACGAAAGGGGAGTAAGCCCATGCCCATGAAAACCAAGTTGATTTTAGTTGAAGGAATCCAGGGGTCAGGTAAATCCACTTTTGCTAAGAAAATTGCAGACTTCTATACCGAACATGGTTTGCAAGCCAACCTATACACCGAAGGAGGCTTTCACCCGGCCGATCTTGCCTGGAATGCATGCATTCCTGTTGAAACACTAAGTCGCGTCCTTGCCCCTTACAGCGGTTTTCGAGAGGAAATTGATAAAAACACTCATATTGAGGATGGCTATGCAATTATCTCTTACACGCAAGTAAAGACCGACAACAAAGCCTTTTTCAAAGACATGGAAAATCATGAAGTCTATGATAACAGGGTTCCCCTTGATGTTTTTAACGGACTGCACCGGAGCAGGTGGCGTGCATTTGGCGAACAGGCGAAGCGAAAAAATGCGCTTAATGTGTTTGAGTGCGCTCTTTTACAAAATCATGTGACAGAGTTAATGTATTTTCACATTGCGGATGATGAGACGATGAAAATGCATTTCAACACGCTGATTCAAACAGTTACTGCATTATCTCCATTTCTGATTTACCTCACTCAGCCGAATATCCGAGATACGATTGAGCGTGTGGCAGACGAAAGAGGCGATTGGATCAATAGGTTTATTCACTATGCGGAAAATTCGCCATATGGAAAATTGTACGGCCTGAAAGGATTTGATGCTGCTATCAGCTGTCTCGAAGAAAGAAAGCGTATGGAGTTAGATGTCATCAGTTCCTTGCCCATTGCATCTGTCATTCTTGAAAACCCAAATTATGATTGGGAAACCTTATGGGAATCGCTTGTAAACAATTTGCCTATTTAGTGCTTTTCACCCTTGACATTTTATGGCCGGTCTTTCCGCTGGGGCAGAATATGGCGGTGGACGAGCAGCGGGCGCGGGAAGGTCTGTGCAAATCCGGCTTTGGTAAGCGGCTTGCCGCCCTGCCCAAGGGTCTGGCGACACCGCTTTTGCGACGACATCGCCGTCTTCCATGGCGGCACGCTGATTCAGCGCGGCAATCACGATACCCTGTTCGCGCAAATCGGCGGAAAATATCAGGAGCTGTGGAACGCCCAGGCGCAATATTATATTGATACGAAAGGGGAGTAAGCCCATGCCGCCATTGGCAGTCTTAATCAAACCCGCCTCCGGGCTTTGTAATTTGCGCTGTGCTTATTGCTTTTATCATGATGTCACGGAGCATCGCGAAACCGCGCAGTTCGGCTGCATGACGCAGGAAACCGCGCAGGCGCTGATTGAAAAAGCCCTCGCCTTTGCGGACGGCGAAGCCGTTTCCTTCGCCTTTCAGGGCGGGGAGCCGCTGATTGCGGGGCTGGATTACTTCCGCGGCTTTCTGCGCATTGTCGGGGAGAAAAACAGCAAAAAGAGCCGCGTCAGCTACAGCATTCAAACCAACGGAACGCTGCTGGACGCGGACTGGGCGCGTTTCTTTCGGGCGCATCGCTTTCTGGTGGGGCTGAGCCTGGACGGCAACGCCAAGGCGCACCGTTTCCGCACGGACGCAAACGGCGAAAGCACCTGGCACGCGGTCATCAACGCCGCAGCGCTGCTGGAGAAGCACGGCGTGGAATTCAACATCCTGACCGTGCTGACCGGCTGGTGCGCGGAGCACATCGAGGAGGTCTACCGCTTCTTCCGCACAAAGGGCTTCCGCCATCTGCAGTTCATTCCCTGTCTGCGCCCGTTCGGGGACGAAAGCGAGAGTGAGATGTATATGACCGTCCCGCAGTATGCGCAGTTCCTCATCAAGCTCTTCCGTCTGTATGCAAGGGACTACGCGCGCGGACAATACACCAGCGTGCGCCAGTTGGATAATTTCGTGCGCCTGTATCTCGGTCAGCAGCCGGAGCAATGCGGCATGGCGGGGCATTGTATGTATCAGTTCGTCATCGAGGGCAACGGCAATGTCTACCCCTGCGATTTCTACTGCACGGACGAATGGCTGCTCGGCAGCATCCGCGAAATGGATTTCAAAGCCCTGAGCGAAAGCGAAACCGCCCAAAGCTTCCTGCAAGAGAGCTTTCAGCAGCGCCCCGAATGCCGGGTCTGCCGCTGCTACCCCATCTGCCGGGGCGGAGGCTGCAAGCGAAGCCGCGCCGACCGCGACTACTGCGCCGCCTACAAGGAATTCTTCCAAGCCTGCGAACCCCTATTTCGGCAGTTTGAGAAAAGATAAGCAACCGAGCAGGCAAATCACCCGCGCGGCCGCGAAAAATAGGCTTGACTTTTCAAGAATTTCTGCGTATAATAAAAGCGGTGGCACTGCCGTATCACGGTCACGCCCCCATAAGTGCTAAAGAAATTAGCCGCTCGTTTGTGGAGACGGGGCGGCTAATTCCTTTTTATCGCCAGAACGAAACCTGTTGCAAAAAGCAAAACCAGCGCGAATGCAAATAGCTCCATTGGCTTCACCCCCTATCTGGGGGCAGGAATGTAACCGCACGGGAACTTCGGTCTTTCCGGATAGGCAGTACCACACAAGAAGACTCTACCACAACTGCACAGCCTTGTCAATTGCAAAATTCGATATTTTTCATGCGCAAAACAGCCGCTCACGGGTTTCCCCCCGGAGCGGCTGTTTCGTTCTGCTGCACCCTCAGTCAAACAGCCCGCGCAGCAGCTCCGCAATGGAGCCGAAGGCTGCGGCGCAGGCGGCGATCAGCCTGTCCAACAGGCTTTCGCTGCCCAGCTCAATCGCGGGGGAATCCGTCCAGAGCGAGACGACCCAATCCGCGTTGACGTCGGCAATGTATTGCGCGGCGCGGTACGGCAGCAGAATGCCCTGCTCCACAGCGTCGTTGGCCGCATGGGTGACTTTTTCTGCATAGGCCGCGTGCGTGGGATACAGCTTGCGGATTTCCTTTTGCGAGAAGGGGGTTACCTTGCCGGAAAACCCGCTGAGCAGGCTGATGCTGCAGCTCGCCAGCGGCACGGAAATCTCCGGCAGGCGCACGCCGCCCTTGGCGTTGCCCTGCTTGTCCTTCCAATAGCCGAAAAGCATGTTGATGGAGGCCATCGGCGCGATGGTCGGCAGCGGCGCTCCGCCGTCAATCCAACGGATAAGCCCCACGAGCGCCGCTTCGTATGCCAGTGTCCAGTCCACGGGCGCGAGTTTTTCCTGCGTGTAGCTGCCGTAGCCCGCCATGCCGTCGCGCACGCACTGCGCTGCTACCGCGGCCATGCGCTCTGTCGGCAGATGCGCCGCGCCCGTGATTTGCCAGGAGACGATGCTGCTTGTGTCTGGCTGCGCAAGCTTGCCCAGCGTGTTTGCCTCCGTCTGCGTGTTGAGGACGAAGACCTTGCAGTTGATGTCCTCGCGCACGCGGGTAGGTACATTGCGTACCGTGGTTTTGCCGTCCTCTTTTTCATGTGCGCTCTCGCTTGCAAAATCAGTGCCGCGTCCCGCGCAGATGGCGGGTATGACAGCGTCAAAGGTGGCTTCCATCGGCTGTACGCCGTTTGTGTAGCTCAATACACGGCTGCCGGACTGCGATGCACCGACGGCGATGACCTTTTCCACCGCGAAGCCCGCCATCGGGTCAAGCCCGCCTGTGGGGCGGTTTTTGCCGACCGCCCGGCCGATTTGCGTAAAGATATCGTAGCTCTGCCCGTCGTCCACCATGTGCAGGCTGCCGTAGCGTGCAGCGTCCCAGACGGTGAGACCCTTGGGATCCTCGGCGAAGCCATACAGGCCGTTCATCTGCACCGAAGCACTCACATAGGCAAAGCCCTCCTCATACAGCCCCGGCGAATCCATCATCGCCATTTCAAATCCGCCGCTTACGTTCGCCCATTCAATGACCACCACACCGTTGAAATCGGCGGATTCGGCGGGTCTGCGCACGATGAAGCGGGTCTTATACGGCGCGGCGCTGACGGCCTGAAGCGTCCATTTGCCGTCCTGTGTCAGAGAACCGATGGGCTCGCAGCGCTGCGCAGTGCCCTCAATGAAGAATTCCTCCTCCACATAGCCGAGCGCGCCGAGGTCATAGGGGTATGCGCCGAACGCCCAGCCGTGTGCGCCTCCCGCAGGGCGGGTGAGCGTGAAGCCGCCCCGCGTGGTCGCCCCGGGAAACAACTCCGCAAGGCTGCCAATCGCCGGGAGCGGCAGGGCGCAGAGCAACAGCAGCAAGGCGGCGAGAAGGCTGACGGTTGCGCGGAATACGTTTCTTTTCATGAATCAAAACTCCTTGCTCTTTTAGATTGTCTGTATTATAATAGACTGCGCGTCTAAAAAGCAAGTACGCCGGATTGCGGCGTGTACGGATAAACGACGCTTTCAAAAACTGGTTGGATATTGGAGGGAATCATGATGGATTTACGGGTGCAAAAAACCCTGCGGGATTTGCGCGGCGCGTTTTTCGCGCTCTGCCGGGAGAAACGACCGGAGCAAATCACCGTCAAGGAGCTGTGTGAGCGCGCGTTGGTCAACAAGGCGACCTTTTATACGCATTACCACAGCCTGGACGATCTGGTGGTGAATCTGGAGGATGAATTCGTCAGCGAAATTACAGGCTCCATGGATTTCATAGACCTGTTTTTTGCGGATACGGAGCAGTTCCTGCTGCGGCTTTGGGCGGTATACGGGAAGAATCCAGATGGTCAGTTGCTGCTGCGCGGACGGCGCGGCTGGGATTTGCTGGGGCTCTTGCTCGAGACCCTGCGCCGCTCCATTTACAAGGCGCGCCCCGAGCTTTCGGGCGACCCCGGCATCGATATGGCGCTGACCTATGTGATATACGGCATCGCGGCGGTCGCGCCCCTGCACAAAAAGGAAACGAAGGAAGCGCGCGCAAAGCAGACAGGCCGCGCCACAGCGGCAGTGTTGCGGGAATACGGAATCATTCCATAAAAAAGGGGGTGTTGCAAAATGAAACATTTTGCAACACCCCCTTTGGGAAAAACCGTTTGCGAGCCAGATGGGGCTCACATTTTGCAGCTTTACAGCTGCAAAACCACGCTTTTTCTTACGCCCGATACAGAATTTTACGTTTTGCAACAGCCTC
>JGI994J12354_10001536_pt1 | contig 23299 bp, 22 predicted proteins | sample IntmicLarv3ML3BL_FD_12354 | JGI IMG/M metagenome (IMG submission 12354) | reverse complement strand
ATACCCGTTCCTGCACTATGCGTCCTTTGTCATCATACTTAAAAACAACTTTAGCAACCAAAAGCTTTCCTTCTCCCCAATAAATATTAATCGAATCCGGCAGGTTATTCTCGGCTCCGGCATAAGTAGACACTCTGTTTTCCGCTTGCAAGTCATTCATCATTTGATTGGTAAACGATTTATCTTTTGCCGATTTTAAGCCTTGTTCCAATCTACTTTTAAGCATTTGCTTAACAGATGATTTCTCTTTTATCACACTCGTTGTGACATTCTGCGCATTTAATAAAAATGGTAACGCAAATAGAATAAGTAATAATTTTTTCATGTCAATAAAATTTAAGTTAATTATTATAATAATCAGAGATTTCATGGGATTTTATAAAGCATTTTGAATATAGTTTTTTCGTGAGGTAAATATATAATTTTTTTTATACAAAACAAAAAAAAGAGCAAAAAAACAAAACAATAAAGAACTCTAATACTTCTGATACACAAATCCTATATATTTTATTTAATTTTTTCTCTTACCTCTTCGAGGAACTTTTTCATTTTTTCTATGTCTTTTGCCGCTATTATTTCCTGTAGTAAAGACAGTTGTTCCTGTATTCGAGAGATTTGCTTGGGGGTGCGCGGATTAAACAGAATCTCCGTCAACAGATAATCGTCTTCTGACATCAAACCTCTCGCAATCTTCATGTGACGCTTAAATGTCGTTCCCGGCGCATCCTGATGTACCATCGTTGCAGCGAAAACAAGCGTCGATGCAAACGGGATGCCGAGCGAATATGCCACCGTCTTGTCATGTTCCTCGAAAGTATATTCGAATATATTTAGCTTCAGCCTGTTATATAAATCCTTGAAAAATATTTTGCCGAGATGGTCCCCCTCGGAGATGATTATAGTGTTCTCTTTTTCCAAGTTGGCTAAGTTGGCAAACGTAGGACCAAACATCGGATGTGTCGATACATAAGGTTGTCCGCACGTGGAATAAAACTCCTGCAGGTTGTTTTTTACCGATGCAATGTCGGAGATGATGCAGTGCGGATTAAGATATGGAAGCACCGTTCGAAACGCATCGACAGTGTGATTTAGTGTTACACAGTTTATCACAAGCTCGGGATTAAAATCCTTTGCCTCTTCGGCAGACTGCATGCGTATTGCATTATATATGAAGCGCATACGCATCGGATCTCGTTCCAATACTGCTACTTCGTGCTCAAAACTAAGTAAGTCGGTGAAGAATGAGCCCATCTTTCCCGCTCCTAATATTAAGATTTTCATTTCTTTATCGTTGAATTGTTGAATTGTTTAATATTTTTCACTTTTCATTTTTCATTTTTCACTTCGGCGAAGCCGACATCTGCCATAATAATCATCTGTTGTCGTACTGATTCTTCATGAATCTCGCTAAGAATCTTTTTTACAAAGTCCGGGTTAAGATCCATCGACGAGCCTATTTTTGTGCGGTTTTCAAGTATTTCGCCGTAGCGAGGTGTCTGCAGGATGGGCATGTTATGTTCTTTTTTATATACACCTATCTCACGGGATATACGCATACGTTTTGCAAGTAATTCAAGCAGGCCCTCGTCAATATTATCTATTTGATGACGTAATTCAGTTAGGTTTTCTGTTGTCTGCGTTACGTCGCGTATGACGAGCATATTTATTACATAACCCAACACATCGGGAGTTATCTGCTGAGCTGCATCGCTCCACGCTTCATCGGGGTTACTGTGCGACTCAATCATCAAACCGTCGAAGTTAATATCCATAGCCTGCTGGCAAAGCGGAGCTATCAGTTCACGCTTGCCGCCAATATGGCTCGGGTCGCAAATAATCGGGAGATTAGGATAGCGACGGCGCAGTTCAATAGGTATATGCCACAACGGAAGGTTACGGTACATCTTCTTATCGTAAGAGCTGAAACCACGGTGAATAGTTGCTATACGTCGAAGTCCGGCACCGTAAATGCGCTCGATGGCTCCTATCCACAGCTCAAGGTCGGGATTCACCGGATTTTTAATAAGCACCGGTATATCAATACCATGTAGAGCATCTGCTATTTCCTGTACGGCAAAAGGGTTTGCAACTGTTCTTGCGCCAATCCATATAATATCGATACCCGCCTTTATAGCCTCAAAGACATGGTCGCGTGTAGCAACTTCAGTCGAGATATACATGCCCGTCTCTGCTTTCGCACGTTTTAGCCATTGCAAACCGACCGAACCGACGCCCTCAAAACCTCCGGGTTTAGTACGTGGCTTCCAAATGCCTGCGCGTAAAATCTTCACTTCTTTTGCAGCCAATGCTTTTGCAATACTCAGTACTTGTTCTTCCGTCTCCGCACTGCACGGACCGGCTATAACCATCGGGCGTTTGTTATCCACGCCCGGTAATAAAATAGATTCTAATTCAAATGATTTCATTGTAATATAAATATTAAGTGAAAAATGAAAAGTGAAAAATAAAAAGTCAACTTTTCATTTGAAAAAAGTTTTCAACTCTTTTCAAAGCTTTTTCTAAAACCGCCTCCTTGCAGCACAAGGAAATGCGCATATATCTGTTGCCGGCGCTTCCGAAGATTGAGCCGGGGGTTATAAATACGTTTGCGTTGTATAAAAGTTGGTCCGACATCGCTTCGCTGCTTTCTACATCGTCGGGTATCTTTCCCCATAGGAATAGGCCTACTTGTTTTTCGTCGTAGGTGCATCCTGTGGAGTTCATTATTTGTCCTGCTAAAGCGCGACGGCTGCGGTAGATGTCATTCATGTTGTCATACCATTCTTTACCGGCTTTCAGTGCTTCGACTACTGCGGATTGCATCGGGCGAAACTGACCGGAATCGATGTTACTTTTCACCTTGAGTACCCATTGTATGAATTGAGGATTCGATGCAAGCATCGCCATTCGCCATCCCGGCATATTATGTGATTTACTCATTGAATTCAGTTCTATACATATATCTTTTGCACCGGGGATGCTCAGAATGCTTAACGGTGATTTATTTAGTATGAAACTGTACGGATTATCATTGCAGATTATTATTCCGTGTTTTGTACCGAAGGATACAAGTTTTTCGTACATTTCGCAGCTTGCGTCAGCTCCGGTGGGCATATTGGGATAGTTCACCCACATAAGCTTGATTTCCGGTTTACCGGCGGTGTGTCTTTCGGACACTATGCGTTCCAACTTGTTAAAATCCGGGTACCATCCGTTGTTTTCGTCCAACTCGTATGAAATGATATCCGCATCTACAAGCTTGCTTACAGATGTGTACGTGGGATAACCGGGGTTTGGTATAAGCACTCCGTCACCAGGATTCAGGAAAGCCATTGAAATATGAAGTATTCCTTCTTTTGAACCTATTAACGGTTGTATTTCGTTTGCAGGGTTTAAGTCAACTCCATACCATCGGTTATACCATTCAGCAAAACCCTGTCGTAAAGCGGGTATGCCGATATACGACTGGTAGCCGTGCACATCGTCTTTTGTTATTTCGTTGCAAAACGTATCTATCGCCTGCTTCGACGGAGGCATATCGGGGCTTCCGATGCCGAGGTTTATTACATCCTTTCCGGCAGCGTTCATCTCCGCTATTTCTTTCAGTTTTTTAGAGAAGTAATATTCATCGACGCTCGCGATACGATTCGCCGGTCGAACATTACACACTTTGTTTTCCTTCAGCATATTCACCTAAAATTTTTAAGTCTTTTGTTAACGGAATGATAGCATCTAATGCCTGTTTGTATCGAGCATGGTCACCATAGGTTAGGTTCACATAGAATAAATACTCCCACTCCCGTCCGATTATTGGCAGTGATTGTATTTTTGAGAGGTTCATATCATAAAATGACAGTATCGTAAGCACTTTCGAGAGGCTTCCTGATGTATGCGGAAGCGCAAAAACGAGTGATGACTTATTTTTAGTTGTTCCGTGAAGAAAGTCTTCGGCAGACCAAGGGTCTGTTATTGCAAGGAACCGCGTGAAATTACGTTTGTTTGTTTCAATTTCTTCGGCAAGAACTTCAAGACCGTAAATCTCTGCCGCCTGTTTGCCGCAAACAGCAGCGTGCCCTTTCAGGTTATTATCAGCAATCCATTTGGCGCTCTTTGCCGTATCTTCTTTTTCGACAATTTTTATATCTGGCATTGTATCCAAGAAATCCGCACATTGCATCAACGCTATCGGATGTGAATTAACCTCGGTTACGTCTGACAATTTTGTGCCGGGCAATGCTGCGAGGGAATGAGAAATATGCAGTTTGTACTCGCCGATAATATGACATCCGCTTTGGCGTATAAGTTCGTGGTTCTGCAGCAGGCTTCCCGCAATCGTATTTTCTATCGCCATGACACCAATCACCGACGGGTCTTTGTGAATAGTTTTCACAACATCTTTGAATGAACGACATCCTATAATCTCTATTTCCTCTCCCTCGAAAAAATTACGGGCCGCCACATGATGATATGAACCCGAAATACCCTGAATTGCTACTTTTTTCATACTTACTCTATTTATGCGTAAAAAAAAATCCTGCCGTTCTTGGCAGGATTCTTATATTTTATCTTTGATTTTTCACTCGACTTTAACACATATAAAATTCCTGCCTTTACCGACTAAAGTAAAAGTAAAAATAAAAATATGTGTTAGAATAATTTCTCATCACTTTTGTAATTTCGGCAACAAATGTACGGACATTTTTCAAACTACCAAACAAATTGTAACTTTTTTAACCTTATTACATGAAAAATATAACTATCTTGTATATTATCGCTGCAAGAAGCGCACTGACAGGTATCGTCAGAATCCAAGCCACAAGCAGGCTTTGGGTTATTCCCCACCGTACGGCAGACAAGCGTTTGGTTGCTCCAACTCCGATAATTGCACCTGTTATTGTATGAGTAGTACTTACAGGAACTTTTAATATCTCGGTCAGGTACAAAGTCAGGGCACCTGCGGTTTCGGCAACCATTCCTTCCAAAGGCGTAACTTTAGTTATTCGTGTACCCATGGTCTTAACAATCTTCCATCCTCCCGACATAGTTCCGAGAGATATCATCGAGAAACAGGCAAATGCAACCCAATCAGGCAGGTCTTCTATCGACTCTATTCCCACTCCAAGCCCGAGAGGATGTGCAGCAATCATAGCTGCAGCGATGATTCCCATAACTTTCTGTGAGTCATTCAGACCGTGACCTATACTGAAAAGCGCTGACGAAACAAGTTGCAGCCTTTTAAACCACGATTCGGCCTTGTGCGGATTCGCTCTTTTGCAGATATTCAGCACTATTAATGTAATGAAAAAAGCCATTATCATACCGATAAGCGGCGCAAGGAATATAAACGCTGCAATCTTTATGATTACTGCGCTCTGTATTGCTTTAAAACCGCCTGCCATGATAGCCGCCCCGGCAAATCCACCAATAAGCGTATGCGAAGATGAAGAAGGGATTCCGAACCACCATGTCGCAAGGTTCCACACGATAGCGGCAATTATGCCCGCAAAGATAACAGGGAGCGTTATATATGTTTCAAAAACCGTCTTGGAGACAGTGTTTGCAATACCAAATTCACCTATAATATATTTAGCAATGAAAAATGCGACAAAATTAAAAAAGGCAGCCCATATGACAGCCTGAAAAGGCGTCAACACTTTTGTCGAAACAATAGTCGCAATAGAGTTGGCTGCATCATGAAATCCGTTAATATAGTCAAAGAGAAGAGCAAGAACAATAATTGTAATCAATAATTCCATCTAAAATAAATTTACGCGTACTTTATTATAATCGTCCTAACAATTTTCCCCACAAGTTCAGCAGCATCAGTTACGTTTTCCAGTTCATACAGTATCTCTTTTAGTTTAAACAACTCTATACTGTCTTTTTCATCTTCAAAAAGCTTCAATACAAAGTTTTCATATACATCATCACCTTTGTTTTCGATATCGTGAAGCTCTTTACAGTATATCTTTATCTGTTTAGAGTTATATTTAAGACCTTCCAATTCGTCCATTATCTTTCCCAGACATACAGCGGATTCCTTAATAAGTTTGGCTAACTCATAAGCAGCTGTTGGAATAACTTTCGGATTATATAATGCGATACGTTTAGCAGCGCTGTTTATTCCGTCCATCACATCATCGAGATGTATTGCGAGCTGGTGGATATCTTCGCGATCAAACGGTGTGATGAATGTTGTGTTCAATTCATCAAAGACTTTGTGCGATAACTTATCGCCCATGCGCTCCTGATCTTTGATTTTTTTATAATACTCAGTATGTTGCTGATGTTCTGTTTGTTGAGTGCATTCGATCAACAAATCCGAGGCAGTAATAATTACATCGGACATTTGTTTGAAAAAAGGAAAGAATTTAGTTTCCTTTGGAGTAAAACGGCTAAAAAAAGAATTTACCATAATTAGTGATATATAATTTATAAGACTTGTTTTTATATTAAGTCAGTTTCAGAGTGCAAATTTATAAAGAATTATAGTTTGCTGAAAATTTCATTTAGTCAAGTTTTCAACAAAATACAGCGAAAATATAAAACTTAATTTTTTCGTAACATATACTTAAAAATATGTATTATATAGTTAAATACATATAATGTTTTAGGATTTTAGAAAAAAGCATTTAACTTTGCATCGCAAAGCACTTTTATTTACACAGCACTATGAACAATAAAGAAGAAGATATTAAAATATTAGCATAACTACGGTAAAATCATCCATCGCCTTGTATTTCAACAGTATAACACGACGCGCGGCAAACAACCTACTGCAGTCTCTAAAAATATAAATAATTATGGAAACAACAAAAGCAAAAAAGTTCACTCAATCGCTTACATTCAAAGGATTTATTATTGCAGTATTAATACTGCTGCTTCTCATTCCTCAAGCAATGATATCGGACCTCATCCATGAGCGAAAATACAGAAGTCAGGAGACTATTGATAAAATTAACGAAAAATGGAGTAATGCACAAATTGTCTGCGGTCCTATTCTGTCAATTCCGTATCAATTAAAGACAACCGTAACGGAGTATATTGAAACAAAAGACAATAAAAACGAAAAGCGCGAAAAAGTTGTATACGAGAGCCATACGCTTAATATCACGCCCGAGCAATTAGAAATCAAGGCACACTTAATTCCCGAAGAAAAGTATTACGGAATATACAAAACGATTTTGTATAAAAGTTCGCTCAATATAACGGGCAAATTTAAAAGATTCAGCAACGAAGACACAACAAAATACAACTTCGAATGGGATAAGGCGTACATTACTTTAGGATTGTCAGACCTGAAAGGAGTTAGCGACAATGTCGATTTCAAATTCGGCAATCATACTTTGGAAGTTGAAGCGGGAGGCAACATTTTTAAAACGGATGTCAATGATTATTACTCCTCTAAATATAATGAAAATCAGCTTATCATGGCCGTCTCCGAACTAAAGATGTTACACGAAAACGAATCTATGTCATTCCAATGCAATATGAGCCTGAACGGAAGTGAAAGCATAAGTTTCATTCCTATAGGGAAAATCACACAGGTAAATGTAGAGGGAGCATGGAAAACGCCAAGTTTTATTGGCAATTTCAGTCCCGACTCCAAGATTGGCGAAAGTTTTAGCGCAAGCTGGAATATTATGCATTTCAATCGAAACATACCCGAAACATGGAGTGACAAAATCAGTAACAGACCATTCTACGACAGCTATTTCGGGGTAAACCTCATCAATGCGGTAGACCACTATCAACAAAACGAGCGCTCGTCGAAATATGCAATAATGTTCATCCTCCTTACATTCGTAGTATTCTTTTTTGTGGAAGCATTAACTAAAAGAAAAATCCATCCTCTTCAATACCTGTTAGTCGGATTAGCCTTAATCCTGTTTTACAGTCTGTTGCTGTCAATTTCAGAGCAGCTGAATTTTGCAATGGCCTATATCATAGCAAGTATTGCAACAATTGGGTTAATAACTGCTTATACGCACAGTATCTTCAAAAACAAATCACAAACAGTCATACTCTCTTCACTTTTATGCGGTTTATACGTATTCCTGTTCGTCATCCTGCAACTTGAAGATATAGCGCTGTTAATAGGAAGTGTAGGCCTGTTTATCATCCTCGGGGTTATAATGTTCGTCTCAAGAAAAATAAATTTTTATAAACAGGACGAAGACGTATCAACAAACAACTAAAAAAGTAATCACATTGAAAGTAAAAATGATTTTACCTGCCCTTAAAGAGGCTGAAACACCTTTCGGGCGACCTATTAAATACTCGCTTTTCCCCCCACTCGGGCTTGCGACATTGGCGGCTTACCTGTCGCCTGATGATGAGATTGACTTGCAGGATCAACATGTCGAGAAATTGAATATTAACGACGAACCGGACCTTGTTGTTATTCAGGTCTATATAACAAATGCTTTCAGAGCATACAAGATTGCGGATCATTACAGGAAAAAGAACGCTTATGTTATTTTAGGTGGTCTTCATGTCACATCACTTCCCGAAGAAGCAGCACAACATGCGGATACTATATTTATAGGCCCGGGAGAAGATACTTTCCCTGAATTCCTGAAAGATTTCAGAAACAAGACCCCTAAAAAAAGGTATGTTTCTATAATACGGACACTGAAAGATGCTCCTCCCGTACGCAGAGACCTGATAAAAAGAGAACATTATCTTGTTCCAAACTCATTGGTTGTCACGAGAGGATGTCCGCATCATTGCGATTTTTGTTATAAAGACGCTTTTTTCTATGGAGGAAAGTCGTTTTACACACAAGCTGTAGACGACGCGCTCTCCGAAATAGAAAGGCTACCGGGAAAGCATCTTTACTTTTTGGATGATCACCTTCTCGGAAACGAAAAATTTGCCACAGAGTTGTTTTCCGGAATGAGCGGTATGAACCGCGTCTTTCAAAGCGCTGCAACGGTCGAATCCATATTGAGGGGAGACCTGATAGAAAAAGCGGCAAAAGCAGGATTGAGGAGCCTTTTCGTCGGGTTTGAAACTTTTTCTCCGGAAAATTTGAGGCAGAGTAATAAAAAACAAAATCTGGAAAGGGATTATGTTAAGGCGGTTGAAAGGCTTCATTCGTTAGGGATTATGATAAACGGCAGTTTCGTCTTTGGCTTAGACAACGACGATAAGGATGTGTTTCAACGTACGGTCGAATGGGGAATTAAAAATGCTATAACAACAGCTACATTTCACATACTCACTCCCTATCCCGGAACAAGGCTCTTTCAAAATATGGAGAAAGAAAATCGTATCCTGACAAGAAACTGGGATTTATATGATACAAGAAATGTTGTGTACAGCACAAAAAACTTATCTGCACAAGAATTAAAAGCAGGATACGACCGGGCATACAGTGACTTTTACAGTTGGAAAAACATCTTCAAAGCAAGTTTTTCGCATGACTCGCTAAAGCATAATATAAAACATCTGTTGTATACCGGTGGTTGGAAAAAACTGGAACCTATGTGGAGATATATTATAAAAGCAAAACATTTGAACAGGATGCTCCCCGTTCTTGAAATGTTGCTATCTGAAGTAAAATATTACAATTCAAAAAAAGATTATCATGGACAACAAATTAAAAGAAAAACAATTGCTGCTTAAAATAAGGTTATTGATATTATTTTTTATCATAGCGCTTATCGGAAGCGGGTTAACGGCGTTCCCGCTTGAAACGGAATTAGAGATCATTTGCAAAATTTTAGGCGTATCGCCTGAACTGCCTGCTTCATCATATGCGGGGCTACAAGGTTGGATGGCATGGATTTATGAAGGAGTGAAATACACGAAAGAGCATTATCCGTTCCTGTTGTACGGAACAGACTGGTTAGCATACGCCCATATAATGATTGCCGTGGCATTTATAGGCCTCTATCGCCAGCCCGTCCGCAATAAATGGATAATTCACTGGGCTATGATAATGTGCCTATGCATCATACCTACTGCCCTTATATGCGGCCTAGTACGCAGCATCCCGTTCTATTGGCAGCTTATAGATTGCTCGTTCGGGATATTCGGATTTATCCCTTTATATATACTGCACAGGTTAGTAAAAAACTTGGAAGAACTGAATCATACAGTTTTTTGACAAATTGTTTTTTAAATGTATAAACAAAATACAAAAATAACAATTTATCAATAAAAAATCATTTTTATTGATAAATGTATTATTATTTCGCAAAAAAGATGTATCTTTGCAACCGATTTCAATATAATACATAAAAAAAGACACTATGAAAGTTCAAGAAGTTTTAGACAATTTAAAAAGAAAATTCCCTAATGAACCTGAATATATACAGGCCGTAGGAGAAGTATTAGAGTCAATCGAAGAAGTTTACAATTCTTATCCGGAATTTGAAAAGAACAATCTTATCGAACGCCTTTGCATTCCGGATCGCATCTTCTCATTCCGCATTACATGGGTCGACGACAAAGGTAATGTTCAAGTAAACATGGGATACCGCATTCAGCACAACAATGCAATCGGGCCATACAAAGGAGGATTACGTTTCCATCCGTCGGTAAACCCTTCAATATTGAAATTTTTAGCTTTCGAGCAAACATTTAAAAATTCGCTTACAACTCTTCCTATGGGCGGAGGTAAAGGCGGATCAAATTTTAATCCGAAAGGAAAATCTAATGCAGAGATCATGCGATTCTGCCAAGCATTCATGTTGGAGTTGCATAATTATATCGGGCCGGAAACAGATGTTCCTGCAGGAGATATAGGTGTTGGCGGACGTGAAGTGGGTTATATGTTCGGGATGTACAAAAAATTAGCACGCGAAAACACAGGTACACTTACAGGTAAAGGTATTGAGTTTGGAGGTTCGCTGATTCGTCCTGAAGCTACAGGCTACGGAAATATCTATTTCCTGATGAATATGTTGAAAAGCAAAGGTATAAACGACCTTAAAGGTCAGGTAGTATCTATATCAGGATCAGGAAATGTTGCCACTTATACGGCAGAAAAAGTTCTTGAACTCGGCGGAAAAGTCATCACATTATCCGACAGTAATGGCTATATCTATGATCCTGACGGAATAGATTCAGAAAAACTTAAATATGTATTCGAACTGAAAAATATATATCGCGGACGTATTAAGGAATATGCGGAGACATACGGCTGCAAGTATGTTGAAGGCGGACGTCCATGGAATGAAAAATGCACTATTGCATTACCGTCGGCTACACAAAACGAGTTAAACGGAGAAGACGCAGAGACGCTTGTAAAAAATGGTTGTTTTGCTGTTTCCGAAGGTGCTAACATGCCTTCTACACCTGAAGCTGTTGAGGTGTTCCTGAAAAACAAAATACTTTATGCACCGGGGAAAGCGGCAAATGCCGGCGGAGTTTCGGTTTCGGGTCTCGAGATGACTCAAAACTCATTAAAACTGAGCTGGTCACGCGAAGAAGTAGACCAGAAGCTTCAGAGCATAATGAAAGATATCCATGATGCATGCGTAAAATACGGAACGGAACCCGATGGTTATATAAACTTCGTAAAAGGCGCAAATATTGCAGGATTCATGAAAGTGGCAAAAGCCATGATGGCACAAGGTATTATTTAAATACAATCCATAATTTGAAAGAACGAAAGAACGATTTGTTTAAAACAAATCGTTCTTTTATTTTTTATACTTTTCAAACAACTTCGCTGTTTATCTATTTCACAACACCGTATAATACCGTATCTATTGCGAGTTTTTTATGTACCCTGAAATAGAACTTGTACTCGGGAGCTATTTCTTTTATATAAGCCGGGATGTCGATAAGGTCGCGTTCTTTATGGTAAATACTTATCCCCAATATTGGTTTATATTTACGGATAGTTTGCTCAGCACCTTTTAAAGCCATCAGCTCCGCACCCTCGACATCAAATTTAATATATGTGACTGGATTTCCCGCAGAGATATTATCTATCGTATCTACTTCAATAAACCCGTCCGCATCGTCGGAAATCATCGAAAGCATGCTGCCGTCTTCACGAAACGGCAATTTCCCTGCAAAACCGTATATTCCTTTGTTAACTACATCAATATCCGTCAATTTCTCTTCTTCGATATATTGCATAAGTCTGTCATAGTTTGAGCGATCAGGCTCTGCTGCCCAGATACGTTTATATGAACCTCCGGCTGCTTTCAGGAAATCAGCTATTGTATCGCCCGTAAAAGCTCCGCAATCAAAGTATGACTCATTAGCTGTCAACTCAAACATCCCCTTCGGGAAATATTGTATTTTTTCGAAAATAGGAGGAAGATATTTCATATCCTGCCTTGTCTTACTTAAGAGATAGGCCATGAACGAATCTTTGGAGTGTTGGTCTAAAAAATTATCATATAAGTCTTTTAGAAAGTCTCTGTTTTCGGAAACGAAAGACATAGATATTTCTTCCATATCAAATATCTCTGACAGATACGAAACGGAACTGGCATTTTTCAATTTCTCGGCTACGCCGGCAACATTTCCGTACGCCTTTACAAAACCGAGGACGACATTATATTCCGGCAGTAAATCGTCAATATCTTTTGCATGTACTATCACCGTATTTTTTAAAAGATCTGTCAAATCCGTCATTGTCGGCACCCCCTCGTCTGAAACAACCTTACAAACCTCAAGACCGTTAGATGACAGTTTTTTAACTATTTGATCGGCAACATCGACCGTTGCTCCATACATTACAATCGGCAAGTGTGATTCCTTAAGGTACTCTATTACAGCAATATCATTAGCCGCACCCGACGGCTCAAACAACTCATCAAACCCCATTTTTATTACATTAAAAAATTAATCATGACACAGTGCTAATCAATCATTACTCTTCAAACGCGGGAGAGATTTTCTTTCTGTCTCAACCCAAGCCTTTCCTTGTTGTTTGTATCTTGTAATAATCGTTTTATTATTAGCGTAATCCCATCGATACAAATCTTTAAGACCCAACCTCGGGAATAGTATTTCTCTGAAATCCTGCAACGGAACACTGTCTATACTTTCCGGAAACTCCGGAGTTATATGCAACCATTGGTCATGCTCGTATAAGTTGGTATAAAACCTTCCCTGCCTTGACACATCACCCGATATATCATATTCTTCGAAGTAGAATGTTGCTGCCATTGTTCCGGATTTTTTATCGTATTTCTCGCTCTTCCGTTCCCAATACCGTCTAAAGCGCCCGTTTTCATCATAATCAAACTTTTTTTTGTCGTAAATTACGGCTTTCTTTTTTTTATCCTCATAATATTCCTCATAATGAATCATCTCACTACCTTTTCTGAAGTAATACAAAATTGAAAAAAGACTGCCGTCGGTATTATATTTTCGCTCCATACCTTTTTTGTCATCCATATATAGAAGACAAACACCGCTCTCATCATATACTGTATACGAACAGTAATTATATTTCCTGCCGCAATATTTATAGCTTTTATTATAAGGAGTATACCTGAATTTAATAAAACCGTTTTCAAAATATCCCCTCACCACATCGACAGGTAAGCCTTTCTTGAATCGTCCCGTGATTCTTACCTTAGTCTTTTCATTATCGTAATAATCCGTATGAAAACCATCACAAGGATTTCCCGTATTATCATATATTATTCCGTCTCTTTCCGCTAACATATTCTTCCTGATATCCTGCGTAATATCTCCGGTTTCATTGATCATCAAGCTCAACAGGTTATAATGTTGTTGTGATGATGCACAAACAGGAATAATAATTAACAGAGATAAAACAAAAAACTTCTTTATTTTCATAAAAAATTATTCTAGCGGCAAAGTAGATTTTTTCATTACAATTCAATAATTATGCAAAGATGCCTATTTAATTTCAAATTGCAAAGTAATACTGATAAAACAAGACATTTTTTTTCGACATTATCACCTAATATATAATACCTGAAATATTTTTGCAAGCTGTAAGCAACAAAAAATACAGCAGATAAAAAAATAACATTTTCTTTTCGGAAAACTTTTCTTTGATGATTTATTTTTAAAATACTAAATATGTGTATTTTACAAAATAAAACGGAAAACTTTTCAACAATCGCACCTTTTGTTATACAAAAATTTGGACAATAATAAAAGTCTTCGTAAAATTGCAGTCTGAAAAATGGGTAAATTATAAAACAATATAAAAATGAGCCAAAAGACATACTCCTACGATGAAGCATACAAAGCTTCATTAGTATATTTTACGGGAGACGAACTTGCAGCAAAAGTATGGGTGAACAAATATGCTCTTAAAGACGGATTTGGAAATATATACGAAAAAACGCCCGCGGAAATGCATAATCGTCTTGTAAACGAGGTATGCCGGATAGAAAATAAATATCCGAACCCCTTGACACACGATGAGTTATTTGAGTTATTCGACAAATTCAAATATATTATTCCACAGGGAAGTCCGATGACCGGCATAGGCAATAATTTTCAGGTATCATCGCTGTCAAACTGCTTCGTCATAGGTATTGACGGACAAGCCGATTCTTACGGTGCCATCATACGAATAGACGAAGAACAGGTACAACTGATGAAACGCCGCGGAGGTGTCGGGCATGACTTGTCGCATGTTCGACCGAAAGACTCTTTGGTGAAAAATTCGGCTCTTACGTCAACAGGGCTTGTTCCGTTCATGGAGCGTTATTCCAACTCCACCCGTGAGGTTGCGCAGGAAGGACGGCGCGGGGCGCTGATGTTGAGCGTATCGATAAAACATCCCGACTCGGAAGCTTTTATTGACGCCAAAATGACTGAAGGAAAAGTAACAGGAGCCAATGTCTCGGTAAAAATTGACGACGACTTTATGAATGCCGTTATTGACGGTACACTGTATCAACAACAATATCCGATAGATTCCGTGACACCTGCGGTGAAGAAAGATATTAACGCATCAGAATTATGGAAAAAAATTATCCATAATGCATGGAAATCAGCAGAACCGGGGGTTTTATTCTGGGATACTATCATTAAAGAATCCGTTCCGGACTGCTACGCAGACCTTGGTTTCAAAACAATTTCGACTAATCCGTGCGGTGAAATACCGCTATGTCCGTACGACAGTTGCCGGTTATTAGCTATAAATCTCTTTTCATACGTCGAAAATCCATTTACACCCGACGCTCTTTTCGATTTCGACTTGTTCAAAAAACATGTCGCGTTGGCACAAAGGATAATGGATGATATTATCGACCTCGAAGCGGAAAAAATCGAAAAGATACTCGACAAAATAAAATCAGACCCCGAAACGGAAGAGATTAAAAAAGCCGAATATTGTCTTTGGGAAAAAATTCAGAAAAAAACACTTCAAGGACGTCGTACAGGTGTAGGTATTACGGCCGAAGGCGATATGATTGCCGCCATGAACCTGCGTTACGGCACTGACGAAGCGACAGACTTTGCCGAAGAAGTACAAAAAGCATTAGCACTTGCTGCCTACGGTTCATCCGTTCTGATGGCTAAAGAGCGCGGAGCTTTCGAAGTGTTCGACGCAAAACGTGAAGAAAAAAACCCGTTCATTAACCGCTTACGCGAAGCAGATCCCGAATTGTATAAAGAGATGTCTGAAAACGGACGCCGTAATATAGCATGCCTCACTATTGCACCGACAGGTACAACGAGCCTGATGACACAAACAACGTCAGGTATTGAGCCTGTATTTATGCCCGTTTACAAGCGTCGTCGCAAAGTAAATCCTAACGATCCGAATGCACGTGTCGATTTTGTTGACGAAACAGGCGACGCGTTCGAAGAATACACAGTTTTCCACCATAAGTTCGTTACGTGGATGATTGCAAACGGTCACTCTCCTGCAAGAAAATATTCCGAAGACGAAATAGAGAAAATGGTAGCCCAATCACCTTATTATAAGGCCACTTCTAACGATGTGGACTGGCTCAGGAAAGTGAAAATGCAGGGGCGTATACAGAAATGGGTTGACCATTCCATAAGCGTTACGATCAATCTTCCCAATGATACTTCGGAAGAACTTGTAAATGAATTATATATTCAGGCGTGGAAAAGCGGGTGCAAAGGATGTACCGTTTATCGCGACGGCTCACGCTCGGGGGTACTTATTTCCATCAACGATAAAAAGAAAGATATCGAATGTATGGAGCCGCCGATCATTATGTCAACACGTCCGCGCGAATTAGAAGCCGATGTTGTGAAGTTCCAGAACAACAAAGACAAATGGATTGCTTTCGTAGGACTTCTGAACGGACGCCCATACGAAATATTTACCGGTCTTGCTGATGACGAAGAAGGAATAATGCTCCCCAAAAATGTCTCTAAAGGCTCAATAATAAAGAGTTACGATGAAACAGGAAGAAAACATTACGATTTCCAGTTTAAAAATAAACGCGGATATAAATTAACAATAGAAGGACTTGACGGTAAGTTCAACCCCGAATTTTGGAACTATGCAAAACTGATATCAGGCGTGCTTCGCTATGCCATGCCCATTGATCAGGTAATCAAACTCGTACAGGGAATGGAACTTAATGACGAAAGCATAAACACCTGGAAAAACGGAGTAGAGCGTGCCTTGAAAAAATACCTTCCCGATGGCTCGGAGGCTAAAGGACAGAGATGTCCGAATTGCGGATTCGAAACATTGATTTATCAGGAAGGATGCCTTATTTGCACAAATTGCGGTGCATCAAAATGTAGTTAGCAAACCTAAATAAATTTCACCCGCCGCAGGCGGCAACCAAAAGAGGGTACTTCACTGATGATTTCACCCTCTTTTTTTATAAATAAAATTTGTCCGGCATATAAAATATCCATATCATTGTACATTGAAAACATATCATAAGATGAAAATTACTTTTTATATAAAATATCACACCACATGGGGGCAACGGCTGTTCATCAGCGGTTCATGCGCAAAACTCGGCTCCGGAACGATCAGTGCAGCAAAAGAAATGCACTATGCAGATAATGGTGAATGGCAGTTGGAGATATCACTTCCCGATACAACAAAAGAGATAAGATATTTTTACATTTTGGAAAGCCTGAGCCGGAATCCGGCATATTAAAGCATCATGCCGTATTTGATAAAAACCGAGATTCGTACTGCCTGTACGATTATTGGCCGGAAAAACCTGACGACAGGACGTTCTATTCATCTGCCTTTACGAAAAATCTTTTCGCAAGACAAACGCATAAGACAAGCAAGCCTGATAATAAAAATAACATCACCATACGATTATCAGCTCCACGTGTGACTCCCGAACAAGTCGTAGCCATCAGCGGTAACAGCGATTTCCTCGGACATTGGGACACAGGAAAAGCACTATGTATGACGGCAAATAACTTTCCCGATTGGGAAATTTTTCTTAATTCTGACGACATACATTTTCCCCTTGAATATAAATTCGTTGTTTTGGAACGTAAAACTAAAGTCCTGTGTTACTGGGAAGAGGGCGAAAACCGAGTCATAAACAGGGCTACGGATAATAACGGTTATACAATCATCAACAATCATCCGTTGCAATCACCCGGTTTTCAATGGAAAACATGCGGCACTGTTATTCCTGTTTTTTCGCTACGCTCGGAAGACAGTTTCGGCATAGGTGATATCGGTGATATAAAAAAAATGATTGACTGGATAAAAAAGACAGGTCAGCATATCATACAAGTTCTGCCGATGAACGACACAACCCGCACGCATACTTGGAAAGATTCGTATCCGTACAGCGCAATATCGATATACGCCCTTCATCCGTTATACTTAAATATTACGATGCTCGGCAAGCTTAACGACAAAAAAAAGGTAGTCTATTATAAAAGAACTCAAAAAAAACTCAACGCCAAAGATTTTGTAGATTACCGGTCTGTTGAAGAATATAAAACGGCTTACTATCGCGATTACTACCTTCAGGAAAAAGAGAACATACTCAAAGACAAAGACTTCAAAGAGTTTATTGCCGCAAATAAAGAATGGCTTATTCCTTATGCTGCATTCTCCTACCTGCGTGACATAAATAACACTGCGGAGTTCTCAAAATGGGGGGATTATGCGCGTTACGATCGAGGCTTAATCGAAAAATTCTGTCAACCCGGAAATGAGGCTTACAATGAATTTTCGTACATTTTTTTCATTCAATATTCGCTCCACAAACAATTTGATGAGATAGCCGGATATGCCCGGCAAAACAATGTAGTCCTTAAAGGTGACATTCCGATAGGAATAAATCGCGAAAGCGTAGAGGCTTGGACCGAACCGGACTATTTCAACATGAAAGCACAGACAGGTGCACCGCCGGATAATTTTTCGGAGACAGGGCAAAACTGGTCTTTCCCCACATACAACTGGGAAATGATGGAAAAGGACGGATTCGAATGGTGGAAAAAGAGATTTCGCAAAATGAATAATTATTTCGACAGTTTTCGTATAGACCACATATTGGGATTCTTTCGCATCTGGGAGATACCGGCGGGCTATATCGAAGGACTATGCGGTCACTTCAGGCCTGCCCTACCATTGTCGGAAGAAGAAATTACGACTTGTGGTCTCCCGTTCGATAAACGGTGGACAATACCTTCCATCCATATAAAAAATTTAACGAAGATATTTGGAGAAAAAGCATGCAATGACAAGATAATCGATGATATATATAAATACCTCAAACATGTTGACTCCGAACACCTTATACTTAATGACTTCTGTTCAACACAAAAGAAAATAAAAAAGCTCTTTTATGAATGCATAGATAAAGAATTGCTAAAAATACGGGATGGGTTAATGCACATCGCCAACGAAGTATTATTTCTTGAAGACCCTTATAAGGCGAACTATTATCACCCGCGTATCTCTGCTTGCAAATCGTACATATACAGTGATTTATCCAACCAAGACCGAAATGCATTCGATAAGTTATACCATGATTTTTACTTCATGAGACATAACGATTTTTGGAAAGAAACTGCATTAAAACGCATCACTCCACTTATTGACAGCACCGACATGCTCGTCTGCGGAGAAGACCTCGGCATGATTCCGGCATCTGTTCACGAGGTGATGAACAAGCTGCAAATATTCACGTTAGAGCTTGAACACATGCCGAAAGTGTACGGTTGTGAGTTTGCCGATATGTCTAAACTTCCGTATCATTCTGTTTGTACAACTTCGACACACGATATGAATCCCATTCGTGCTTGGTGGAAGGATGACAGGAAAAAAACGCAACGATATTACAATAACATCCTTAATCGAGAAGGAGTTGCGCCCGAGGAATGTACATCAGATATTGCAGAGTTGATTATTCGCAATCATTTGCGAGCATCATCCATGTTAACAATAATACCTTTGCAGGATTGGTTTTCCGTCGACGACAAAATAAAACACCCCGATGAAAGCTCTGAACGCATAAATATCCCTGCCGATCCTGATAACTATTGGCGTTACAGAATGCACATAACATTAGAGAGTCTGCTGCACGCAGACAAATTCAACAAAAAACTAAAATCTTTGATTATCGAAAACGGGCGATAAATCCTTATCTCCTTTGTGGTTGATTTACAACAGGAGGCTGTGGCGCGGAAGTCATACCGTCTTTTCCTGACATCGTACATGATCCGTTTAGTTTTGCTCCCGGCTCTATCTCAAGAGTTTGTATAAAGATATCCCCTTTAATATCTGCCGACGACTTGAGTATAAGCCGTTCACGAACTTTTACGGAACCATCTACATTTCCGAAAACCTCTGCATTAACAGTAGTAATATTACCCTTAACACTGCCTTTCGGTCCGATGACAATCTTACCTTTACAATTTATTTCACCTTCGATACGGCCGTCAAGGCGAAAATCAGATTCGGTTTCAATCTTTCCGGTTAATGTAGTTCCGGTTGCAAGCACGTTATGTAATCCACCACTGCTGCTTATTTCTTCAACTTTTCCCATAGTATTATAATTATAATGCAAAGATAATATATGATTTACTTAACACAAAAAAATTATATTTTTTTATCACTTTAATATTATTCGATATATTTTATATTTATCTTAAACTCAACAATCTTCAACTGTATTCTCGTCATCGTCTTCTTCAAGAAAAGGATAAACAGGCGGTTCGGGACCGTCCTTTCGAAAATAAACGGCAAGAATTATTCCTGTAAGTAATCCCGACAAATGTCCTTCCCACGAGATTGAAGTACCACTGTATAACGTCGGGAAAAAAGCCCATATAAAACCGCCGTAAAGAAATGCGACGAGTAGTGCAAATGCACGTTGGCGCGGAACTTTTTTTATTACTCCGCTAAGAAAATGAAACGCAGCCAATGCATAAACAAGCCCGCTCGCTCCAATATGCGTAGATTCACGCCCCATAAACCAAGTAAAAAGACCGCTTATCAGATACAGATAAAACAACATACGCCACGCACCTCGATTATAAAACAAAAACAAACCGAAGATAAGTAATGCCAGCGCCGGTGTATTTGAAATAAGATGCCCCCAGTCGGAGTGTAAAAACGGCATCGTAAAAATCCCGGCTAACCCTTCCGGCTCCAACGGCCTCAAGCCATATCTGTTAAGCCTTAAAGTAAATAAAGCGTTCAGAATATGCACAACCCAAGGAAGGGCCGTCAACAACAAAGAACAAACGACCGATAACCGCAGTTCTCTCTTTTCATCTATCAAATTATCATACATAACGTAGCAAATATACATACTTTTTTGTACTTCTCTCGTCTTGCACTATCTTTGCTTCGAAAAAAATCGAAGATAGGCGGCACCTCGGACGTAAAAATGAACAAGTTCATTTTTTACATCTCTCGGATTGCACTATCTTTGCATCAATTTATGAAAGTAACAATAACATTAAAGTCAATGAAATTCCACGCTTTTCATGGCGTTATGGAAGAGGAACGCATTATCGGCGGAACATTTCTCGTAGATATATCTTACGATTTAGTAACAAATGCAGTTGAAACAGATAATATCGAAGATACTATCAGTTATGCGGAAGTGTTTGATATTGTAAAAGCCGAAATGCAAAAACCGTCAAACCTCATAGAGCATGTTGCCGGGCGCATAATGAAAGTCGTGAAAAGTAAGTTTCCGCAAATGGACAACACTACCGTCAAAATCTCAAAGCTGAACCCACCCGTCAATGGTGAGGCCGGAAAAGCGTCTGTATCTATAAACGGCTAAAGAATATATTTAACATTTTCGCCAAATACAGACAAATGTTTTTTTGTTCATATCAAAAGACCGGGATATTTTTTATAACAATTGTTTGCAAATCCAATATTTTCCGTATAAATTTGCACAAAATTTAGCNCTACGGGGTATTAGCTCATCCGGCTAGAGCGTTAGACTGGCAGTCTAAAGGTGATCGGTTCGAGTCCGATATACTCCACGTTATAGGGAAGTTAAAAATAAGCTTCCCTTTTTCTTTAGGCCTAATCTTAATATGTTTTTTACAATTAACAATATCCGGCAATAATAGCAAATTTTGTATTTTGAATATAAAATTCATACTTTTGTGTCACTTAATCTTTAAATCTGTATTATGAATATCAAGGCAATCAGAACATTTATATCAAAAAACAGATCAATCTGTATATCAGGCTCTTTAATGCCTTTAATAATAGGTTGCAATGAACATAAGGAGGAGCAGCGGTTACCTGTAAACGTCATATATATACTTGCTGACGACCTTGGATATGGCGATTTGGGGTGTTACGGACAAAAACTGACGAAAACGCCTAACCTCGACCGAATGGCTGCGGAAGGGATGCTTTTCACGCAACATTATGCAGGCTGTACGGTGAGTGCGCCTTCGCGAGCTTCTTTGATGACAGGTCTACATACGGGACATACTCAAATACGCGGTAATAAGGAAATTGCTCCGGAAGGACAAGAGCCTATGCCCGGCAACACATACACATTAGGTAAGTTGTTTAAATCAAAAAATTACTCTACAGGTATTTTCGGGAAATGGGGTTTAGGTTATCCCGGATCGGAGTCCGAGCCTAACATTATGGGATTTGATGAGTTTTACGGCTACAACTGCCAACGTGAAGCTCATACATATTATCCTGAACACTTGTGGCATAATCGCAATAAAGTCGAGTTCCCGGAAAATCACGACAAAGGAAGAAAGACATATTCTGCGGAGCTGATTCATCAACAAGCGCTAAGTTTTATTCGCAATAACAAGGACAATTCTTTCTTCGCCATGCTGACATATACACTGCCGCATGCGGAGATAAACCTGCCTCACGACTCAATATATCAAATTTATGAAAATATGTTTGACGAGACTCCATTCAATGGAGCAGGCAATTATTTTCGTTCGGAAAAACCACATGCATCATTCGCAGCAATGGTTTCGCAATTAGATAAGTATGTCGGTGAAATAATGGATGAATTGAAAAAACAAGGGCTTGACAAAAACACGATAATCTTTTTTACAAGTGACAACGGTCCTCACAATGAAGGTGGTGCTGATCCCGAATTTTTCAACAGTAACGGCCCACTGAAAGGTATCAAACGCGACTTGTACGAAGGTGGTATTCGCGTACCGCTAATTGTTTGGTCGCCCGAATTTGTAAAAGCCGGCGTAAAATCAGATCATATTTCCGCATTTTGGGATATGATGCCAACTTTTGCGGAAATCACGGGAGCTGCAATGCCCGAATCCGGTGACGGAATATCATTCCTGCCGGAAATATTATCGCAAAACAAACAACAGAAGCATGACTTTCTGTATTGGGAGTTTCACGAACAAAAAGGACGTCAGGCAATACGACAAGGCGACTGGAAACTTATCCGCCAAGGCATCTCCGGTGAAAAAGGCCCTTGGCTCGAACTGTACAATATCAAGGAAGATATCCACGAAGACAATAACCTCGCGGAAAAAGAGCCCGGAAAAGTACAGGCACTTACCGCCCTTATGGATAATGCACGCACCGAATCACCAAAATTCAATTTCGGCAAATAATTCTCACTCCACCGTAATCCCGATAGAGAGGGTATTTCCTTCGTTGTCAACAACGGTGACACTATGTTTGCCGCGTGAGGGGCGGAAGGTATATTTGTGGAAATCGCGTGTTGAACCGAGATAGTCGGAATCGATATGCCAAAAGACTGTTGCGTCGCTGTTACTATGCGCCAATTCAAATGTCAACTCGCCATCGCTGCCGTCGAGTTGTTTTGGCAAATACACTCTGGCGCTGCCTTGAGGGTAAATAAACTCCATCGGCGAATGAGTGTCTTCGCCGCATCCCGACATAAACGGCGGAAGTGTTTTATATTCGGGATGATGC
>JGI994J12354_10001535_pt1 | contig 23301 bp, 19 predicted proteins | sample IntmicLarv3ML3BL_FD_12354 | JGI IMG/M metagenome (IMG submission 12354) | reverse complement strand
CTCTAATTGTACTGAACATGCGGCCTCATGCCGCTGCTGAAACCTCGCCCCTGCGGGACGCCCGCGTGGCGAAAAACAGGTACAGGGCCGAAACAGCCACCAGCGCGGCCCCTGCTTCAAACATGAAGGCAAGGCTTGTGTGATCGGCAACAAAGCCGCCCGAAAGCATGGCCAGGCCGATACCCACATCCCAGGTCAGGAAAAAGGTCGAGCTTGCCATACCCTTCTGATTTTCTTTGGCAAGCTGCAAAAGCCGGGTCTGGTAGGTCGGCGAAATAATGCCGTAGCCAAGGCCCATGAGCCCGGCGGCGCAATAGAGTTCCAGGGGTGCGCCAGCATTGATGAAAAAATAGAAGGCGATCACAATGGCCGCCTTGCCTGGAAGAATGACACGCAAAAAATACCCCCGGTCTATGAGGGAACTGGCAATAAGGCGGCTTGCCAGCATACCGGCGGCAAAAAACAGGAAAAAGGGGCCGACAACACTGACCATTTCCTTTTCCTTTGCGAACAGCGAAATATAGTTGATCACCAGCCCGAAGGAGGCGGTGGTGAGCATGAGGGCGAAGGCCAGCCACAGCGCCTTGAAAAAGACGAAGTTTTCCAGGGAAAACCCCTTTTTCGTATTCTCCTTGATGGTGACAGGCCGCATTTGTATGGCAAGGCCAAGGCACAGGGAAAAGACCGCCGCAAGCGCCCCCCCGATAAAGGCTGTCTGGTAGGAATAGGCCTGGAGCAGAAGGCCGAACATGGGGCCAAGGGCCATGGAGAGGGTTGCGAGCATTCCATAAATGCCAATGCCTGTGCCAAGCCGGTTGACGGGTATGGCATCCACCGCGAGGGTGGTCACAAGGGTCTGGTTGGCGCTGAAGGAAGCCCCGTGCAGCATACGCAAAAAGGCAAGGCCAATAAGGCTGGTCACAACCGAATACCCGAAGGTGCTGAAAATAAAGGGAATGGCGGTGAGCAGAAACACGGGCCTGCGCTGGAAAAAATCGACAAGGTAGCCCGCAAAGGGCCGGGCAACCAGGGCTGAAATGGCAAATATGGCCACAATAACCCCGGTCAGGCTCGTGCTTGCCCCAAGCTCGGCGGTCAGGTACAGGGGCAAAACCGGAATGAGCATGTGCCCGGCCATGCTGAAGGAGAGATTGCACAGGCAGGCCAGGATAAAATTGCGGTTAAAGAGGCGGGATTCGTGAAACATCTTAGTGCTGACTGTCCGTGTCTTCCGGCTCTTTCCGCGCAAGGGTGCGCAAATAGCGGAACAGTTCGCGAAAGGGTTTTCCACGCCCGTCAGGCTGTTGTTGACAGGCAAGAACCAGTTTCTTCACCCAGGCCGCATCCGTATCCGGGTATGTGGCGCACAGCTCTTTCAGGGCCTCTTCCCCTTTGCCCTGCTCTGTCTGAAGAAGAGAGGCGCGAAGGGCCTCCACCTGCTGCAAGCGTTTTTCGTCCACCTGCACATTGCCCTGGGCTTCGTGCACCATGGCGGCAAAGGCGTCAGCATCTTCCACCTCGCGCATGAGCCTGCCAATATACTGCATTTGCCGCCGTCTGGCCTCGTGGGCGGAAAGACCCTGCCAGTGCAGCACGGCATCGCGCAGGCTTTCGCTCACAGGCAGCCTCGACACCACCGCACCCGGCAGCCGGGCCAGCATTTCGCCCATATCCTGCAAGGCCGTGCTTTCCCGTTTTTTCTCGGAACGGCTCTTGCGCCCGCTGTCGTCATATTCCACACTGTCCTCCCTGCGTTTTCCGTGCACGCCGCGCTTCGCCTGCGGAACAGCCCTGCGCGTGGCTGTCCTCCCGCATGGTGTCCTTCGTGCAATATTGGGGCTTTGTATGCTTTTTCCCGGCAGTCCACAAGGGCGGGCGCAGATTTTTTTCCTGGCCTGCACAATGCGGACGATCCCTGCTCTTGTACAATTCTGGCAAATCCTGTATCTGTGAAAAATTCTTCCACGGGGCCAATGATGCCGAAATCGCATTACACGGCCCGCCCATCTCTGCAATCTCCAACCCCCACACCTCTATGAACGCCATCTTCCTCTGTGCCGGACAGGGCAACCGCTTCAAGCCCAGTTCCTTTTTACGGCCCAAGCCCCTCACCCCCATCAACGGCGTTCCCAATGTGGAAAGAACCGTTTCTCTGCTGAAAAAACAGGGGTTTGAACGTATCACCATGGTGGTGGGCTACCTTGCGGAACAATTTGACTATTTGCAGGAACAATACGGGGTGGAGCTTGTTTTCAACCCCGCCTTTGCCGAAACCAACAGCAATTCCTCCCTTGCCCTTGTTGGCGACAGGCTTGACGGGGCCTTCCTTCTGGACGGCGACATCCATTTTTCCCGAAACATCTTTGCCTCGGTCGATGCCAGCCGCTCGCAGTTTGTTGTGCAGCCGACCCCACGCGGGCTGGAGTGGGAGGTTCTCACCGATGCCGACAACAGGATTTACGGGGTCAACAAATGGACCTCTGCCGGATACAGCATGTGCAGTTGCTCGTACTGGACAGGCGAGGGCGCGCGGCTGCTCGTCGAAGCCCTGAAAGACAGCGCGCCCGACCATTACTGGGAAGAATCTGCCCTGCGCATCTTTGCCAAGACCCCCATATACGCCCACAAGGAACCCACGCCCTTTGCCCTTGAAATGGATTCCCTCATGGATGCCGTGCACCTTGAACTTCTGTCGCACGAAGAGGTGGCGGCCCTGTGCAGCTACAATTTTGAGCCGGTAAAACTCAAAGGGCTGACCAATTCCTCGTGGCTTACCCACGACCATGAAGGCGTGGCCCGCTGCCTGCGTATTCCCGGCTTTGGCACGGAAAAATACATAAACCGCAGTGAGGAAGAACGCCTCATCCCCCTCATTGGGGGCATGAACATCACCCCGGAAACGCATTTTTACGCCGACGGCGTAAAAACCACCCGCTTTATGCAGGATCACCGCATATCCACGGCGGCAGACGCCAACCCGGAGTTTTTTTCCAGCCTTGCCCATGTGCTGCAAAGACTGCACAGCATCACCTTCAGGGAAGAATACGGGCTGCCGGGGGTTCGCATTGCCGACCAGTTCGACAAATTCCGCAAACTCTTCCTTGAAAAGGGAGGCCAGCCCCTGCCCGCCTCGGTGCATGACGACCTTGTGGACCTTGCGGGCGTATTTGACGCTGAAGACCGTGTTTTCTGCCACCGCGACCTGGCCTGGGAAAACATTCTGATAAAGGACGCCAAGGGCACGGACCTGCTGCTTATTGATTTTGAATACGCCGGGTTTGCCCATTATTTGTGGGAATATGCCAGCTTCATTCTTGAGGCGGGCATGAACGGGGCCACCCGCGACCTGTTTGCCACCATCTGCGGCATTGTGTCGCCCGAAGAACGCACCCGCCTGCGCCAGATGGAAATGCTGGTGGACTATACCTGGGGCATGTGGGGCTTTGTTCAGGGCTACATGGATTATTCCCTCATCAAGTTCAAGCGCCTGAAAAAACACCATGCAGAATACACCGGACGCGAATAGCATCCCGACGAAAAAGGGCAAAAAAAGGCTGAAAGGGGGCATTGGTATCCTGGGGGGCTGGGCTCTGTGTCTGCCCTTGTTTCTGGTGCTGTTCCCGCCCCATGCCCAGGCCTACCTTGACCCTGGCACGGGCAATGCCCTGGTGTATGTTCTGGTGAGTGTTGCCACCACCCTGGTCTTTTTTCTGAAAAACTTCCTCTACAGTCTGGCCGGGAAATTTTCCGGCAAACCGGCAAAAGCCCTTGCCAGCGCGGCAGATTCCCCCCTGGTCATCTTTTCCGAAGGAAGGATATACTGGCCCGTGTTCAAGCCCATTGTGGAAGCCCTTATGGAAAGGAAATACCCCTTCCGCTTTCTGAGCATGGACATTCACGACCCGGCCCTGACCATTGAAAACGAGTACATGGATTCGCGCTACATCGGGACAGGTTCCGCTGCCTTTGCCCGTGCGGCCTCGGTGCGGGCAAGGGTCATGCTCGAAACCACGGCCAACATCGGCACACCGGGCTACCCCATGCCCGTGCCCCGGCATGTGCGGTGTCTGGCCCATGTTCTGCATGGTGTGGGCGGGGTGGGGGCGTATTACAGGCACGCCCACGACACCTGCCATGCCCTGCTGCTTATGGGCGGGGGAGATTTTGATTCCATTCGTCTGCTGGAAAAAAAACGCGGCCTGCCGCCACGGGAATGCGTTGCCGCCGGCGTACCGAGCCTTGACGAACTGGCGAAAACCATTTCCCCGCGCCCCGGCCTGGCTGACCCGCCTGTCATTCTTGTGGCCCCCTCGTGGGGGGAACGAAACAGCCTTGACTACTGCGGCCCGGATTTTGTGCAGTGGCTTCTCGAGGCGGGCTACCACGTCATTCTTCGGCCCCATCCCTTTTCGGCCAAAGTGGAGGCGGAATTCCTCGAAGGGCTGCACAACCGCTTTTCCGCCCACCCGAACTTGCAGTTTGATTATGAAATTTCGTCCGCAGCCTCCCTTGCGGCCGCGGATTTGATGATTTCCGATACTTCCGGGGTTCGTTTCGACTTTGCCTTCCTGTACATGAAACCGGTCATGACCCTGCAAAAAACCTTTGAAGCCATGCCCCAGTATGAATTTTCCGACCTTGAATACATATGGGAAGAAGAGGTGGCAAAGGAACTCGGCCCGGTTCTTCTGCTGGAAGACTTTCTCGCCCTTGGCAGGGAAGGCTTTCTCGCCCGTGTGAAGGCGGCCCTTTCCATGGAGGCTGGCCACCTGCAACGCCTGCGCGACAAAACCATTGCCAATTTCGGCTGCTCAGGCCGCTTCATTGCCGACTGGGCCATTCAGAAATGCGTGGGTGCAGAGGGCACACGCGGGGGCGGTCAATAGCCCATGCAAGCCCTGTACTTTTTCACTATCTATCCGCTGGAACTGCTCTATTCCCTTGTGTACCAATTTTTTGCCGGGCTTTGCGGCAGCTACGGGTACGCCCTGCTCCTCCTTTCCCTTGCCAGCTACTTCCTTTTCGCACCGCTGAAACGCCTTACGGCCTCGGCACAGCAAAGGGAAGCGGAAATTCAAACCGTACTTGCCCCGCAACTGAAGAAAATAAAGGCCGAAAGCAAAGGCGGGGAAAGGCAGCGCCGTATCAATGCCCTGTACCGCCGCTACGCCTACCACCCCTTGCTGGGTCTGCGGCTTTCCTTCGGCATTTTCATGCAGATTCCCTTTTTGTGCGCGGCCTATTACATGCTGCTCGGCCTTCCGGCCCTGCACGGGCACCCCTTCGGCCTTCTGCCCGACCTGGGCAGCCCGGACGGGCTTTTGTGGGGCATACACGCCCTGCCCCTGCTGATGACCGCCGTAAACCTGCTTGCCCTTGCCATGAGCAGCGACCTCGGCGCCGCGCAAAAACGGCAGGGGCTGCTGGTGGCCCTGCTCTTTCTGGTCTTGCTCTATTCCTCACCCTCGGCCCTGTTGGTGTACTGGACAGGGAACAACGTTCTTTCAGCCCTCGAAACGGCCCTCAACAAATACAGAAAACCCCTTCTGGCCCTGCTTCCGGGCAACCCGGCGCGAAAAACATGGACCCCAAAACTCCGGCCGGAAAGCGGCAAAAGACCTCTCTACGCCTTTTCCAACGAAGCGCAAATCTATTTCACCTCTGCGGCCCTGTTCCTTTTTATTGTTTTTATCTACTCGCCCCATGCCCTGCTCGACTCGGGCTTTTCTCCCTTTGAAAAATCCACCGCCGCACTGATGATCGGGCTGGTTCCCTACGCCCTGCTGGCCGCCCTTTTCCTCGTTCTGGCCCGACTGCACACCCCGGTATGTCTGCGGCCCGCCTTCACCCTCATCACCCTCTTTTGCGCCCTTGTGGCCCTTGTGTACAGCACCATCAACCCGGTGGATTTCGGGTCCCTGGACGTGGTCTGGCTCTCTAAGGGGCAGGAACTTGCCAGCCGGGACGCAAAGCTGGCAGACGCCCTCATCCTTCCCGGCATTCTGGCAGCAATACTCCTGCTGCTCCACCATACAAAGGAAGCGCTCCTTCACACCTTCCTGCAATGCAGCCTTGTCATCCTGGCTGGCTGCACCGGGTTTGCCCTCTTTCCCGCCCTTGAACAAGAAAAGACCATGCCTTCCTCTACCCATTATTCCTTCAGCAAAGATAAGAACAATGTCGCCATCTTTTTCCTCGACATGTTCACCGGCGGGCATATTGAAGATATTTTCGGCAGCGAACCGGCCCTTGCGAAGCGGTTTGCCGGGTTTGTCTGGTTCCCTGATACCGTGGCCGTGAGCAGCATGACAAGCGGCTCTGGCCCCAGCATGTATGGGGGCGACCGCTACACCCCGCCGGAAATGGACAAACGCCCGAACGAGACGCTCATGGACAAATTCAGTGAAGGCATGGCCTTCTTTGCGGAAAACTTCATCCGGCAGGGGTATACGGTGAGTTTTGAACACAACGACTATGCCCTGAACCAGAGCTATTTTGCCGAAAACAGGGAAAAGGGGAGGGTGCGCCTTGTCACAGTGCCACGGGAAAAGGCCCTGGCGCAATACGGTGCCCTTCTGGAAAAACAGGTGGAAACAGTCGACAATACGAATTTTCTTCTGTTGTTGGGGGCCTTCAAGGCAGCGCCCTACTTCCTGAAGCGCACCATTTATGGCGAGGCCAAATGGCTGGGGGTGAACGCCTTTGGCCCGCAAATGGAAAACACCATGTACAATGCCGCACGTCTGGCCTGCCTGCCGGGGCTTTCCGATACCGATTCCCCCACCCCCACCCTGAATTTCTTTTACAACACCCTGCCCCATTTTTCCTGGCACCTGCCCCCCGATTCCCTTGTTCCGGTGCCAGACCCGTACCCGGAAACCAAAGGGCAGCTCATCAAGGTCGATGGCCTTTTGCCGGAGCATCTGTTCAACGAAACCCACACTCTGCGCTTTCTGGCCGACTTTCTTGACTGGCTCCGCGCCGAAGGCATGTACGACAACACCATGATCATCCTCGCCTCTGACCACTGCGAGGCAGACAGCCGTATGCTGAACATGGCCCTTGGGGTGACTGAAAAAGGACAGACGGAATGGCAGGTGAACAACGCCTTTCGCGGCAGGCCCCATGCCCTGCTGATGATCAAGGATTTTGCGGACAATGCCCCCTTCCGCACCGACGCCGCCCTGATGAGTTCGCAGGATGTACCGGCCCTTGCCTGCACCGCCCTTGGAGATACGCCCGGTGGCGGCTGCGAGGGAATCAGCCCGGTGTATTCCGGCCCGGACAGGGTGCGCTACCATTATTATGGTTTTAATTCATGGCAACAACTTGAAATTCCTGGCAAGAAAACCTATGATGCCTACAAGGCATGCATCATACGCGGCAGCATGTTCAATAAAGAACACTGGACCTTGCCGGAGTGAACCCGATCAAGGATGACGAAGCCTCACGGCACAATAGCCCAACACCTTTCCCTGCCCGGATGCCCCTCTCTCGTTTACTGCACCTGTTCATGCCGACCATTCACGCGGCATGGCACAACCGGAGTTTGACAATGAAACACTATTCCCTTGCCTTTATCCCCGGGGACGGGGTCGGCCCTGAAGTGGCGGACGAAACACAAAAAGTACTGACCGCCTGCGCGGCAAAATACAACTTTGCCTTCACCAGCCAGACCTTTGACTGGAATTGCGACTATTACCTGAAGCACGGGCGCATGATGCCGGAAAACGCTCTGGATATTCTGCGCGGCTTTGACGCCATCTTCCTTGGCTCTGTCGGTGATGCGGCCAAGGTGCCCGACCACATCTCCCTTACAGCCCTTCTGACCATACGCAAGGGCTTTGACCAGTATGTCAACCTGCGACCCATTATCCTGCATGAGGGGGTTTCTTCGCCGGTGACCACCTGCACGCCGGAAACCGTCAACATGGTGGTCGTGCGCGAAAACACCGAGGGGGAATACAGCCAGCTTGGCGGGATATTCTCGCCCATGGCCGACCATGGCTTCGCCACCCAGCTTGCGGTGTTTACGCGCAAGGGGTGCGAGCGGGTTATCCGCTACGCCTTCGAGCTTGCCAGAAAAAGAAAGGCCGCTGGCGGCAAGGGCCGAGTGACAAACTGCACAAAGTCCAACGCCCTGAACTATTCCATGGTGTACTGGGATTCCATTTTCAAAGAGGTGGCTGCCAGGTATCCCGACATCGAGGCCAACTACCTCCTTGTTGACGCCCTCAGCATGCTCATGCTGACAAACCCCGGCCAGTTTGACGTTATTGTCGCCTCCAACCTCTTTGGCGACATCATCACCGACCTTGGTTCGGTGCTCCAGGGCGGCATTGGCGTTGCCGCTGGCGGCAACCTTGACCCGGAAAGGCGTTCGCCCTCCATGTTTGAACCCATTCACGGCTCTGCCCTGGCCCTTGCGGGAAAGGGCAGGGTAAACCCTGTGGCGGCCATTGAATCCGGCCGCATGATGCTGGAATTTCTTGGGGAACAGGCCGCTGCCCAGGCCCTTTTGAAAGCCCTGCAAAAAGTGCTGGCAGAAGGGAACATCCGTACTGGCGACATGGGCGGCGCAAACTCCACCAGCGAGGTGGGGGATGCGATAGCGGCGGCTATAGTGTAAAAACAGGTTTAAACAAGAAAAAACGCCACGGTCGCAAAACCGTGGCGTTTTTTTGTTATGTATACAACCGATAATCAGGCGTTATTTTCTTCGGAAGCTTCCGCCTCTTCAGTGGCCTGTTTCAGCAGATCGCCAAGGGTCTGGCCTGCGGCTTCAGAAGTGCCGGAGCGGAATTCCTTCGGCTTTTTGCGTTCTTCCTCATCTTTAAGCTGCTTGATGGAAAGGCCAAGGCGGCGTTCTTCGGCAGAGACATGAATAACCTTTGCCTGAATGGACACGCCTTCCTTGAACATTTCGGAAGGCGCCTTCACCTTCTTGCTGCTGATTTCAGAAACATGAACCAGACCTTCAATACCCTCTTCCACTTCAACGAACACGCCAAAGTCGGTGATATTGGTGATCAGGCCATCCACAAGGGAGCCTACGGGGTACTTGTCCGGCACATAGGACCAGGGGTCTTCGGTGAGCTGCTTCACCCCAAGGGTGAACTTTTCGTTTTCCTGATCCACGGTCAGCACCTTGGCCTGCACCATGTCGCCAACCTGATACACTTCTGTGGGGTGGCGAATTTTTTTGGTCCAACTGATGTCGGACACATGGATAAGGCCGTCGATACCGTCTTCAATGCCGATGAACATGCCGAACTCGGTGATGTTCTTGATGGCCCCTTCAATAACGGTGCCCTCGGGGAATTTCTCGGCCACCAGTTCCCACGGGTTCGGCTTGACCTGCTTCATGCCAAGGGAAATGCGTTTCTTTTCTTCGTCCACGCCAAGGATAATCACCTCAACCTCGTCGCCCGGCTTCACCATCTGGGAAGGATGACGCAGTTTGCGGGTCCAGGACATTTCAGAAATGTGCACAAGCCCTTCAACACCAAGCTCAAGCTCCACAAAGGCGCCGTAATCCACAAGGTTTGTCACCTTGCCGGTCAGCTTCGTGCCTTCGGGGAATTTGGCGGTAATATCCTGCCAGGGGTCGGCGATAAGCTGCTTCAGGCCAAGGGAAACCTTCTGGTTGTCCTTGTCAAAGGAAAGCACCTTGAGCTCGAGTTCCTGACCCATGGTAACCATTTCTTTGGGATGACGAATGCGCTTCCACGACATGTCGGTGATGTGCAGAAGGCCGTCAAGACCGCCAAGGTCAACAAACACGCCGTATTCGGTGATGTTTTTGACGCGGCCCTTTACAAGCTGGCCCTCGTCAAGCACGGCGAGAAGGTCAAGACGCTTGGAATCGCGCTCTTCTTCAAGAAGCACACGGCGTGAAACAATGACGTTGCTGCGGCGACGGTTGATTTTGAGAACACGGAATTCGTATTCCTGATTGACAAGGGCGTCCATATCCGGAACAGGCCGCAAATCGACGTGCGAACCGGGCAAAAACGCTTCAATCCCGCCAAGGTCAACCGTATAACCACCTTTGATACGGCGCATGATGCGGCCAGTGCAGATGCCATTCTTTTCCTGCTTGTCTTCGAGCTGGTCGAAAAGCTGCATTCGTTTGGCTTTTTCGTAGGAAAGGGTGATGGTGCCTTCCATTTCGCTTTTGCGAACAACAAACACATCGACCCTGTCACCCACGGAAACAGTAACTGCCCCGCTGGCATCACGGAATTCACCGGCAGGAATCTGCCCTTCAGACTTGAAGTTGACATCAACAAGAATGTGGTCATCGTCAATACGGACGATTTCACCCTTGACAATGGAGCCTTCTTCAAGGTCGCCGAAATCCGGGTTAAGGTAATTTTCCAAGGCACTTTCGAAGCTCATTTCAGCGTCGAAGTCCATTTCCTGTTCAGAAGTTTTAGACATACACGTCCTCCAACCACAAATTTATCCTCAAAATAAAGGAATCTGGTTTCTTTACCAAAGCGGGCCGGTAAACACAACTCTTAATTTGCGATCTGGCAAAAAAAAACACGCCAGCCCGCCGTTCCCCCTTGCACACCCCTTCCGCGAGCACTCACCCTTTCCTAACTGCCGGTTATTCCTGTTTATCCGGTATCCTGCCAGCAGCCCTATCGGCCTCTTCCGCCTGCAGGGCCCGGCGCAGAATCTTTCCGGTAACAGCCCTGGGCAGGCTTTCCCTGAATTCAACCACCCGTGGCACCTTGTACTTGGCAAGTTTTTTACGACAGTGAGAAAGAATATCCACTGTTGTCAGGGTCTTGCCCTCTTTCAGCACAACATAGGCCTTCAGCACCTCGCCCCGTGTGGGGTGCACCACAGCGGCGGCCACAGCCTCCTTCACATCCGGGTGGGCCAGCAGCACCTCGTCTATTTCACGCGGGTACACATTGTACCCGCCCACAATGACCATGTCTTTCTTGCGATCCTTGATATAGAAAAAGCCTTCCTCGTCCATGTAGCCGATATCGCCCGTATAGAGCCAGCCGTTCCGCAGGGCCCCGGCGGTTTCGTCCGGGTGATTGTAATATTCCCTCATCACCTGCGGCCCGCGTACGATAAGCTCGCCCAGTTTGTTGGGCGGCAGTTCGATGATGCCGAGTTCCATATCCACAATCATGGCCTCGGTATTGGGAATGGGAAGGCCGATGGAACCGAACTTGCGCTTGCCGTATGCCGGGGTGAGGTGGGTAATGGGCGAACTCTCGGTCAGGCCGTAGCCCTCGATGAGCTTGCTGCCCGTGAGCTCTTCAAAGAGAAGAAAGGCTTCTGCCGGAATGGGCGCGGAACCGGAAATGGCTATTTTAAGCGAGGAAAGGTCGTAATTTTTTGTTTCCTTGTGCTGCAAAAGAGAAAGATACACACTTGGCGCGCCCGGAAAGAGGGTTACCCTGTGGGTAATGAGCAGACGCAGAAATTCGCCGGGGTCGTACCGGGGAATGGGCAGGGCCGCCGCAGCGAAGGCCGCAGGCACCAGCAAGGCCACCTGCAGGCCGTAAACGTGGAAAAGGGGCAGAAGGGCCGCCACCACGTTTTCTTCATCCTTCATGCTGCCAAGCCAGTTGCACGTCTGCATGGTATTGACCAGCAGATTGACGTGGGTAAGCACCACGCCCTTGGGTACGCCCGTGGTGCCGCCCGTGTATTGCAGAATGGCCATGTCTTCTGCCGGGTTGCTCACGGACGCGGAATAGCGCTCCGTGCCGCAGGTCAGGGACAAAAAGCGTAAAACATTCGCGTCATCCGTGGGTATTTCCGGCAAGATCCCCTTTTCTCCCGCACGCCCTCCGACCGCAACAGGAAGAGCGCCCGCATCGTCAAGGGCTGTGAGGAAAAACTTTTCAACAGGAACCTCTTCGCGCAGGGGGGCAATTTTCTTCCAGGCCGGGTCATGGGCAATCATGAAACGCGCCCCGGAATCTGTCAGCAGGTGGCGCAGTTCGGTTTTCATGTACACCGGGTTGACCATGACAACCACGCCGCCCGCCTTCAGAATGCCCCAGAAGGCCAGGTAGGTCTGGGGCAGGTTGGGCAGCATGAGGGCCACCCGATCGCCCTGTTTGAGACCATGGGCCCGCAAATTGGCGGCAATGGTTTCGCATATACGCTGCATTTCCGCATAGGTCATGCGAAAATCGTGAAAAATGCAGGCCAGCCCTTCGGGCCTTTTTTCGGCGGCCCAATCCACCAGCGCATGCAGGGGCGCATGGGGTAATTCAATGTTGTGGCGAACCCCCGGATCATAATGCTCCCGCCACGGGAAAGTGCTTGCAGATGTTCTCTTATTCATAGTGCTCGGGTTTGACCCGCAGGGTCAGTTATACTGTGGGAATGGTCGCTCATTCAGCCGCAATGCGGTCGCCATAGTGGGCCTGAAGCCAGTTGCGGTATTCGCCGCTTTCCACATTGCGAACCCAGTCTTCATTTTCCAGATACCAGCGCACGGTTTCTTCAAGGCCATGGGCAAAGGTTTCGGCTGGCGCCCAGCCCAGTTCCTGTTCCATGCGGGCGCAGTTTATGGCGTACCGCCAGTCATGGCCCGGCCTGTCTTGCACAAAGGTGACAAGAGATTCGTATGGGCCTTCCGGGTGGGGGCAAAGCCTGTCCAGAATGCGGCAGACCTCTCTGACCACCTCGATGTTCCGCTTTTCAGAGCGCCCGCCGATAGTATACGAACGCCCTGCCCTGCCCTTTTCCAGAACAAGGGCAATGGCGCGGCAATGGTCGGCAACATGCAGCCAGTCGCGCACATTCCCGCCCTTGCCGTACACGGGCAGGGGCTTGCGCCGCAGGGCATTCAGAATGGTCAGGGGAATGAGTTTTTCCGGAAACTGGCGCGGCCCGTAGTTGTTGGAACAGTTGGTTATGAGTACGGGCAGGCCGTAGGTTTCATGAAAGGCCCGCACGAAATGGTCGCTGGCGGCCTTGGAAGCCGAATAGGGGCTGTTGGGAGAATAGGGGGTCGATTCGCTAAAGGCCGGGTCTTCCGGCCCAAGGGCGCCGAAAACCTCGTCGGTGGACACATGCAGAAAACGGAAGGCCGCGCGCCCAGGCCCGGCAAGGGAGGAACAATACGCTTCCGCCACCCGCAACAGCACGGTGGTGCCAAGCACATTGGTGCGTACAAAGGCCTCGGGGTCGAGAATGGAGCGATCAACATGCGATTCCGCGGCAAAATTCACCACAGCGTCAGGGGCATGGCGCAAAAAAAGTTCGCGCAGCAGGGCTTCATCGCCAATGTCGCCATGCACAAAAATATGTTCCGGGTCGTCTTTCAGGGCTGCGAGATTTTCAAGGTTTCCCGAGTAGGTCAACCTGTCCAGGTTGATGACGCGTACCCCGCGCTCGCGCGCCTGCAACACATAACACGAACCGATAAATCCGGCCCCTCCGGTGACAAGTTCTGTTTTCATTCCTGCGCTCTGCCCAAAAATTTCCCTGCTTTTTTTATTGAATATTCAGGGTTTTTAAAAGGGAACATCATCCATGCCGCTGGCCTCGGAAGGAAAGGCCGGGCCAAGGTCTTCGGGTTCCGGCATGGCACGCTGCTGACTGCTGTAACCGCCCTGCTGGCCCCCGCCCTGGGGCCGGGAACCGCCCTGGCGAGGAACATAGCCGCCGTCCGCGTGGTGCTGCTGTTCGCCACCGTCGCGCGCGCCCTTACGGTCAAGAAACTGCACGCGCTGGGCGCGAATTTCCGTGGTATATCTGTCCTGCCCCTGCTGGTCCTGCCATTTCCGGGTTTGCAGGTTTCCTTCCACATAGACAAGACTGCCCTTGGTCAGATAGTTGGCGCAATTTTCAGCCATGCGCTGAAAGACCACCACGGAATGCCATTCCGCCCTTTCCACGCGGTTGCCTTCCCTGTCGGTGTACGACTCGTCCGTGGCGATGCGCAGGGTGGTGATGGGCGTGCCCGATTGCGCGTATTTCAGTTCCGGGTCGCGGCCAAGGCGACCGATGATCATGACTTTATTCAACATGGCAGAATCCTTGAAAGCTGAGTTGGTTAATTTTAGGGCAGCGCGTTTTCTGCCTTGTCCAGGGCACGTTCAATGGCGTTTGCCTGCTGTTTCGCCTGGGGCACATCGTGGTCGCCAAGGGCCGTTTCCAGTTGTCCTTGCAGTTGTTCAAGCTCGCGGGCATGTGGTGCGAGTATGGGCAACACCTCTTTGGGGAAAACGGAAAAATGGACACCCTCGGTCAGGGCTGTCACCAGATCAAGCACGCCCTTTTCCCTTGCAGCGGGCGCAACCGAATAATCATCACCGGGCAGGGCCAACCGGCACAGGCCGGGCCAGGCCTTGCGCATGGCCGTTTCGCTGTAGGTTTGCGCGCTCACTCGTATAAACAGTACATTTCCCATATCGAACTCTACGCATTTGAAGGTGAAAGGTAAAGCCTCATCAACGATCCGGTGTTGGGGTATTTTGCCGTGATGCTGCGTCATCCTGTTCTTTCCACTCGGTCTGCACCCTCAACACAACCTCTTCCACCTGCTCGAGCAGTTCCGGCGGGCATATGCCAATAAGGGGCTGGCCCGCGTCCACATTCTGGTTGTGCGAAAAATAGAGGCCATAGATAATGCCTTCGGGCCCATGATAGCGAAGCGAAGTTTCGCGTTTCATCCGCGACTGGATGAACAGCTCGTCCCCTTCCCGCACGCTCACGGCGCGGGAGCCGGAAACCTTGACCTTGATGTCCACGGCGGGCACAAAATAGTATTTGGCCCGTTCCGGGGCAACAAAGAGATGCAGGGCCTTTTTCAGAATAATCTGCAACACCTCTTCGCGGGAAAGGAAGTGCCGGAAACGCAGAATTTCCGTGCCCGCCTCGACAAACTGCCCGCCAAGAGCCGAGTTGACCGAAACCACCTCGCCCCTGTCCGGGGCATTAATGGTTTTTTCGTTGCGCTCGCGCACAAGGGTGGCAAGAACCGTGCCCATGATTTCCTTGAATTCTCCCGTGGGGCCGGAAATGCTCATGCCCGGCACAAGGGTTTCAGGAAAGCGCACCACACCGCCGTGAGGAACCATGACGCCCACCTCTTCATAGGGCGAAGCCTTCATCTCATCCAGAACAGAACTTATGTCTATCATTGACCATATCCTTGAACAATCATCACATTTCCATGAAAAAAAACTCGTTGGAAACTGCCCCTAGCGGTAATACAGGTTCCGCCCACCCATGGTCAGCAGCGACTGGCTCAGGTTGAAGCGCATTTCACGCCTGTCCCATATACCCTGAATATGCCCGCGCGCCATGGCCTTGTACACGTTATGGTAATGGGGCGGAATGGCCATGCCCGTGGTTTCGGTAATAACCCCCGGCCCGGCAAAGCCCACGTTGGCCGAACGTATGCCGAACTGGTAGGGCGAGCAGCCAAGGAAGCTGGCCACAGGCCCGGCATAGGAATGGGTGTCGTAGGTCACAATGTACAGCCCCCCGGCGTCTATGTACCGGCGAACCGCCATGGTGCAGCGAGGCATCTGGATAACGCCGTTGGTGCCTTCCTGGATGCGTATTCCGGCAGTGCCGTGAACATAGGCCAGGAAGGGGAACCGCTTGTCGCTGGCGCGCTCCGAGGCGCGAATGAATTTTTCGCCCTCTGCCGCGCCCACGGTGCCGCCGCGAAAGGCCGCCATAAGAAGGGCCACAACAAGATTTATGCCGTTTATGCTGGCCTCGAAGGTCATGCAGGCGCTCTTGTGGCCTGTCTTTTTCTTGGCCTCCTCGAGCTTTTCATCAAAGCCGGGCATTCGCAGGGGGTTGTCAGATTCAATATCCTTGCCGAATTCCACAATGGAATCCCTGTCGAAAACATTGTGCAGATACCATTGGTATTCCATGGGAAAATGGTGGCCGCAGTTGGTGCACACCCCGGCAAATTCGCCGTAGAGGTCGGGCGCCCACAGATCAAGGCACCCGTGAGTGCTGCTGTTCGGGCAGGTAACGGCCCTGTCTTGCATGGCCTTGGCGCTCACATACACCCAGTTGCCGCCGCGCTGTTCCTGGTCGTCATCCCACTCCGAAAGTTCCGTCAGGCTGCGCTGGGCCTCTTCATCCACCTTGCCACGGGAATTGCTCAGCTTCTGTTTCAGCAGGCGAAAAGGAGAAAAGAGCCGCTCGACAAAAAAGCTCCATTCCGACTTCACTTCGCCCACAAAGTCTACAATTTTCTGCTGGTGCCTGCGCAGAACATCATATTTCACAATGCAGAACACCGCCCAGCAAAAGGTTTGCCACGCGACCCGCATTTTGACCCCAAAGGGGGTCTTGTCAATAAAGGCGTTTTGCGCCAGATGGCGGAACTTGTGGTGCCTCTGGAGCACCACGCGCTCCATGGCCTGGGGGGAAAGGCTCCAGCGAACATAGGCCTTTTCAAAATCAAGCCCGGCCAGGGCACGTTTTTCGCGGCTGCGCAAGGCCAGACGCCGGTAGGGGGCAAACCCGCGTACGCGTATGACCACTTCGTCTGTTGCCCGCAGCATTTCCTGGCGCAGGGTGCGGAAAAAATCGTAGTGGAAGGGCCGCGCCCCAAGGGGGGGTTCCTGTATTATCCTGTCAATAAAGCCGAGGCGCAGGTTGTCCTGCGCGGTAATGCACATCTGCATGGCGCAGGTGTCTATCAGTTCCTGCCCGGCGCGGCCCTGGCCGCCCTTGCCCACGCGGCCTTCGATGGCGGCGGCCCCTTCGGGTGAAATGACGGAATAATAACCATGGGAAAAGATGAGGCGCATGTCCGCAAGGCCAATGGCCTCGGCCCCGCCGGAACCGCCCTCGGAAATAACCGCAATAATCGGCACCTTCAGCGAAGTCATGTCGTAAAGGTTGGCGGCAATCTGCTGGGCCGCGCCGGGGGTGTCCTCAATGGGAAAGGAACCGGGTGTAAAAATATAGGTATGAATGGGAATGTTTTCCGTTTCCGCAACCTTCATGTAGTGAAGGGCCTTTGCATTGCCCCAGGGCTTTGCCGAACCGCCGTTGCGAAACTCTTCCCCGTGCCCCTTTTCATGCCCGATGACCATGACAGACTGGTTGATGAGCTTCTTGCCGGAAGCGCGGGTTATGTACGCGCGGGCAATGACCATGGAGGGATCAATGGAGTGCTCGTCCTTGCTGCCGATTTCCGTGTAGTTGTCGTACACGTTTTCCAGAATGTCGCGCAGGCATATACGCTGGGAATGGCGCACTATGCGTACCTTGTTCATGGGGGAAAGCTCGTCTTCCAGCTTTGTTTCCACAAAGGTGAACAAATCTTCCAGGGCGAGAACCGCATCGGCCCGTTCCCTGTTGGAAAGAACAGCCTCGCGGTCGCGGTAATCGGCTATTTTTGATTCCAGCAGACTGATGTTCTCACGGAAATCATTGCCGAAAATATCCTGAATATAGGTAAGACGCTCGGAGAGATGCTGTATTTTTTTTTCAATATCCATCACGCAACCAAAGGTGTTCAAACTGTTGACGAAGGCGGCACCGGCAGACGAACCCGCCGTGGCATGGTTGTAGTAAAACTGTCGTCCCCTAAAAAAGGAGGATGTTGGCTGTCTGTTTGCGCAGAAAATCCACATTGGAACGCAGTTTTTCGCCCGCGTTGTTGCTGCCTTCCAGCGCAAGCCCGTTCAGAAAATGCAGGCCGCGTTCCTTGACCTGTTCCAGATTTTCTCCCCACACAATGGCAAGGGCCAGGTTGGGGTCAAATTCCGTAGGTATGTCGTAGGGCGTATCTGTGGGCACATGGGTGTGCATGGAAAGCCAGTCTGCCGGAGCCCAGGAAAATTTTTCAATGCGCCCGACCCAGGGAACAAAGCCGTTTTCCGGCGATTCCGCAATAATGCGGTATTCTATGCCCACGCCCTCAAAACTGAGGTCTTCCTGGGTGTAGCCCAGGGGTTCGCCAAGGCCGGTGCGAATCTGCTCGGCAATAATGTCTACCCCCGGCTTGCCGCCAATGCGGGCAATGGCCGCCGAAACCCCGTTTTCCACCTGAATGCGCGTGTTCACTTCCATAAGATAGGGGTTGCCGTCGCGGGTCACAATCCATTCCCAGGTGCCCACGCTGTCGTAATGCACCTTGTTGGCTATGGCCAGGGAATGCTTCACAATATCTTCGAGCACCTTGTCGGCGTCAAAACCGTAGGCAATGGCCGAAGAATCGAAACCCGGCGCAATTTCCAGACGTTTCTGGTGCCCGGTGCTCTGGATGGAGCAGTTGCGTGTGCCGAAATGCACGATATTTTTGCGGGTGCGGTCGCCAAGAATCTGCACCTCAAGGTGGTTGTAATCGGTGATGCGCTGCTCGATGAGCACGCCCTCGTCCTTGAACTGGCGGGCCGCATAGTTGCGTATGCGGCGGTACACCAGGCGGAACTGGTCGATATCATGCACTTCTTCAATGCCCATGCCCCCGCCCCCGGCAGAGGCCTTTACCAGCACCATGGGGCTGGCAATGCCCTGCTGGGCCTGAAACTCGTACAGGTGCCGGGCCACCTTTTCCGCTTCCATTTCATCATAAATGGGCTTGTCCGAACCGGGCACCGTGGGCACCCCGATACTGCGGGCAAGGCGTTTTGTATTGATCTTGTCGCCAAGTTCGCGAATGACCTTCCATGAGGGGCCAAGAAACACAAGGCCGCGTTCACGGGTGACTACCCGGCGGGCAAAGCGGTAATCTTCGGCAAAAAAACCGTAACCAGGATGCACTGCCGTGGCCTGAGCATGGTCTGCTACTGCCAGAAGCTCATTGGCATCATGGTAGGAAGAGACGCGATACAGGCTTGAGTCTCCACCATGCTTGCGGGCGTGGCGCACATGGCCGCTTGATGCGTCTTCCTGGGTATGCACGGCAACAAATTCAAGCCCCAGACTGGTGCAGGCCTGCATTATTCTGATTGCAATTTCGCCACGATTGGCTACAAGAACTTTATGGATGGGTGTATTCACTGATAATATATCCTGTCGGCTATGGGACAATACTCAGGTTGCCTTCCCCGCGCCGCGCCCGGAGCCTTCAAAACAACCATTGAAACAGGTAGACACTTTATGCAAAATGCAGAAAAAGTCCAGAAGCAGATAGAGCGCCTTACCGCAAAAACCCCGCGAAATTTCCGGCCCCTCTGCGGCCTTGTTCTGGGAACAGGGCTTGGCAGTGTTGTCGAAGCCCTTGAAAACCCGGTATTCATTCCCTATGGCGACCTGCCTGACTACCCCCTTTCTACCGTAGATTCCCACAAGGGGCAATTCTGCCTTGGCACCCTCAGGGGCATTCCGGTCATTCTTCAGCAGGGGCGCTGCCACCTGTACGAGGGCCGCACCCCGGAAGAGGTTGTAAACGGCGTTCGCATCATGGCGGGGCTTGGCATTCATTCCCTCATCCTCACCAACGCGGCGGGTTCGCTGAACCCGCTTTTCCCGGCCGGCAGCCTCATGGTCATTGACGACCACATCAATATGACCGGGCAAAGCCCGCTTACCGGGCCAAATGAAGATTCTTTCGGGCCGCGTTTTCCGGACATGAGCCGGGTGTACAACCCGGAACTCATCAGAGTTTTCGAGCTGGCCGCTCTGGTCAGGGGCGCGCCCCTTCACCGGGGGGTGTACCTTGGCATTCAGGGGCCGCAGCTTGAAACCCGCGCCGAAACCAGGGCCTTCAGGCTTCTCGGGGCGGACGCAGTGGGCATGTCCACCGTGCTTGAAGCCATTGCCGCCCGCCATATGGGCGTTTCCGTTTGCGGCATTTCCTGCCTGAGCAACCAGAACCTGCCTGATGCCATGGACGAAGTGACCCTTGAAGAGATCATCGCCTCAGCGGAAAGGTGCAGCAATAGTCTTGCCGCGCTTATCCATGACTCCATGCCGCATGTGGCGGAACTTTCACTGGAGAACCGACCCCGCACTCGCTTGGCCGCCGATTGAGCATACCCTCGGAACAAGGATTGGGCCACGCGAGTGCAGGGCAAGGACTGAGCCTGTTTGCGCCCCCGCAGGGCCACGCCTCTATACCTTTTTTTCCCGCCACGCAAGATAATTGCGCCTGTTTTCCCGTTTTCCGCCTTATTTTCCGTGAGGCCGGGCGCATTCTCCGGCCTTGCCCGTAAGAATGTCCAGCCCGTGCCCGAGCTGGTCAAGAATGCCCTCAAGGCATTCACGCACGGCGCGCGGGCTGCCGGGCAGGTTCACCATGAGGCACGATTTCCGGATACCGGCAACCGCCCGCGAGAGCATGGCCCTTTTGGTTACAGCCATGCTCATGGCCCGCATGGCCTCGGGAATGCCGGGGCAGAGGCGTTCGACCACATCAAGGGTGGCTTCGGGCGTAAGGTCGCGCGGGGAAAAACCGGTTCCGCCGCTGGTAAGAATGAGGTGTACGCCCTCCTCGTCCGCCAGGCGGGCCAGTTCTCTGGCGATAAGGGCGCGCTCGTCGGGCAGAATGGTGTAATACACCACTTTGTACCCTGCGCCCTCAAGAATGCGGGTCGCTTCCCTGCCGCTTTCGTCCACCCGTTCCCCGGCATGGCCCTTGTCGCTGATGGTCAACACAGCGCATGTATACATGAAGATTCTCCCGCTTGTCCGAATAGTTCTGTTGGCTCTACAAAACCGTCATGGTGTCGCCAACACGCACTGAGCCGCCCTTCAGCACCTTCACGAAAATACCCTGCTTTGGCATGATGCACTCGCCCATGGTATGATAAATCTGGCAATGGTCGTGGCATTCCTTGCCAATCTGCGTGACTTCAAGAAGAATGTCGTTGCAGGAAAGGTGCGTGCCCACAGGAAGGGCGGCAAAATCAATGGAGTCGGCCACAATGTTTTCACCGAAGCAGCCGTAGGAAACCAGCGCGCCACGCGCCTTGAAGGCCTGTATCTTGTCGTCGGACAAAAGACTCACCTGTCTGTGCCAGTTTCCGGCGTGGGCATCGCCCTCGATTCCGTGGTTTTCCTTCAGCACGGCCTGCGGAACCGTGCGTTTGGCCGTGCCTTTTTTCGCGCTGGTGCAAATTGCCTTGATTGTGCCTGTTGTTCCCATCTTTCACCCTGCCGGTTACACAGTTATTGCATGTATGCCCAGTCTTTCAAAAATATTCTGTACTTGGCAGGCATCCACCCTGGTCTGCATTGTACCCTTCGTGTACTATGCTGGTTAGCGCCATACTTGCTACCCGCCAACGTTACTCATGTAAAAATTCGTTCCCTGTCTGCATATTTCAGAGAAAGTGTGCCCAGCAGGCTTGTTGCGCACTGCCGTTACAATGGCCTGCCGAATATCGGCATCGGTTGCGTCTCCACGCAACAGGGGCTTTACGGAAACCCCATGCTCATGTTGCAGGCATGTTTTCAAAAAACCCTGGGATGTCAGTCGTATACGATTACAGGTAGAGCAGAAGTTATGGCTCATGGCAGAGATGAACCCCACCCTGGCCGTATTTTCCGGCACGGAATAATAGACTGCAGGGCCGTTCCCCATGGGGAGCGCCTCGGAGGTGAGAGGGGTGAGGGAGCCGAAATGCTCCTGAAGGGCGGCGAAAATGGCTCCCTGGGAAAGACCGTTGCAGTCTTTTGCCCGGCCTATGGGCATAATTTCGATAAACCGGATATGCGCCCCATTTTTCATGGCAAATTGCGCAAGCTCGACAATATCCTCCCTGCTCTGCCCGGCCACCGGAACCACGTTGACCTTGACCGGCAGGCCAAGGGCGCGGGCGCGGGCAATGGCAGAGGTAACCACCTGCACAGGNGTTTCACTGCGGGTTATTTCGGAAAACCGTGTGGCCGACAGGGTATCAAGGCTGACGTTGATACAGTCGGGCAGGGCCTCCCCGACAGAGCGGGAAAGGGCGTCTTCGAGCAGCACGGCGTTGGTGGTAAGGGTCACCTGCTCCACCCCCGGAAGGGCTTTCAGGTTGGCGATAAAGGGCAAAACACCCTTGCGGCACAGGGGTTCGCCCCCGGTTATCTTGTAGCGGGTAATGCCAAGGTCGGCGGCTATGCGGCAAAAGCGCAGCAGTTCTTCAAAGGAGAGAATTTCCGCATGGGGTATTGAAGGCACGCCCTGGGGCGGCATACAGTAGACGCAGCGAAAATTGCAACGGTCGGTCACAGACAGGCGAATATAGTTGATATTCCTGCCCATACTGTCTTGGGGCATATGCCGGGCTGGCCCGGGCTGGAGGGCGGAATCTGCTGACAGAGGGGTGGAACGATTCTGCATAGGCTCGCGTAAGGGGGCTTTTTGTGGGGCCGGGGCTGGCCGGAAGCTATTCCCGACTGAAATCGCCGCTTTTTCCGCCAGTTTTCCGCAACAGGCGGATACCGGAAATTTCCATTGTCTTGTCAATGCCCTTGAGCATGTCATACACCGTGAGCAGGGCTATTGAAACACCTGTCAGCGCCTCCATTTCAACCCCGGTGAGGTTGGCGGTTTTCACGGTGCACAGGGCGTGCAGCCCCCCCTCTTCGGGCACAAGGTCAACCTTGCAACTGGTCAGGGGAAGGGGGTGGCAGAGGGGAACAAGGTCGCTTGTGCGCTTTGCCCCCATGATGCCCGCAATCTGGGCCACGGTAAGCACATCGCCCTTGGCCGCCGTGTGGCGCACCACGGCTTCAAGCGCCCCGGCGCTCATGCTGATGCGCCCTTCGGCAATGGCTGTTCTCTGGGTAACAGCTTTGCCGGACACATCCACCATGAGAACATTGCCTTCCGCATCCATGTGGGTGGAGCGCAGGCGCGCCTTTGGCGCATCCGGGGCAGCCGCCGCTCCGGCAGGGCCGGTTTTTTCGGCACGGGAAGAAGTTTTTTTTGCAGATGGCGGCATTTTCAACCCCTTACGGCAGGAAACTGGTCTGACAAAGAACAATAAGCATACGCCCCCAATGTATGCCTGTCAATTCCACGGTTTCAAAGGTGTTGGGCTATTTTGCCGTGATGCTGCGTCAGTCTTCATTTTTTGCTTTGGTCGAGTACGAGAAGAGTTGATTCGACGCGTCCTGCGCCTCACCCCTTCGGGGCGCGAGGCTTCGCCTCACGTCCAATTTTGCTGTCCTGCAAAATTGTCACTCCCGCAGCAAAAAATTCGCCTTCCTTGCCTGACGGCAAAATTTCTCCAACACCGTCAGGTTCAAAATAGCCCACTACCGTTTCAAAGGCACTCTGCCCTAGGGGCTGTCTCCAAATAAGGAGTTTTGCTCCAGAAGCAAGGAATCCGGCCCTTTTGGCGAAGGGAGTGTACTCTTCTCGTACTCGACCTGAGAAAAAAGGGCCGG
>JGI994J12354_10001534_pt1 | contig 23336 bp, 20 predicted proteins | sample IntmicLarv3ML3BL_FD_12354 | JGI IMG/M metagenome (IMG submission 12354) | reverse complement strand
ATGAAGCCCAACCTGATTGTTCACAAGTGCCTCGCGCATATACATAAAACTTCGCTCCCTATTTTTAAGTATTTGGCTATATGCCTAGTGTAACAAATTTGAATGACAACGTCAATATTATTTTCTACAAACTTTCAGCCGGAAAAGTGACATTCTTTGCGTTTTGTGGCAGAAGGCAAGCACGGCAGGTATTTTACGTTTTTATTTCGAGCAAAAAATACTATTTCAGCGCCACGATGGTCACACCGCTCTCGCCCTCTCCAAATGTCCCCAGCCGGAAGGATTTCACGTGCTTGTGCCGCTTGAGCCGTTGGTGTACTGCCGTACGCAGCGCACCCGTGCCCTTGCCGTGGATAACCACGCAGCTCTCGAGCCTTGCCAGCACCGCATTGTCGATGAACAAATCCACGGCGGCCTCCGCCTCGTCGCTCATCATGCCGCGCAAATCCACCTCGGGGCTGCCGCCCCGGGCACGAAACTCATGCTGCGCCCGCTGCTGGTATTTCTCCGTTTGCTTTTGGGCGGCGGCCTTTTCCGCCTCGACCACCCGCACTTCCTCCTGCTTGGCGGTCATGTTCATGATGCCCGCCTTGAGCTTGAGTGCGCCGTTTTTCGCCACGTCCAGCACGGTGGCTTTCACGCCGAGGGAAAGCACGAGCACCGTGTCGCCCTTCTCCGCATTCCGAGCGGCGGGTGGTACTTCGGCGGTGGAATCGTTGGCGTAGAGCGCCTTTTCTGTCTCATTGAGCGTGCGGCGGAGGGTGGTGCGGCGGTCATTTTCGTCCTGTACTGCCCCCTTTTTCTGCTGTTTGCGCATGGCGTTGAGCTCGGCAATCACGTCGTCGTAAACCCGCCGTGCGTCAGCGACAACCTGCTGCGCCTCCTTGCGTGCCTGTTCCATCGTGCGCTCCCGCTCTTGATCCAGGCGGTCGGAGAACTCCCGGGCGGTGTAGGCGTTGCGCTCCGCCTCTATGCGCAGGCGCTCGGCCTCTAAGGTCTCCCGCTCCATCTCCTTCCGTTGACGATCGAGCTGCGTGAGCACCTCTTCAAAGCGAACATGCTCTGCATCCACACGCTCATTGGCACTGGCTATAATATAATCCGACAGACCCAGCCGCTTGGAGATGGCGAAAGCGTTGGACTTGCCCGGGATGCCGATGAGCAACCGATAGGTCGGCGCCAGCGTCTCCACGTCGAACTCACAGGAGGCGTTTTCCACGCCCTCGGTGGTCATGGCGAATATTTTCAGTTCCGCATAATGCGTCGTCGCCGCCACAAGTGCCCCCATGCGGCGGCTGTGCTCAATGATAGCCGCCGCCAGCGCGGCCCCCTCCACCGGGTCGGTGCCTGCGCCGAGCTCGTCAAATAAAATGAGGCTGTCGCTGTCAGTTTCAGCCATCATGCCTACGATATTGGTCATGTGGGAAGAAAAAGTCGAGAGGTTTTGTGCAATACTCTGCTCGTCGCCGATGTCCGCTAGCACACGGCGGCAGACCTTGATCCTGCTGCCGTCCTTGGCGGGGATATGCAGGCCGCACTGCGCCATGAGCACCAGCAGTCCCAGCGTTTTCAGCGCAACCGTCTTGCCGCCGGTGTTCGGCCCAGTGATGACCAGCGTGTCGAAATGCTCGCCGAGCATCATGTCGTTTGCCACAGCCGTTTTTGCGTTTAGCAGCGGATGACGCGCCTTTTTCAAGTCGATGACACGCTCCGTCAAAGTGGGTGGCAGGGCGTTCATCTCGGTGGCGAGCTTTCCGCGGGCGAAAATGCAGTCAATCATAATGAGCAGGTCGTAGTCGGTTTCGATTTCCTCCCGATGCTCGGCGCAGAGGGCGGAGAGCTCTGCCAGAATACGGTCGATTTCCAGCTGTTCCTTGGCTTGCAGCTCCCGCAGCTCATTGTTGGCCTTCACCACGCCCATGGGCTCGACGAAAAAGGTTGCGCCGCTGCCGGACACATCATGCACGAGGCCGGGCACGTCATTTTTGTGCTCACTTTTCACGGGCACAACATAGCGGCCGGAACGCTGGGTGATGATGGCCTCCTGCAAATATTTGGACTGGTTCGAGCCGATGATGCGCTGCAAAACGTCCCGCACCTTGGATTCCGTCGCCCGCATGTGGCGGCGAATCGAGGCAAGCTCGGGGCTTGCCGCATCAGAGAGCGCCTCCTCATTGGCGATGGCGTTGGTGATGCTCTCCTCCACCCGGCGGTTCGGCGCAAGGGAGCGAAACAGGCCGGAAACGGCGCTCTTGCCCTCCTCGCTCTCGCCGTAGCTCTTGGCGCTGCGGGCGGCGGAGAGTACCTTTGCCACGTCCAGCAGCTCCCGAATGTTCAGACTGCCGCCCTTGTCCGCCCGCATGAGCGCCGCTTTGACGGTGCGGACGCCGTAAAAGGGCGGCGTGCCGTTTTTCACCAGCATCGCCACCGCTGCCGTCGTCTCGTCGAGCAGCTCTTGCACCACGTCGTGCTCCACAGAGGGCGTGAGTGCCATGAGCCGTTCCCGCCCCTCATCGGTGACACTCTGGTCGGCAAGCATCGCCAGAACACGAGGCAACTCTAAGGTTCGCATTGATTTTTCAAATAGCATGGTTTTCTCCTATACGCTTGGATTGAGAGATTTATAGTAGTCCAGTGTGTGAAAGCCCCGCTCCAGCTGGGTGAGCAGAAAACGTTCGCTGACCTTAGCAAAAAGCGTTAGGCTTTCCAACGGAAGTGAAACGGAAAACAGCCGTTTTGCATCACCGTGCGCTGTGTGCCGCATGGCGGCCAGCGCCGCAGGGTCGAGGCGCAGGCTGCGCCCCTCGCTCGGGCAGCTCTCGCAGTGCAAAATGCCTTCCTCCATGTCCAGCATCGGGCGTTTCGGCTCCTCGCCGCAGATGGCGCAGCCGTCCAACACCGGCTCGTAGCCCGCCAGACAAATCAGCCGCATTTCAAAACAGGTCTTCACCAGCTCCGGCGGCTTTTTCAGCGTGTCAATGGCGTAGAGCGAGTTGAGCAGCAGGCTCATGAGCCCCGGGTCGGCACGCCCCTCCTCCGCCACGGCCTCCACCACTTCAGCGAAATAGATCCCCAGCGCAAGCGTGAACAAATCCGCCCGCAGATGGCGAAATTCTTGCAGCGTGGCGGCTTCCTCCAGCGCCAACCGCTCCTTGTAAGTAAACAAGTTCATCTCCGAATAGACCAGATGCTGACACTGCGCCGCAAGTTTACTCCCTTTGCGGCGGCAGCCTCTGGCGTTGACAGTGCGCTTTCCCTCCTCCGCCGTGAGCACGGTGAGGATTTTGTCGGCATCCTTATAGTCCACCGCACGCAGAACAATGGCGGGCGTTTGCAGGTGCATGGAGCTTCCTCCCTCGTCAAGTAAATCGGGGCGTAGGCCCGTACCGCTAAAGCGGCTTGCCACCCAACGGCGGGTCATTGGGTATCACAACGCCGTTTTTGTCCGCTTTGCGCTGCGCAATATCCTTGGACATGCGGTACACGCCAAAGGCCTCCGGCATGCCGGTCTGCCAAAACAAGCCCCAATAGTTCTCATAATCAGACTTTCTTCCCATAAAACACCTGCTTCCTTCCCGTAATATGCCGAGCAAGTTTACCCGGCAGATACGATTAGGGTAGCTCACTTTCGGGGAATTAGTCTGGTGAAATCTGGGGTTATTGGTCCTTGTAGCCGAAATTGCGGATGAGCGAGGAGCTGTCGCGCCAGTTTNCCTTCACTTTCACCCAGGTTTGCAGGAAAATTTTGGTGCCCATAAAGCGCTCCGCATCCTCGCGTGCCATAGCNCCGATTTTCTTGAGCATTGCGCCGTTCTTTCCGATGATAATGCCCTTATGNCTGGCCTTTTCGCAGTAAATCGTCACATCCAAATCGATGATTTCACTGTCACGCTCGGAAAACTTGGTCACCTCGACGGCCGTGCCGTGGGGGATCTCCTTGTCGAGACAGGTCAGCAGTTTTTCTCGGACGATTTCCGCCATCATCTGGCGCTCCGGCTGGTCGCTGATCTGGCCGTCCGGGTAGAGCTGCGGCCCCTCCGGCGCAAAGGGTTCCAGCAGATCGAGCAGCTCGTCGAGGCCGTCGGCCTTGCGAGCGGAGATGGGCAAAATCGCTTGAAACTCGTGCGCCGCCGAGTAGGCGGAAATCACTTCCAACAGCGCCTCTTTTGCCACAGTATCAACCTTATTTATGACCAAAATCGCCGGCGCTTTCATCGCCTTAATGCGGTCGATGAGCTGCTGCTCCGGCGCACCGACATTGGCGATGGGCTCCACGAGCAGTAAGATGCCGTCCACGTCGGACACACTCTCCTTCACCACCTTGACCATATAGTCGCCCAGACGGCTTTTCGGCGTGTGCAGGCCAGGGGTGTCCATCAGCACAAACTGCGTCTGCCCGCGGTTGACCACGCCGACGATGCGGTTGCGCGTGGTTTGTGGCTTTTTGGATACAATGGCCACTTTTTCGCCCACCAAGGCGTTGGTTAGGGTGGATTTCCCCACGTTCGGGCGGCCAACAATGGTAAAAATGCCAGCTTTTGTCATACTCATACGTTTATTTTCTCCATAATCTCTTTTTCTCGTTTGCGCATTTCTCGCTTTTGCTCACCCTCGTCCAAATGGTCGTAGCCCAGCAGGTGTAGCACCGAATGTACGGTTAGATAGGCAAGCTCATGCTCTGAACTGTGGCCATATTCCTCTGCCTGTGCCGCCGCCTGCTCCAGCGAAATCACGATGTCGCCTAGCGGGACGAGTCCGGTTTCTGGGTCGGCGAGGGTTTTGTCGGGCGGCTCGCCGGGGATTAGACTAAACATGGGAAAACTGAGCACGTCCGTGGGCTTGTCCACCTGTCGCATTTCCAGGTTGATGGCATGGATAGCTTCATTATTTGCGACAAGTACATTCACTTCACAGCGTTGTGATACGAGTTCTTCTGTAAGCGCAGCATCCACCCATTCTGTAAAGCGAAAAACCTTTTCACTATCTATTTCATACTCAACGATGACCTCGTGCTTCATGTGCGCTTTCCTCGAGCAGAGGGCTTCGTTGGACGCTTATTTGCCCTGCTCTCGTCACTCTCATAGGCCTTGATGATGCGCTGCACCAGCACATGACGCACCACATCAGCACCAGTGAGGCGGCAGATGGCGATGTCCTCCACGCCATCAAGCACCCGCATGGCCTCCTTTAGACCGGAGACCTTGTCGGCGGGCAGGTCAATCTGAGTGATGTCGCCCGTGATGACAATTTTTGAATTGAAGCCCAGACGGGTGAGGAACATTTTCATCTGCTCACGGCTGGTGTTTTGCGCCTCGTCAAGAATGATGAAAGAATCGTCCAGCGTGCGGCCGCGCATGTAGGCCAGCGGAGCCACCTCAATATTGCCCCGCTCCAGATACTTTTGATAGTTTTCCGTACCCAGCATGTCAAAAAGCGCATCGTACAGTGGCCGCAGATAGGGGTCAACCTTGCTTTGCAAATCACCGGGCAAAAAACCCAGCCGCTCGCCGGCCTCCACCGCCGGGCGGGTGAGAATGATGCGGTTGACCTGCTTGTCCCGAAAGGCGGTAACCGCCGCCGCAACCGCCAGATAGGTTTTGCCCGTGCCCGCCGGGCCAATGCCCAGCGTGATCGTATTTTTTTTGATAGCATCCACGTACTTCTTCTGCCCCAGTGTTTTCGGCTTAATCGGCTTGCCTTTGGCTGTGACGCAGAGGACGTCCTTGACCAGCTCACCAATCTTCTTTTCCTCGCCGCTCTTCACCAGCTCCAGGCTGTACCGCACGGTCTGCTCGTTGATGACCTCACCCCGCGCCGCCAGCGTAAGCAGACCCTCAATGACCCGTACCGCCAGCATGACGCTCTCGGCATCGCCGGAAATTTTTAGGTCATCCTCACGGTTGACCACGTGTACGTCTAGCGTCTGTTCCAGCAGCCGAATATTCTCATCAAATTGCCCGAAGAGGTTCACGGCCTCGTCAACCCGCTCCAAGCTGATTATCTGTTCTGTCATATGGATATATCCCTTTCTGTTCGAAGGACTTTTTTATTCATACGGCGCAAAAACGCCGACGTTTTCCAAACATTCTCCTGTTATTGTCACAACAAGCAAGCCATTTTCCTCGCCGACCTCCTGCGAGACGGTTAGGATTTCGCCCCGCCCGTCAAGGGTGGCCTCCAGCGCCGTCATGGCCTGCTGCGCAAGGATTTGCTGCGCCTGCTCCCGGGCAATCGGGCGCAACTGCGTGTCGTACTGCCGATACTGCTCCCGCACGAGGGCAAAGGGAAGCCACGGCAGCTGATGCGTCTCTGTTATTTTATCACAGTTCGCATAGCGAATACCACTATTTTGATAAAAATTCATGCGAAATCCGGGACCGAGCAAGGCAAAGCGTCGATTTTCCACGCCGGTTGGGATTTTATGGGCATACTCCAGCGGCATGGCGACGGCGACGGTGCGCCAGGTGCGCATGGTGATGCTGCCGTCGGCGCGCACCTCGTGAAACTCGCTGCCTTCCAGCTCGCTGTATTTTGGAAACTGCATGGGAAAACGACCCGCAATGAGCATGTCGCCGATGCTGACAACACTGCCTTTTTCCACCAGCGCCTGCCCCGACAGGGTCTCTATGGATTCGATGATACCGCTGACGTCGGCGAGAATGTCGCCGTGGATGCGCTCGTCGAGCAGGTCGGGCTTGGGCAGTGCCTCCCGCACGAGCACCTCGGCATGCGTGCCGTGAAAATTGATGGCGCACCAGCTCAAGTCGGGGAATCTCAGCAGCACCGCCTGCGCCAAATTCGCCTCGTCCATTGCGAGCGAAAACCCACCGGCATGCAGCCCCAAATCCCGTAGCTGCGCCAAGATGGCCTCGCCGGAGACAGCCACATTGCCCGAGACGGAGACGGTGAGCACGGTGAAGTTCGAGAGCAGCAAAGAAGCGGCAAACAGCACCGCTCCCGCAAGCAGGACTGCCCGCCGCCGCAGTCGGCGCCAGAGTACAAAAATACCTTGCCGCCCGACCTCATGCACGGTGCAAAGGCTCTCCGCCGCAAGGCGGCGCACCGCCGCTCCCTCGGCCAGCGGCACAGTGAAGCGCAGACAGCTTTTCCCCGCAAAGCTCACAGCCGCAAAGGCAATGCCCTCGGCGGCAAGGAGGTTGAGGAAGGCTTGCGGGCGATGGCCGGAAATCTCCAGACGGAGCCGCCCCCGCAAAACAAAGCGTTTTTTCATGCGCCGCCCTCTTCCGCCGGGAAGCCCACTGCGTCAATCTCGCCGCAGATGACCACCTCAAAGCGGTTCATCGCCCGCAGGCACAACGCCTGCCCGCTGACGAGAATTGCGCCCCGACGAGAGCCGAAACGCAAGCTGCTCTCGCCAAAATCCAAAAGGCCGGTGTGGTTGACAATTTGCACCTCACGTCGGCCAAGGATGGTTATTTGCGGCGCACCCGCCACCATCTCCGCCGGCAAATCAAGCGCATCGGCGGTTTTTTCTCTGATGATTGCGCCCAGAGACCGTTTTTCTGTCATGGCTCTGCCTCCCCCCTTGCGCTTCCGATTCATACATGAGTCTATGAATTGAAGTGCGGGAACATGACAAAACCGCCGGCTTTACTGCTCGGCCACGAGCTCCTCGCCCACCTGATAGATGTTGCCTGCGCCGACAGTGAGGATTAAATCGCCGGGCTGCGCAAGCTCTCTGAGCCTGCCCTTTAAGTCAGAAAGCTGTGAGAAACACTGCGCATGGGGGATTTTTTCCGCCAGCTGTTTGGAGGAGATGCCGACGGTGTTCTCCTCGCGGGCGGCGTAAATTTCTGCCAAAAGCACCACTTCCGCCGCCTTGAGCTCTCTGACGAAGTCGTCAAAAAAGGCGTGCGTGCGGGTGTAGGTATGGGGCTGGAAGGCGCAGATGACCCGCCGGTAGGGCAACGCCGCCGCCGCAGACAGCAGCGCCCGCAGCTCGGCGGGATGGTGGGCGTAGTCGTCAAAGACATCGGCACCGTTGATGGCTCCTTTGTACTCCATGCGGCGGGCTGCACCTCGGAACGTAGCGAGGCCGTCCTCCACGGCTTGACCGGAGAGCTCCAGCGCAAAGGCGGCCGCAGCGGCAGCCAGCGCATTCATCACGTTGTGCATGCCGGGCACCCGCAGCGCTACCTTAGCATAGCGCTCGCCGTCGGCAATGATGTCGAAGCGGGGCAGGCCGTCCTGCCAGTGCAGGTCGGCGCAGGCGATGTCAGCCTCCGGCGACATGCCGAAGGTAATCACACGGCGGTCAAGCCCCGCAACCATTTTCATGGTGTTGGCATCGTCAAAGTTTGCGACCACAGCGCCGTCCGACGGCGTGAGCTCGGCAAAGGTGCGGAAGGAGTGGAGAATGTCATCCAGGTCCTGAAAGAAGTCCATGTGATCCTCTTCCACATTCAAAATCACCGCAATCGTCGGCGAAAACGAGAGGAAGGAGTTGCAGTATTCGCAGGATTCCAGCACGATTGTGTCACCGCCGCCCACTCGATGGGATGCACCGATAAGCGGCAGCGTGCCGCCAATCATCACGGTAGGGTCAATGTCCGCCGCCATGCAGATGTGTGTGCACATGCTGGTGGTGGTGGTTTTTCCATGTGTTCCGGCCACGCAGAGGGCATTTTGGTAGCGCTTCATCAGTGCGCCCCACGCCTGCGCCCGCTCAAAAACGGGGATGCCCTTGGTGCGAGCCGTCACGACCTCGGGGTTATCGTCATGGGCGGCGGCGGTGCGAATGACAATATCCGCCTCGCCCACATTTTCCGGCTGATGACCGATGGCCACCGATATCTGCATGCTGCGCAGGCGCTGCACCGTGGCGCTTTCCACGATATCCGAGCCGGTGATGACGAGGCCTTCCCCGGCCAGCACCTCTGCCAGCGGAGACATGGAGACGCCGCCAATGCCAATCAAATGCGCCTTGACACCGGCCTGCATATAGTCAGAAATTTTCTTGGGCATTTCGCCACCTCTTTACTTTATAAAACATGAATAGTATAATCGTTTTTAGATAAACTTGCAACCATTATAATGAAAGGGGGCTGTCGAAATGTTGCCAAAGCTGGCGAATGCCTGTCTTTTTGCGCTGCGTGAGGCCGGTTTTCAGCCCTATGCGGTGGGCGGCTGCGTGCGGGACATGCTGCTGGACCGCCCCATCCACGATATTGACATCGCCACGGATGCCACGCCGCCGCAGGTGATGGCCCTCTTCCCCGACACGATTCCCACCGGTCTCGCCCACGGCACGGTGACAGTGCATCTGGGGGGCGAGCACTTTGAAGTGACCACTTTTCGCAGCGAGGGCGCATACAGCGACGGGCGGCATCCGGATGCCGTGACCTTTGAGGCGGACATTGCCGCCGACCTCTCCCGTCGGGACTTCACCATCAACGCCATGGCGCTGGATTTGGACGGCACACTGCTTGACCCCTTTGGGGGGCAAGCGGATTTGCAGCGGCGGCTGATTCGCTGTGTGGGCGAGCCGAGCCGCCGCTTCGGCGAGGACAGCCTACGCATCCTGCGCGCTGTCCGCTTTGCGGCACAGCTGGGCTTTGCGATTGAGCCCGAGACCTTGAACGCCATGATAAGCCTGCGGGCAAAGCTTAAAACCGTCTCTGCTGAGCGCCTGCGGGAAGAGCTTGGCAAAATTCTGCTGGCAGAACATCCGACGCAGGGCAACATCCTCTTTTCGCTCGATCTATTCGATTTTCTCGGCGATTTGACTGCGTTCTCCCACTATCCCACACAGCTCCTACCTCGCCTCGCCGCCTTTTGCCGTCAAGGCGAGGACGCCAGCCTCCCCCAACGCCTCAAGTGGGACAGGCGCACCTGCGCCGCCATTGCGCAGGCGGCCACGCTCGCCGAAGCACCGCCAAAAGCTCCTGCGGACTGGCGGCAGGTGATTGGCCGTCACGGCGAGGCCGCAGGTTTGGCGCTGGCGGGTTGGCTCGACGAGCCGGAGACCTTTCGACAGGTGAGCGAGCAGGATTTTGTCCGTCACGTGAGCGAGCTCGCCGTCAGCGGTGCGGATTTGCTTGCACTAGGTCTGGTCGGCGAGGAGATTGGCGCAGCGCAGCGGCGGCTGCTGGAGCACGTCTGGCGGCACCCGCAGGAAAATCAGCGAAAGTATTTACTGGCGCTGCTGCGCTGAGACATCGGCCTTTGTGCGGGGCGTGCCCGCCTTCGCATCACTTCGCATAAAAAACCCGGCGCATTGGCTTCGTCCAATGCATCGGGTTTTTTCTATTGCCTCATTCTGTCGAGGGCATCTTATTCCTCTTGAATCCCGTATTTATTGAGCTTGCGGGATATCGTCGCCCGACTCACCTGCAAATGCTGGGCAATTTTTCGACTGGAGCCGTACCTCTGCTTGGCCTTGAGCAGCAGCTGCTTTTCTACGATGGACACAGCGTGCTCGAGGGGCACAAGCTCGTTGACTTGGATCGAGATGTTCTCTCCCGATGTAATCTCCTCCAACTCCTCCTCCAGCTTCAGGCGATCCAGATCAGCCTGCCGAATCAAGCTCCCTTCGCTTGTGACAACCAGGCTCTCAACCACGTTTTTCAGCTCGCGCACGTTGCCGGGCCATTTGTATATCTGTAGGGCGCTCAGCACATCCTTGCTCAGCTTTTTTTGCATGTTGTACATGTGGTTATAGCGGTTGAGATAAAACAGCAGGAGGGGTAAAATATCACTGCGCCGCTGCCGTAGCGGCGGGATATTGATTGACACCACATTGAGGCGGTAGTACAAGTCCTCACGAAAGGTCTTTTTGTAGACCATTTCTTTCAGATTTTTATTTGTGGCCGCAATGATACGCACGTTCACAGGAATGGTTTTATAATCACCGACCCGACAGATGGATTTATCCTCAATGGCCCGCAGCAGCTTCACTTGCAGGTTCGGCGAAATATCTCCGATTTCGTCCAGAAACAAAATTCCGTCCTGCGCCGCCTCAAACAAACCCTTCTTCCCCTGCTTGCTTGCGCCGGTGAAGCTGCCCTCCACGTAGCCAAACAGCTCGCTTTCCAACAGGGTCTCCGACAGGGCGCTGCAATTCACAGCGATGAAGGGCTTGCCCTTGAACACACTATTGCGATGGATGTACTGCGCCACAATTTCCTTGCCCACGCCCGAATCGCCCAGCAAAAGAATCGTGGAATTTACATCCTTCACTTTTTTGGCAAGCTCCATCGCATCTCTCATTTTCTGCCCCACAACAACAATGTCCGAGCCGTAGTCAGAGGCGCCCTCGCCTTCGAGCTGCTTTTTATCCACATAGCTCTCCAGCAGACGAACCTGCTTTTTCAAGTCCTCCAGCTCGGTTTCATCTCTCGCCTTGGTGATAACCTTGTAGACCTTTTCGTTTTCGTCAAAAAAGGGCGTGGACGCCACATAGGCTGTCTTGTTGTTGCGAATCACTGTGAGCAGGGATACCTTGCGCTTTTGCTCAATCGCCATGAGCATGCTTGAGCGCTTGATGCTTCCGCTGTCGATATACTCCTGCATATACCGCCCCACCATCGGCAACTCTTCCTGTCCGGCCACTGCGCGCAAATAAGCGTCATTTGTGTATTGAATCAGCCCTTCGCCATCGGCAATCATATAGCCGGTGTCAGCCTCGTCAACCAATGCCTTGAAATCCTCCAAGCTCAGTTTTTCTCCCACTGTTAGCCCTCCTTTTACCCGGTCTCTCCTATCAACAACCTCACTACATTTTTTCGCTTTCCTGCAAAAGCAAAGGAGAAGAGCGTGACGCAAAACATTCCATGCTATCTACAACAACATTATACTGCATATTTCTTTCAATGTAAAACTGGAAAATTGTGGCGCATATGATACTATGCGCCACAATTTTTCGGAGAATTAAATCTTTTTGTTCTGCGGGCGCCACAGGCGGTTTTCCTCCGCCTGCCTAAACAGGTCGTCGCGGCAATCCGGATGGGCGATGCCCACCAGCGCTTCAACCCGCTGCCATGTGGGCAGTGCCTTCAGGTTTGCAATGCCGTACTCGGTAACCACGTAGTTTGTGGTGTTGCCGGAAACCGTAATCTGCGTGCCCGGCGTGTGACTTAGCACAACGTTGGACACCAGCTTGCCGTCCTTGCCCATCTTTGCAGAGGGCATGCAGACAAAGCCCTTGCCGCCTTCTGAATGGAGAGATGCATAGTGGTAATCCCACTGGCCGCCCGTGCCGGAGACCTGCTTGAAGCCAACCGACTCGGAGGACACGTTGCCGAACATGTCAACTGCCAGACAACTGCAAATGGAATAAACTCTCTTGTTTCTGGCAATCACACCGGGATTATTGGTGTAGGACACGGGCAGGCAGCGCAGGCTGGGGTTGTTGTCCATGAACTCATACAGTTCGGCAGAGCCCATGCCGAAGGTGAACACGCTCTTGCCGATGTCCTGCTGCTTTGCGTTGTTGGTCAGCTTTCCGGCGTGGAACAAATCCATGTAGGCATCCACGAACATTTCGCTGTGACAGCCCAAGTCCTTCAAATCACTGTTGGCAATCATCTTGCCGACCAGATTCGGCATGCCGCCGATACCCAGCTGCAAGCAAGCGCCGTTGACCATTTCGCCCATGATGAGATTGGCAATTTTCTCGTCAATTTCCGTGGGCTCAATGGCGGGGATGGCGGTGGGCTTGCGGGGCTGCGAGGTCTCAACCACGGCATCAATTTCTGAAATGTGCAGATAATGGTCGCCCTGCACCTGCGGGAGCGCCGGATTGACCTCCAAAATCACCTTCAAACCCGGGTTCACATCCTGCTTCGCACGGAACATGTCAACGAGTGCCGAGGCCGTGGTGCTCATACCGAAGTAGCCGTTGTTGTCCATGGGCGTGACCGCCACGAAGATGAACTGATTTTTCAAAAAGCCCTTGCGGTGCATTTCTGCGCCCTCATGGTACAGGCTGTTGTTCACATAGATTTCGCCCTTGCTTTTGAGCTGGCGGGTCACGCCGCTGAAGGAACCGTCCGTCATGAGGAAGGTTTCGCCCTGCGGGTCAACCTTGAATACTTCAGGCAAATAAGTGAGTGTCGCAGTTTTGATATAGACCTTCTTCAGCTCGTCCTTGCGCTTCGCCAAGGCGGCATCGAGATCCCAGGGAACTGTTACAAAGTGCGAGTATTCAATCCAGTCGCCATCCTTCACCATGCTCACTGCCTGCTCTGCACTCATGCGCTTTTGTTCATATGCGCTCTGCCATTTGCTCATACCTTATCATCCTTTCAATCCGTTGATTTATTTTATGCTCTCGAACGCATACAACGCTGCGCCGAGCGCTCCTATGGTCTGGGGGTCGGGCGCTACCGTCACCGGTAGACCCAGTTCGGCGGAGATGGCCTTCACAACGCCGCTGTTTTGCGCCACGCCGCCGCTCATGACGACGAGCTCCTGAATACCGACCCGGTGAGCCAAACCGCTGGCCTTGTTGGCCACCGACTTGTGTACTCCTGCGATAATATCCGCCTTCGGCGTGCCCATCGACAATTGAGAAATTACCTCCGATTCGGCGAATACNGTGCAGGTGCTGCTGATGGGAGCAGGAGNCTGCGCCTTGTCATGCCAGTCCTGCATCTCCCCCAGCGGCACTTCCATGACCCTCGCCATAACCTCCAGAAAGCGTCCGGTTCCGGCGGCACACTTGTCGTTCATCATAAACTGCTGCACCATGCCGTTGGCGTCGAGCTTAATCGCCTTTGCGTCTTGACCACCAATGTCGATGATGGTGCGTGCGCCGGGCACTACATGTGCAATGCCCTTGGCGTGGCAGCTAATCTCGCTAAACTGCTTTTCCGTGTATTCACATTTCATGCGGCCATAGCCTGTTGCCACGATGGCGGCTGCGTCCTCCAGCGCAATGCCCGCCTGCGCAAGCGCCTGTTCCAGCGCTTTCTGCGGACCGCTGCTGCCGGTGCCAAACTGCACTGCCTGCGCCGCCACGACGTCTCTGCCGTCTTGCACAATGACTACTTTACTGGATGCAGAGCCAATATCAATTCCGATGGTATACACCGCATCTCCGCCTTTCTTCTGTTTGTTTCATTGGCACAGATGCTCACAGACACTCGAAAATGCCCGCTGCGCCCTGGCCACCGCCAATGCACATGCTCACAATGCCGTAGCGTGCATTGGCACGCTTGAGCTGCCGTAGCAGCCGCACGGTGAGCGCCGAGCCTGTACAGCCCAGCGGATGCCCCAGAGCGATTGCACCGCCGTTCACGTTCACCCGCTCTGCGTCAAGCCCTAGCACGTCCATGCAAGCCAACGCCTGCGCCGCAAAGGCCTCATTGAGCTCAATGAAATCAATATCCGCCAGAGTAAGCCCCGCCAGCTCCAGCGCCTTGGGAATCGCCGCAATCGGGCCGATGCCCATGAGCGCCGCTTCCACACCGGCCACCGCAAAGCTGACAAAACGAGCCAGCGGCTGCAAGCCCAGCTCTTTGGCATATTCCTCCTCCATGAGCAGCACCGCTGCCGCCCCATCGGTCATCTGGCTGGCATTGCCCGCCGTTACGCTGCCCTCACGCATAAACACGGGGCGAAGTTTCCCCAGGCTCTCCAGCGTTGTCTGCGGGCGGATGCCCTCGTCTGCCGCAAGCAGACGGCGATTTTCCTCGCAGACCGTCTTGTTCGGCGCAACCGCCCTCACCGACACAATTTCCTCGGCGAAGTAGCCCGCCTCCTGCGCAGCCTGCGCTTTTTGGTGGCTGGCTAGCGCAAAGGCATCCATCCGACTGCGGGAAATATGATACTTCTCCGCCACCTTCTCCGCCGTGAGCCCCATGGATATGTAGTATTGGGGCGCTGCGTCCATCAGTTCCGGGCTGGGCAGATTGCGTGCGCCACCCATAGGGATGGCGCTCATACACTCCACGCCGCCTGCCAGCGCCACACGCTGCTGTCCGCAGATAATCGTGTAGGCCGCTGTGGCGATGCTCTGCAATCCCGAGGAGCAGTAACGGTTCACCGTCTGCCCCGCCACAGAGACGGGCAGACCGGCTAAACCGGCCACATTGCGGGCCATGTTCGCCCCCTGCTGCCCTTCAGGAAAGGCGCAGCCCAATACAAAATCTTCAATTTTGCCCTGCACCGTCTCCGGCACTTGAGCAAGAACGCCCTGCACGACCTGCGCACATAAATCCTCCGGCCGCGTCGCCCGCAAGCCGCCGCGGATTTTTCCAAACGCAGAGCGTCCGCACGCTACAATCACCGCCTGTTTCATCATCAGTACCTCCTTTTGCATCGCTCGGCCGGGCCGGCTTTAGTTGCGCTTTATGCGTCCGCTGGTGAGCAGGCTTTCAATCCGCTCATAGGTTTTTGGCTGCTGGCATAGCCATGCAAAGCCCTCCTGTTCGAGCAAAAGCAAGCTCTCCTCTGTCACCACCGTGCCGTCCGGTAGATTGCCGCCGGTGAGCGTTCTGGCAATGAAACCGGCGATGACGCCGTCATATTCGCTGGCAAAGCCGCCGAGCACCATGTCGTTGACTGCCGTCATGATGGCAGCATATCCGGTGGTTCCATATGCTGCCACTGCGGCGGACACCGACGGTACGAAGGAGCGGCTCAAGGCGAGAGCCTCTTCCTTTGCGGCCTCGAGCAGCATCTCTAGCTTGGGCACAATGCGGTCTGTGGAACGCAGCAGTCCAAGCTCCTTTGCGTGAAGCGCACTGCTGCTGACCTGAGCGCCGGAAACCATCAGAGCGTACCGCTTCATAAGAGGCAGTGTATCCAGCTCCGCCGCATAGCGTGTCAGCTCTGCACAGCGCAGCATCAGTTCCTTCAGACCACCGCCGCCGGGAATCACGCCCACCTGCGCCTCAACCAAGCCCAAATACAGTTCACTGTGCGCCACAATCTTGTGGGCGTGGAGGCACAGCTCTGCGCCGCCGCCCATAGCCGTTGCGTAGGGCGCTGCGACAATTGGAATGGATGCATACTTGATTCGACTGGTCATCTGCTGAAAGGCGACAATATCCTGCCGCAGTGCCGCCCAGTCCTGCTTGTCGATGAGGTCAAGCACCTCCCGCAGCTCTGCACCGACGCAGAAGTGCTTGCCCGCTCCGGTGAGCACTGCGCCTTGAAAGCGCAGCTCCGCCTCGGCCACGGCCGCCGCAAGGCTTGCCGTAGCACGACGCGACACGGTGGCTCGGGGCGTACACAGCACGATAGCACCGATGCCGTCGCCTAAATCCTTGAGCTGCACATCTTCGCTGGCCCAAACCGTTGTCACGCTCTCGCTCTCAACAGAGAGATAGGGATTGGACAGTGGCTGCTGACCCAGTGCGTAGAAGCGCCCGCCGTTTTGCGCCAGATGCCCCGCCACCCATGCGGGCAGGTGCTCAGCCTCATCGCCCATGCGGCGGCTTATCTCCTCTGCGCCCAGAGCGTCCCAAAGCTGGAAGGGGCCCAGATTCCAGTTATAGCCCAGCTGCATTGCCTGATCGAGCTTTTGAAACTCATCGGCGATTTCGGGCACACGATTGGCGCAGTAACAAAACAGTCCCTTGAGCGTATGCCAGAGAAAATCGCCCTCGGCTGTGCCGCTGTCCACAAGGGCAAACACCCGCTCGGCAACCGGTGCCTTCGGGTTCACGCCGTCGGGCAGCGCGTATGCGGCGGGCACATAGCTCTCTGTATGCCTGTCCCACATGAAGCTCTCCTTGCCCTCCCGCTTGTAGAAACCGGCCTTGGATTTATCACCCAGCATGCCCTTGTCCAGCATACGCACAAAGTAATCCGGCAGNGTCATCAACGCCTGCTCCTGCGGGTTTTGCTCTGCCGTGTGGTTGGTGCTCATGGTGGCTTTGACGATATCGAAGCCCACCAAGTCCATCGTNTTTANGCTGCCCAGNGCAGAGCGCTCNACGAACCGTCCGCTGAGAAAATCCGCCGCTGCCGCTGTGATGTCGAATCGCTCCATACCATGCATCAGCAGCGCCATGGCNGCAACGCCCACACGATTGGCAATAAAGTTCGGNCTGTCCTTGGCGACAACAATGGTTTTCCCCAGCCGCTTTTCCGCAAACGCCGCCATAGCCTCTACGACCTCCGGCGCCGTCTCCTTCACCGGAATCAGCTCCAGCAGCTTCATATACCGCGGCGGGTTGAAAAAGTGGGTGCCGAGGAAATACTTGCGCTGCGCCGGACGCAGTCCCTGTCCGATGGCGTTGACCGAAATACCAGACGTGTTGCTCGATAGAATGCAGTCCTCTTTTGTCAAGGCGGCAACCCGGCCAAACAGACCAATCTTTGGCTCCAGCCTCTCCACAATCGCCTCAATCACCCAGTCGGCGTCAGCCACCTGTTCCAAGTCGTCCTCCAGATTGCCGACGTGAATCAGTGCCGCTGCACTGTTTCCATAGAGCGCCCGCATTTTGGGATTCATGAGCCGTTTTTTCGCCTCCTGCGCCAGCTTGCTGCGAGGCTTCTGTGCTGCCGGCATGTCGAGCAAAACAACCTCTATGCCGTTACCCGCCAAATGACCGGCAATGGCTGCGCCCATGACGCCTGCGCCCAACACGACGACTTTTCTGATACTAAGCTTCATGCTGTTGTCACTCCTTTTTTCAAACCCGGGGATTTGCTCTACCGCTGGCCAATCATCTCCACAAAGCTCTGCAAGCGGGTGCGCAGCTGCTCCACTGATTGAATCTGCTGATCAATTTCGAGCTGGAGCAGGGGGATGCTGTTGGTCTCCATCTCGGTTTTAATCATGGGGTAGTCAAACTCTTCCGGGTCGCAGAATTTCATCATTGCAACGATGACGGCATCTGCCTTCTTCTGTTCATACAGCTCACGCAGCATGGGCACGCGGGTTTTCTCGTGCTCGTAGGCCAGCGAGCAGCCGTACATGCTCTGCCACTGCTTCGCCATCCGCTCCAGGGGGCACGTTCCCTCCGGCGCATCCACGCGGCTCTGGCGGCTCTCCTGCGCCAAATCGTCGGCGACGATGGCCAGCTTCATTTCCTTGAAAATCTCCAGCACCGAATCCGGCTCTATTGCAATGCCGGACACAACCACCTTCAAGCCGCCCCATTCCTTCTTGGGCTCAGCCTTGAGCAGTTCAATGAGTGCACTCACCAGTGCGGCGTGGTCCTCCTTGCGCATGAAGAAGGCGCTTTTGAACACCACATGCCGGTCAATCGGGTCAATCAGGTCAGGATAATCTGCCGCAACCTCGCCAAACTCACGCATGACCTTGCGCTGTGCGTTGTAAATATCAATGCTCCGGTTGATGGCCTCGTCAGAGATGCGCTCGCCGATAGCGGCCTCCAGACGCTCCCGCACGGATTGATATTCTCTGCTCAAAAATGTTACTGCCGCAGGCAGCTTCCGATTGTGCGGATGCACAAACTGAATCATGGGGATGTCCTTGCGCGTCCACTTCTGGCCGATGGCCTTGAGCGTGTCGCAGGCCGAAGGACAAATCACTGCGCTGAGAATATCATAGCGGTTGGTGAGCTCCAGCTCCTTCACAGACTGCATAATTGAGCAGGCGAAGGCCGGCAACACAGCCCGCACCCGATTGAGCTCCACCTGTCCGCCCCAAAGGCCGATGGGCAAATAACCGGCGGCATGCACCATTTCCTCCGGTGTGTACGGCGCAATACAGCCTACGGCGCCCTTGCCGGTTTTCGCCTTGTAGTCTGCCACTGTTTGCGTCGGATTTTTGTACGCAGCTTTCATTTGATTCAATATACCTTGAATGCTTGACATGCTACTTCCTCCTTTACTGTGCGTTCTTTCGCTGTTCCATCATTTCCGCCAATCCCTGTACACGGGTTTCAAACTGTGCCTTGGAGAAGTTGCGGGGATCGCTCTGGTCGCCGTCAAAGGTGATGTAGGGCGTATTTGTCCGCTCAGCCACCTGATTTTGCTGTTCATGGAACAGGAAATCCATACACTTGCAGCTCCGGTTGAGGTGATAGGTCACGCCTTGGCAGTTGTAGGTTTTTACCACTTCTTCCTTCAGGTCAATCTGCGCACCGAGAGAGAGATTGTTGCCCACGCTGGTGTATGCAATCGCCATCGTGCGGATGTCGCCGGGCTCGTAATCCAGCTTCCAGCCGCGAGGATAGGTCGAGCCTGTCATGTTCATGCCCAATGCCCGCATGGCCTTGTAGTTGTGACTCAGATAGGGCCAGCATGCGATGCCGTCCCACATGATGCGGTATTTTTCCCCTTCTTTGAAAGCGCCCTCGCCGTTGTCGATTTTCTCTTGCAGCTCTTCCGCCAGCTTCTTAAAGGTATCGCCGCAGCCCTTTTTGCCGCGCATACACACGATGAGAGCCATGTAGTTGAAGATATCGAAGCCGTTGAGCGGCGAGGGCTCGGCAGCGGCCAGGCTCATCGCAGTTGTCCACCAATGGGTGTTCTCTGCGGCCTGCTCCATGACCTTTTTGTACTTGTCGTGGTCAAACTTTTTACCGGTGATTTCCTCCATTTGCTCAATGGCGTGCTCCAGCTGCGCTGTAATGTAGTCGATGGCCCACTCGCTGGGCTCATTCGTGTAGTTATAGGGCGTGTCAATCATGATGATGGGCACATTTAGTTTGTAGGCGATGTTTTCATACCACTTTACCAGAGTCTCACAAATGTTGTTGCATATGAGCACAAAGTCCGGCAGCGGCATATTCTCTGCCGCACACTTTTGCACGTCCATATAGGCCAGGTTGATACGCGCATAGGAGCAGTTGTCCAGCGAGTAGCCCATGTTCTCCGCATGCTGAATCATCTCCTCTGCGCCGTGCCTTGCAGCCACGGCGGCAGCGTGGTTTTCCGGATAAAGCATGTGAATACCCATTGTTTCGGTGAACTCACACGGTGCAATTGAGCTCGCCCAGCAAACCAGTTCGCCTCTCGCTTTTCCCTCTGCAGCGTCTTGATAGCTCTTGTTCAAATAGTAGCCTAGCATTTCTCGACTGCTAGGGGCTGCCTTTACAGCATTTTCTGCCATGTTAAGACTCCTTTCTTTTACACTTTATTTATGCTATTTCAATAGCTGTCCTGCAATAATCATGCGCTGGATTTGGTTGGTGCCCTCATATATCTGGATGATTTTGGCGTCTCGCATCAGCTTCTCCACCGGATATTCGCGCATATAGCCGTATCCGCCCAGAATCTGTACGGCGTCCACCGCCACCTTCATGGCGGCGTCACCGCCGCGGGTCTTGGCAATACAGGCCTCATACGTGAAGTCCTTCTCGCCATTGTCAATGAGGTCGGCCACGTGATAGGCCATCTGACGGGCGGTTTCCACTTCGATGGCCATATCGGCCAGCATAAACTGGAGCCCCTGGAACGTGCCGATGGGCTTGCCGAACTGAACCCGCTCCTTGGCGTACTTCACGGCCTCGTCCAATGCCCGCTGGGCAATGCCGACGCCCTGTGCGCCCACACCGGGGCGGGAGTAATCCAGCGTCTGCATAATCACCTTGAAGCCGCCGCCCTCGGGCCCAATGCGATTGGAGGCAGGGATGCGCACGTTGTCGAAGATGACCTCGGTGGTGTTCGACAGACGCATGCCCATCTTGTCCTCTTCCTTGCCGACGGAAATACCGACTCTGTCCCGCTCCACAATAAAAGCGGTGAGACCCTTATGTCCCAGCGAGCGGTCAACCGTGGCCAGCACGGAGTAAACCCCCGCCAGAGCGCCGTTGGAGATGAAGCACTTCGTTCCGTTGATGATGTAGTCGTCCCCGTCCCGCACCGCAGTGGTGCGCATATTGGCCGAGTCGGAGCCCGCATCGGGCTCGGTGAGGCAGAAGGCCGCATAATGCTTCTCCGCCACAATGTTCCACCATAAATCCTTTTGCTCCTCCGTGCCGCCCAGCATAATCGGGAGCGAGGCGAGACAGGTCGCCCCCATTGTGGTGGAAATGCCGATATCGCCCCGTGCCAACTCCTCTTGGAACACGGTGAAGGCCAGCTTGCTCAGCTCCAAACCGCCGTATTTTTCGGGCATGTATCCCGCATTCAGCCCTGCCTGAATACACTTCTCGTACAAAGCAGTCGGCTCTTCGCCTGTGCGGTCATACTCGGCTACATATGGAATAATTTCCTTATCCACAAATTTTCTTACATAGTCTCGCAATTCCAGTACATCTTCAGGCAGTTTCATATTATCTCTCCATTTCTGTTTTCAATCATTGTAACGCTTGTGCATATACCCTGCGATATATGCACAAGCGAAGCGCCATACTCGTTTATTCTGATGTTCCTTCTTTTTCCTCCAGCGCTTTTTTGCTGGTGGCAATCCCCTTTGCATTGCGATACCACATGAAGGTGAGAGACGGAATAATCATTAAGAAGATGCCGATGATGCCCATGTATGCATAACCCCTCGCAACGATGACGGTCAAGCCCAGCATGGAAATGGCCATAGCTGCTATCATGGAAATCAAGGAAGTCAACGCCCGGCGATGGGTGATATTCGGCAGCTGTTTGACCAGCAACTTGTTTTCAAAGCGAGAAACAAAGCCAAAGATACAGCCAATGCCAGTGGACACAAAGGCGAAGAACAAAACGATTCCATAAACATGCCGCAGCCAGCCGTAACCAACTTCAGTAGCAATAAACAAGATAGGTAGCGTCTGACCCTGGAGCAGGGGCAGCCAGGCCAGAAGCATAATGGCCGTGAGCGCCGTCATTGCGGCATTGAGTACGAAGTTCAAAATTGCAAATTTATTGATTGCCTCCTTATTCTTCAACGAGGCAACAAAGGGGGAAAGTGTTGCCGCAGTAAACGACTGATAGCCCGCATATTGAAGCATGCTCCACACGGCGGCACCAATACCAAGCGGTGCATTGCTGCTGCTGGCCATTGCTCCGAGGTTTGCGTTGGGGTGAGACAGACCGAGCGCACACAGGATAAGCAGGCAGACTACAATGCAAACGGTCATAAATGTCGAGGCCTTTGCAATGAGGTCTTTACCGAAAATCGTGAGCAGGAAGAACACAGCGCCGGTAAGAAGCACGCCGACACCATAGGAAAGTCCATAGGTCTGCAAAAGCGAAGCAGAACCTGCGATGGAGGCGGAAACAGCCAACAGTAGGATGATAATGTAGCAAACCTCATACACATTGCTGAAAATCACCTGAGCCGGTGAGAACACCGCATCGGACCACTCCCGATAGTGCGTGCTCTTATTAATCAGTGCGCTTAGAAGGCCGGAGCGAAACACGAGGTTCAAAATAATCATTGAGATAATCGGAAAGAAAATTGCTGTCCAGCCGAACTTCACAAAAAAGTTTACGGTCTGGTTGCCGGTGGCGAAGCCTCCACCAACATGAATGCCAAATGCGACGGAAGAAACACCAAAAATTGTTCCCCAAGACACTTTTTCCTTGTTTTGCATTATTTTTTACCGCCTTTCTCCTCAAATTTCTTTTTCTCTTCTACTGTTATTATACACGTAATACCTCCCTGTTCCTAATAGCAAAGCAAAGTTTATGCCAAGCGGGAACGGTTTGCTGAACACATTGAAATCCCTGGCTTTTTTCTGATTATTTGGTCATACCTGCTATATATTGAAAAATATTTCCATTTAATTACTACAAAATAACCATAGCGGCTCAAATTTGTGCCAATCGTGGCGCAATCTTGAACATCTGTATTCTACGCAGCCGCAATAGCAATTGAAGCATTGCTTTTGCCCTATTTCGCAATACGCAACGTGTCTCATATTTGAGCCACATACTATACGGATTAGACCAATTCCCCCCGAATATCGAAGAAAATATCGCAGTTTTATAAGCTATAGCTGCTCAAACGAAAAAATCCGCAGCTATGAAAGCTGCGGATTTGCTTGCAGTAATAGAGCAATCCCCTACGAGCCCTCGGGTAAAAGCTCGCAGGGGATTCAATTTGCTTCTTAATCTGGGCTAAGTATTGATGATAACTTTTTTGCACGCCGGGCAGTAGGCGGCATTCACACAAGAGCCGCTAAAAAACGAGTAGGCGCCCAATTCAATTCCGTTTTTAGATATACCCCAGCGTGTCATCGGCTTTTTTTCATTTTCAGGTGTCCAAGACAACTTTTCCCCGGCTGCTTTTATGTACCCAAATTCCATGTCATCATTACAATACGGACATTTCATATTTGTTCCTCCTCAAAAAAGAACGTTGGAGCAAAGCAAGCTTTGCTCCAACGTTGGCGGAGATGGAGAGATTCGAACTCTCGCGCGCTTTAACACGCCTACTCCCTTAGCAGGGGAGCCCCTTATAGCCACTTGGGTACATCTCCAAAAGAATACCGGGACTATGCGGTATTCTATCTGGCGGAGAGAGAGGGATT
>JGI994J12354_10001533_pt1 | contig 23337 bp, 18 predicted proteins | sample IntmicLarv3ML3BL_FD_12354 | JGI IMG/M metagenome (IMG submission 12354) | reverse complement strand
GTTTGAACTGATTGTTTAACGATAGACCGTAGGTCTAGAGTTTGGATTTACGAGGTGAACCAAATTAGGAAGCAGGAAACCAAGCACGAGCAGAGCGAGTATTTGAATCGGTAGCAGAAAATCAAGCATGAGTGAAACGAATATTTGATTTTATCTGACGATTCAACGATAGCCCAGAGGGCTAGAGTTGTTGATAGAATACTATGAAGAAACAAGCTTGATTGTTCAACAATAGGCTAAATGAGCCTAGACATAGGAGGTCGAAATGGAAATTAAAAAGATAACAGACCAAGCCTTTAGTAAATACGGAAGAGTTCTAGATATGGACGTTTCTGATTTACTAAAAAGACTTGCCACAAAAGCAGTTCCCGAAGATGTTTTTTATACTCCTTCGGATGCAGATTTAGAAGGTTGCGTTGAATTTGCTGAATTTAGCAACAGCGTTTTTGGTGGGATGCCAATTCAAATCGGATATTGTAATGGTCACAACAAAGCATTAAATGCCGTTGAATATCATCGCGATTCAGAGATTAATATTCCAACGGGAGAGACTGTTTTTATGTTAGGCTCACAACAAGATATTGAAGCTGACTTTAGCTATGATACTTCAAAGCTGGAGCTTTTTGTAGCACCAGCGGGCAGCGTTGTTGAATTCTATGCAACAACCCTTCACTTTGCACCTTGTGCAAAAGGTGACAAGGGCTTCCAAGTAGCAGTTGTGTTACCTAAAGGAACGAACACCGACACCCCAGAACTTGCCGGCAGATTTGCTGAAGATAAATTAATGCAAGCAAGAAATAAGTGGTTAATCGCCCATGATGAATGGGAAGGCAAAGGCGATGCTTTTGTTGGACTAAAGGGTGCTAATTTAACCATTTAACTTATACAAACAAAAAGAGATGACAAATCAGGAGGAAGAAAAATGAACAACATACCAGCAATGAAAATCGGAATTGTAGCAGTAAGTAGAGACTGTTTTCCAGAAAGCCTTTCAGTTAATAGAAGAAAAGCTTTAATTGAAGCATACAAAGCCAAATACGACGCAAGCCAAATTTACGAATGTCCAATCTGTATCGTAGAAAGTGAAATCCACATGGTACAAGCACTTGAAGATGTTAAAAGTGCTGGATGTAATGCCTTAGTGGTATACCTTGGTAACTTTGGACCAGAGATTTCTGAAACGCTCTTAGCAAAACATTTTGACGGACCAGTGATGTTTGTAGCGGCAGCCGAAGAATCAGGCGATAACTTAGTACAAGGTCGTGGTGATGCATACTGTGGAATGCTTAATGCTAGTTACAACCTTAAGCTTCGTAATATCAAAGCATACATCCCAGCATATCCAGTAGGTGATGCGGCTGAGTGTGCGAAGATGATTAACGAATTCGTACCAATTGCACGCGGAATCGCAGCTCTAAAAGACCTGAAAATTATTTCTTTCGGACCTCGTCCACTTAACTTCTTAGCTTGTAATGCACCAATCAAACAACTTTACAACTTAGATGTTGAACTTGAAGAGAATTCAGAATTAGATTTATTTGCAGCATTTAACGAACATGCAAATGACCCACGTATTCCAGAAGTAGTAAAAGATATGGAAGCAGAGCTTGGTGCTGGTAACAACAAGCCAGAGATTTTACCTAAGCTTGCTCAATACGAATTGACATTACTTGATTGGATTGAAGAGCATCGCGGTTACAGAAAGCATGTAGCAATCGCTGGCAAATGTTGGCCTGCATTCCAAACACAGTTTGGTTTCGTTCCATGTTATGTAAACAGTCGTCTAACTGGACGCGGTATTCCAGTATCTTGTGAAGTGGATATTTACGGTGCTTTAAGTGAATTTATCGGAACTTGCGTAAGTGAAGATGCTGTGACATTACTTGATATTAACAATACAGTACCAAGTGATATGTACAAAGAAAGCGTTGAAAACAAATTTGATTACACTAATAATGACCTATTCATGGGATTCCACTGTGGTAACACAAACTCTAAGAAATTAAAATCTTGCTCAATGGAATATCAAATGATTATGGCTAGAGCTTTACCAGAAGAAGTTACTCAAGGAACTCTTGAAGGCGATATTGTTCCTGGTGATATCACTTTCTACCGTCTTCAAAGTACGGCTGATTCTAAGCTTCGTGCTTACATTGCACAAGGTGAAGTGTTACCAGTAGCGACCAAGTCATTTGGTGCAATCGGTATCTTTGCAATCCCAGAGATGGCAAGATTCTATCGTCACGTATTAATCGAAGGCAACTATCCACATCATGGAGCAGTAGCATTTGGGCACTTCGGTAAAACATTATACGAAATCTTCCGTTACATTGGTGTAGATGTAGAAGAAATCGGATATAACCAACCTAAAGGAACACTTTACAAGACAGAGAATCCATTTTAAGAAGTGAGGTAAAGATATGCTTTATATTGGAGTAGATTTAGGAACATCAGCAGTAAAGTTACTGCTGATGGATGGAAAAGGAGCGATAAAGAACATCGTTTCTAGAGATTATCCATTACATTTCCCCCAAGCAGGCTGGTCGGAACAAGACCCTGGTGATTGGTGGGAGGCAGTAGAAGAAGGATTAGTAGAATTAACTGCTGATTGCGATAAGGCTGATATTGGTGGTATTAGTTTCGGTGGTCAGATGCATGGGCTAGTAGTTCTTGACGAAGATGATAATATTATTCGTCCAGCTATTCTTTGGAATGATGGTAGAACTGGCAAAGAGACTGACTATTTGAATACTAGTATTGGCAAATCTAAATTATCAGAGCATACGGCGAACATTGCGTTTGCTGGATTCACGGCACCAAAGATTCTTTGGATGCAGAATAACGAACCAGATAATTTTGCTAAGATTAAGAAGATTATGTTGCCAAAAGATTATATTGCTTACAAATTATCAGGTGTACACTGTACTGATTTCTCTGATGCATCAGGAATGTTATTATTGGATGTTAAGAATAAATGCTGGTCAAAAGAGATGATGGAGATTTGCAATATTACCGAAGAACAGTTACCAAAGCTATATGAAAGCTACGATATCGTTGGCGATATCAAGCCAGATTTGGCAGCGAAATTTGGTTTTCCAACGACTGTTAAGATTGTTGCTGGTGCTGGCGATAATGCTGCCGCTGCTGTTGGGACAGGAACTGTTGGCGATGGTAAATGTAATATTTCACTAGGAACTAGCGGAACAATTTTCATTTCAAGCAAAGAGTTTGGTGTTGATGAACATAACGCTTTACATGCTTTTGACCATGCTGATGGTAACTACCACTTAATGGGTTGTATGCTATGTGCTGGCTCATGCAGCAAATGGTGGATGGCTGGTGTTCTAGAGACGAAGGATTACCAAGCAGAAGAAGCTTTGATAAGCAACCTAGGTGAGAACAAAGTCTTTTTCTTACCATACTTGATGGGTGAACGTTCACCACATAATAACCCTGATGCTCGTGGAACTTTCATTGGTATGTCGATGGATACCAGCAGAGCTGATATGACCCAAGCAGTGCTTGAAGGTGTGGCTTTTGGTATCAGAGATTCATTTGAAGTTGCCAAGAAGCTAGGTATTAAGATTGATAAGACCAAGATTTGCGGTGGTGGAGCTAAAAGTCCGCTATGGCGTAAGATTATAGCTAACGTTTTGGGCATCACAGTTGAAATGATTGAAAGTGAAGAAGGTCCAGGATATGGCGGCGCGATTCTAGCAGCAGTAGCTTGTGGCGAATACGATTCAGTTGAACAAGCAACTGACGCTCTAGTTAAAGTTATTGGGACAGAAGAACCAGACGCTACACTAGTAGCTAAGTACGAAGAACGTTATCAGAAATTCTTGAAGATTTATCCAACCGTTAAGGAGCTATACACAGAGTTGATTTAGTGAATCGAACTTCCTTCTTCCTTAGCAGAACTAAATACGTTATAATGTAGGGGTATCGCTCGCGATACTCCTGTTTTAACTTTATAGGAAAGTTTGCCTATAAAGCAAACACTCCGCGGGATGCGCGCTTTGCGAAATTCTTTTTTAAAAAAGAATAACATCCTAATATTTTCAGGGAGCATAGAGAAAATGAAAAAAGAACGTGATAATATTTTTTGGATTATTTGTTTATTATTAGGCTGCATTGTCTTAAGTGTGGTTGTCGTTGGTGTCTGGTATTATCAGATTTGGGATGACCAGAATCCTAATAATAATATTGAAGAGGTGAAAGTATACAAATATCATTGTGCCTTCATTTCAAGTGATAGCGAAGACCCTTTTGGTAAATCGATTTATGAAGGGGCGCGTAGCGCTGGCGAGGAGTTAGATGTCTATGTTGAATATTTTGGCGAGAATTTATCACTTAACTATGACCAGGATGAACTATTAAGGATAGCTATTGCCGCTAAAGTGGATGCAATTATTATCAAGGGAACGGGCAACAGTAGCACCACGCGTTTGATTAATCAAGCAATGGAACAGGACATTGCGGTGGTGACGGTGTCAGAAGATGATATGACGAGCAAGCGTTGTAGCTTTATTGGTATTAACAAATTCAGAATGGGTTATGACCTTTGTAAAGAGGCTCTAAGCCAAGAGAAGTCTGGTACAGGTAAGATTTTGGTGTTATTTGACCAGATGGGTGATGACAATACTGATAACACTATTGCGATTTCAGGAACCAAGAGATATTTAGATGAAAATAGTGGCGATTATACATTGGAGATTCAAGTTATTGATAATCGCGAGAATTACAATGTTGAAGAACAGATTAGGATGTTGCTAAGAGATGCTACTCGGCGACCAGACATCGTCATTTGTACTTCACTAATCCAGACTCAAAGTGTCTATCAATCACTAGTTGATTTGAATAGTGTTGGTGATGTCAAGGTCATCGGTTTTTATTACACGCAATCGATATTAGAAGAAATCGAAAAGGGTATTATTGGAGCAACATATGTTATCGATGCTTCTGAGATGGGTTATCAAGCTGTTAATAGTATTATTGAATATAAGGAATACGGCTATGTTAGTGATTACGTCTCAGTTGATGCCCAGATTGTTAACAAAGAAACATTGCAATCATGGATTAGCGAAGAGCTTCCCGAGCAGGAGGAAGAGCCATGACAATAAAAGGAATATTTCGTCAGATTCAAAGGTTGTTATATCGTCTTTCGATTCGCACGAAATTAATTGCTGTTTTCCTAGTAATATCAATTGTAGCCTTCTTGGTTACCTTCTATATGAATACCAATATTAACGAAGCATTGCAGGTTATTGAACAAGCTTATACTAGCAATGCCCAGCTTAACGAGCTATCAGAGGCGCTAAACGGCATTCAGATTAATGTTAAAGAATACCTTGATACGAGAAGCAGTGATGCCCTAAATAGTTATTATAGCTATGAACAAAGATATCGAACCCTTTTAGCAGAGCTTAATGCGGATACCCTAGGTACTAATAAAGCAGTCATGGAAAAGAATATTAATGGGCTCTCCGAGACATATCTTAATATCTCAAATGATACTGTAGAGGCGAGAAGGGCACGTGATATTAGCAGATATCGAACGACCTATGATAGTGCTAGTAATATGTATGATTATCTCAATGCCTATATTTTTAGCCTCAACAATTTACAATTCAAAGATAATTCGGCAAACTATGCGGTGCTGGCATCATCACTAAAATTTCTAGCAAATATTAGCATGTTTATTAATATTGCCATTGCCTTTTTTAATATCCTGCTGATTGTTTTATTGACTCGCCAGATAACTAAGCCCCTAAAGGACCTCTCGGTAGCGGCTGGTGAAGTGGCACGAGGGAATTTTGAGAATCCAGACCTTATTATCTATTCAATGGATGAAGTAGGGGTTGTGACGAAAGCCTTTAATAAGATGCGGGTTAATATCCGCGAATACATCAGTCGTTTAACCAAGAGCATGGAAGCGGAAAATAAAGCCAAGGAACGCGAGTTCATGATGGAGAATAGCTTAAAGGATGCACAACTAAAATATTACCAAGCCCAAATCCACCCGCATTTTCTTTTTAACACATTAAATGCTGGGGCGCAATTAGCGATGATGGAAAATGCCGAAAAGACCTATTCATTTGTGCAAAAGATGTCGGAATTCTTTCGCTACAGTATGAATAATCTCGAAAATGATGTCTACTTAAAAGAAGAAATCGAACTAGTAGAAAGCTACCTTTATATTATGAATGTACGCTTTACTGGCGAAATTAATTTCGAAAAAAGAATTTCTTGCGATATTGAAGGCATCTTAGTGCCAGGGATGATTTTGCAGCCGTTAGTGGAGAACTCATTACAATATGGAATTCGTGATATTGCCTGGGAAGGTCAAATCATCTTAAGTGTTGATAAGGGCGAGAGCGGCATAGATATTCGGGTTACTGATAATGGCATTGGGATTTCTAAGCAGCGTCTAGAGGAGATTGCCAGTGGCGAATTGTTGGCATCAGATAATCAAGAATTGTCAAATGGTGTGGGGATTGGTAATGTTAGAGAACGCCTAGAGCTTTACTATAAGACCAAGAACTTATTTAAAATAGAAAGCTTAGGCGAGAATCGTGGAACTTGTGTAACGATATTTGTTCCAGAGATTAAAGGCAAAAGCACGAAAGGAAATATTGCAGATGTATAAGATTTTAATGGCAGATGACGAGGGAATTGTCTTAGATTCTTTGAAATTTATATTAGACCAAAATTTTGGTGATAATTGTCAGGTGAAGACGGTTAAATCAGGTCGAGCAGTGATTGAGCAAGCTCGTCAATTCGCCCCGGATATTGCCATTATGGATATTCAGATGCCTGGTATTAATGGTATCGAGGCGATGAAAGAAGTACGAACCTTTAATGATAGTATCGTCTTCATTGTAATATCGGCATATGATAAATTCTCGTTTGCTCAAGAAGCGATTAACCTGGGCACCCTCGATTATATTACCAAGCCATTTGCTAAGGAGACAGTGGTTCAAGCGGTCGAAAATGCTATGGAAGTGATTGACCGTGAACGTAATAAACGTTCCAAGGACTTGTTGGTTTGGGAGAAGCTACAAACTGTTGTACCAATTATTGAAAGTGGTTTTATCAATCTGATTCTATTTCAAGATACTAATTCCGAAGAGATGGAAAGATATCGTTCACTCTTAGATATTACCGCCAAATACGGTAGTATTATGACAATTGAATTTGGGGAAATAGGGAGCAAAGAGGATGAGCTTGACAATCCTATTGGTACGAGTGTGAAGCTACAGAACAAGGATTTGCAGATTCAAGAAATTATTAAGGAATTTTTTCCGAATGCTATTACTGGTGCAATTATGGCAAATAAGCTGGCGTTTTTCTTACCTAGTGGAGAGCAGATACAAGCGTATGAGGAGCGAACTAAGATGGTTGACCGTGCGCGAAATATGATTAATAAGCTGAATAAGAAGTTAGGTGTCTCTTTTCGGGCGGGGATTGGTGATATTTGGAGCTTTGATAGAATCCATAAGTCATATGAAGAATCAAGAAAGGCTTTTGACATCGGTCGCGGTTCGGTTGTTCACGTTAAAGATTTGGGTTTAGGATGTGATTATGCTAACGACTATCCTATTGACTTAGAGACCAAGCTATTTTACTATGTGCAAAATGGCGATGTTTTAAAGGCACGTGATACGGCAAACCAATTTTTTGATTGGATGGTTGATAATTATGGTGAATATGAAAAGGATATTCAGACCAAGGTTTTGGAATTCGTCATGACTGCTGAAAAGGAAGTCTTTTTGCTCGGTAGGGGGGGCGAATATAGCTTTTTATTTCGTCAGAATTATTTAAGTGAGATTCTCTCTTGTCAATCCTATACCAATCTACGACGCTGGTTCCTAGATAAGATTAGTGAAGCCTGTAGCGATGTAACGACTAAGAAACGAGAAAAAGAAGGCAGTGTTATTGGTAAGGCCAAAGAATATATTAAGCAGCGGTTTAGCAAATGTATTTCACAAGAGGAGGTTGCCAAACACGTTGATATTAGTTCGTACTATTTTAGTAAATTGTTTAAAGAAGAGGAAGGGATGAACTTTATTGACTATGTCACTAATTTGCGTATCGATAAAGCGAGGCTTTTGCTTAAAGAAGGTAATGTGAGCATCAAAGAAGTGTGTCTTGAAGCAGGTTATACCGACCCCAATTATTTTAGTAGAATCTTCAAAAAAGTGGTTGGTTGCACCCCGACAGAATATAAAGAGGGTATTGAAGAATGAAAAAGAAAATTATATGGCGGATAATAAGCAGTATTATGGCGCTGATAATTATTACTAGCTGTACGATGAAAGAAGCCCCAAATAAAGAGATTAGCCCAGTAGAAGCACCGAGGATTCAAATTGGCATTAGCTTTGATACCTTTGTTTTGGAGCGATGGTTGCGCGACCGTGATGTCTTCGTCTCAACGGCAACTGACCTTGGTGCCGAAGTCAATGTTCAAAATGCCAATGGTGATAGTGCCGAGCAATTAAAGCAAATCCAATATCTGATGGATAAAAAGATGGATGCGATTGTGGTGGTCGCTGTCGACACTGGTGATGCGCTATTAGCTAGCTTACTTAGGAAAGCCAAGAGTGAAGGCATTGTGGTCGTTTGCTATGACCGTTTAATACAAAATGTAGGAGCTGATTTGTATATCTCATTTGATAATGAAAAGGTTGGGCTACTAATGGCACAGGCGGTTATTAGCCAAGTGCCAGAAGGTGGGAAGATAGCGGCGATATTTGGTCCTGATACCGATAACAATGTGCTTCAAGTAATTAGTGGGGTAAAGGCAGTCTTAAGTGCTAATAATCAAGAGTTAGTATATGAGAATCAAGCACCAGGCTGGAAAGAAGAGTATGCTTTTGAGTATGTCAATGAGTGTCTTGAGCAAGTTGGCGAGGTCGATGCCATCATCTGTGGTAATGATGCGTTAGCGGGGATGGCTTTAAAGGCGTTAGCAGAGCGACAAATGGCGGATAGAGTCTGTGTAGTCGGTCAAGATGCGGATATCTTGGCATGTCAACAAATCGTTGAAGGGTATCAATATATGACCGTTTACAAGCCGATTAATGCTTTGGCTAAGCAGGCGGCACAGCATACGATTGATTTGGTGCAGGGCAAGCCGATTAGAGTTAATCAAGTAGAAGAAGATAAGAATTATATGGTGATAGATGATGGAACCTATCAGGTGCCCTTTGTCTGCCTAGAGCCGATTGATGTCACGAGAGAAAACATTGATGAGGTTATTATCGATTCGCAATTTCATTTTCGGGAAGAAGTATATTTACATGTAAACTAGCAGGTTTATTTATGCAAACAAGAGATTAGCATTTTTTTGACAACAAAAATGTGCTAGTCTCTTGTTTTTGTGCTTGTAAAAGTCAAAAAAATCTCTTATGTCACAAAACACTCCAGTTAACTATATGTTATGGTTTTCATGTAAGAAAAACTCATTAAGGAGGAAAGTTAATGAAAAAGAAATTACTTAGCGCAATTATTTGTGCAGCAATGGCAGTAACTATGTTGAGTGCTTGTGGAAGCAAGCCAGCAACAGAAGAAGCACCAGCCGAAGTAACTAAAGAGGCGACAGAAGACAAAGAAGCAGCACCAGACGAAGAGGCACCAGCAAAAGAAGATGTAGCAACAGAAGCAGGTGGTAAAGTTGGTGTATCAATGCCGACAAAAGACTTACAACGTTGGAACCAAGATGGTGAAAACATGAAAGCTGAACTTGAAAAAGCAGGATACGAAGTTGACTTACAGTATGCTAACAATGATATCGGAACTCAAGTTTCTCAAATTGAGACCCTAATCTCTAATGGCGCGAAAGTTCTTGTTATCGCATCAATTGATGGTGAATCACTAGGTGACCCACTATCTAAAGCAAAAGAAGCTGGAATTCCAGTTATCGCTTATGACCGTCTAATCATGCAATCAGATGCAGTTGATTACTATGCAACATTTGATAACTACATGGTTGGGACTAGACAAGGTGAATTCCTTGAAGAAAAATTAGACCTCAAAAATGCTGAAGGACCATTCAACATGGAAATCTTCACTGGAGACCCAGGTGACAACAATGCCAAATTCTTCTATGGCGGTGCAATAGATGTTCTTATGCCATATATCGAAGAAGGCAAGATTGTCGTTCCTTCAGGTTCTATTGACTTTGATGCAGTTGCAACGGCTGCTTGGTCAACAGAGACAGCACAATCTAGAATGGATGCTATTATTGCATCTAACTATGCTGATGGAACAACCTTAGATGCAGTTCTTTGCTCTAATGACTCAACAGCTCTTGGGGTAACTAACGCCTTAGCAGCTTACACTGGCGAATGGCCATTAATCACTGGTCAAGATTGTGATATTGCAAACGTTAAGAACATTATCGCTGGCAAACAATCTATGTCAATCTTCAAAGATACTCGTGCTCTAGCAGCTCAAACAGTTAAAATGGTTGACGCGTTAATGCAAGGACAAGAAGCTGAAGTTAACGATACAACTACTTATGACAATGGTACTGGAATCATTCCAACATACCTATGTGAGCCAGTATTCGCTGATGCTAATAACTACAAAGAATTGTTAGTTGATTCAGGATACTACACAGAAGATCAATTACAATAAGTAATAGTAGTGAATTAATAACATTCACTTAAAGGAGCAGGCGGGTGAATAATCCGCCTGTTTCAAAATCTAGAACACTTAGCGAAAGCAAATGAAGGGTAGTTTGAGATTAGTGAAAAGGTGGTTCGGAGGAACTTGATGAAACAAAGGGAGGGAAGGACATTGACAAAGACGCTGCTGGAAATGAAGAATATCACAAAGACATTCCCGGGTGTAAAGGCGCTTGATAATGTTAGCTTCAAGGTAGAAGAAGGCGAGATTCATGCTATTTGTGGTGAAAATGGTGCTGGTAAATCTACTTTGATGAAGGTATTGAGTGGTATTTATCCTTACGGAACATATGAAGGCGAGATATATTATAAAGATGAACTTTGTAAGTTTCACAAGATTAAAGATAGTGAAGAAAAAGGGATTGTAATTATCCATCAAGAATTGGCGCTAGTTCCTTATATGAGTATTGGTGAGAATATGTATCTTGGCAATGAAAAAGGCGTAGCCAATGCCATTGATTGGGATACGACATATAGCGAAGCAAATACATATCTAAAGCAAGTCGGCTTAACCGAATCCTCAAGAACATTGGTTAAAGATATTGGGGTCGGTAAACAGCAATTAGTTGAAATTGCCAAAGCGTTGGCAAAGAAGGCAAAATTATTGATATTAGATGAACCTACTGCATCCTTGAACGAGAATGATTCGAAAGCATTATTAGATTTGATGCTTAAGTTCAAAGCAGAAGGTATGACGATGATTATTATTTCTCATAAATTAAATGAGATTTCTTATGTAGCAGATAAAATCACGGTTATTCGCGATGGTGCAACCATTGAGACCTTAGTTAAAAGCGAAGGTGATATTTCCGAAGCAAGGATTATTAAAGGGATGGTTGGTCGTGAATTAACTGACCGTTTCCCCAAACGTGAGAATGTTGCAATTGGTGAAGTGAGCATGGAGGTTAAGGATTGGACGGTTTTTCATCCACTTTATGCGGAGCGTAAAGTTGTTGACGATGTTTCACTTAAGGTGCGAAAAGGTGAAGTGCTTGGCATAGCAGGTCTAATGGGGGCAGGTAGAACTGAATTAGCGATGAGTATTTTTGGCAAGAGCTATGGAAGTAATATATCTGGCGAATTATTGATTAATGGTGAGTTGGTTAACCTAAAGAATGTTCGTGATGCCATTAAGCACAAGATAGCTTATGTAACTGAAGACCGTAAAGGTAATGGTTTGATTTTATCAAATCCGATTAGGGTTAATACAACCCTTGCCAATATGGAGGCTATCAGCAGTCAAAATCTAGGTGTTATTGACGAAGATAAAGAGAAGCAAGTTGCTGTAGAATACAAAGATAAACTAAATACTAAGACGCCATCGACGGAACAAAATGTCGGAAATCTTAGTGGTGGTAATCAACAAAAAGTATTATTGGCAAAGTCCATGTTTGCAAATCCCGATATTTTGATATTGGATGAACCAACTAGGGGTATTGACGTTGGAGCAAAATACGAGATTTACTGTATTATTAATCAATTGGTAGCAGAAGGGAAATCCGTTATTATGATTTCATCAGAGCTACCTGAGATTCTAGGTATGTCAGATCGTATTTATGTTATGAATGAAGGTAAGATAGTTGGCGAAATTGATGGAAAAGAAGCAACGCAAGAGATTATCATGTCACACATTTTGCGGGTGGATAAAGGAGAATAGTTATGAACAAGACAAAAGCAATGGAATTACTAAAGAAGAATACAATGATTATTGCCCTTGTGCTAGTAACATTATTCTTCACATGGAGAACTGGCGGTAATATGTTATTGCCACAAAATGTATTTAACCTAATTGCTCAGAATGCTTATGTATTTATTTTAGCAACCGGGATGCTGTTGTGTATTTTAACTGGTGGTAACATCGACCTTTCGGTTGGTTCGATTATTGGCTTCGTAGGAGCGATTGGCGGAACGATGATGGTAACTTGGAAGACGAATATCTGGTTAGCAATAATAGTAATGTTAGTATCGGGAACGTTAATTGGGGCATGGCAAGGGCTTTGGATTGCCTATGTCAGAATCCCACCGTTCATTGTAACCTTAGCGGGAATGTTAATTTTCCGTGGCTTGGGTAATGTTATCCTTCAAGGTAAGACCTTAGCGCCAATGCCAGAGAATTATGTCGTGATGTTTAATCAATTTGTGCCAGACTTTTTTAATGGCGAAGGGTTTAATATTACTTGTATGTTAGTCGGTGTTATTGCAACTGTGATTTATATTGTGATGACACTTTTGGGGCGAATTAGTAAGGCAAAGAAGGGCTATGAAGTACCAGCAATGGGTGGTGTAATTGCTAAGATGGTTGTGGTTAGTATCGTTATCCTTGCCTTTATGTTTAGATTAGCACAGTATAAAGGGATTCCAAATGTATTGATTTGGATTACGGTTGTGGTTTTGATTTACAACTACATTACTTCAAGAACGAGAACGGGACGTTACTTCTACGCCGTAGGTGGTAATGAAAAGGCGGCTGAGTTATCAGGAATTAACACTAATAAAGTTTATTTCCTAGCATATACCAATATGGGCTTCTTATCAGCTTTAGCAACACTTGTAGTTATCGCTCGTCTTAATTCGGCGAACCCGACAGCGGGAACGAACTACGAGATGGATGCCATTGGTTCATGCTTCATCGGTGGAGCTTCAGCTTACGGTGGTATCGGGACAGTGCCAGGAGTTATCGTTGGCGCTATCTTGATGGGTGTTATCAACCTAGGAATGTTCATCATGGGTGTTGATGCCAACTATCAAAGAGTAGTAAAGGGTAGTGTTTTACTCTTAGCGGTAATCTTTGATGTTGTATCTAAAAGAAAAGTAGTATAACTAAAGAATGATAGATAAAAGCGAGTGTCGCAGGATAGCTGATTTAGTCAACTATTTTGTAACACTCCTTTTGTTTGGGCGAGTTTACAATCGCCACTATGCATTTTGGAATTTTGATGGCAAGTAGCGATAGAAGTGCATTGCACTATTGCGTTGAATCACCAAATTTGTTAACATAGAAGAACTAGTAAGTGATAGGTTCAAAGGAGGACAAGGATGAATTTAAAAGGACGTAATTTTTTGACACTGAAAGATTTTAGTGCAGCAGAAATTGAATATTTACTTGATTTATCAGCTGATTTGAAAGATAAAAAGAAAAAAGGAATTCCTGTAAAATATCATCAAGACAAGAATATCGCTTTGATTTTCGAAAAGACCAGTACGAGAACTAGGTGTGCCTTTGAAGTAGCTGGATTTGACCTTGGAATGGGGGTCACTTATCTAGACCCGACAAGTTCACAGATTGGCAAAAAGGAGAGTATCGCTGATACCGCTAGAATCTTAGGGCGAATGTATGATGGTATTGAGTATCGTGGCTTTGGTCAAGAAATTGTTGAAGAATTAGCTAAGCATGCTGGGGTTCCAGTCTGGAATGGCTTGACTAATGAATATCATCCAACGCAGATGTTAGCGGATATGTTAACGATTAGAGAACAGTGTGGTAAGCTAGCTGGAATTAAATTGACATATATGGGCGATGCTCGTTATAATATGGGCAATTCATTGATGATTGCTTGTGCCAAGCTGGGGATGCATTTCGTGGCATGTACGACGAAAGATTATTTCCCTGATGCGGCATTGGTCGAAGTGTGCCAAGGATATGCCAAAGAAAGTGGTGGAACCATCACGCTAACCGAAGATGTTAAGCTTGGAACCAAAGATGCCGATGTTATTTATACTGATGTGTGGGTGTCAATGGGCGAGCCGGATGAGGTTTGGGCGACAAGACTAGAGGCGCTTTTACCATATCAGGTTAATAAAGCAGTTATGGATAATGCAGGTGAACAAGCTATCTTTATGCATTGCTTACCAGCTTTTCATGACCTAAAGACAACTATCGGTGAGCAGGTTTTTGCTAAACATGGACTCAAGGAATTAGAAGTGACTGACGAAGTCTTTGAATCAGAACAGTCGGTAGTGTTTGATGAAGCGGAGAATCGCATGCATACGATTAAAGCCGTGATATTAGCAACTCTAGGAGTTTAGGCAGAGCTATGAAAACAAAAATATTGAAAATTTTAAGTGATGCCAATGAACACGTTTCGGGACAAGCTTTATGCGAAGAGCTAGGTGTGTCACGGACGGCGATTTGGAAAAATATTAATAAATTAAAAGCTGAGGGTTATCAAATTGAGGCCGTTCAAAACAAAGGTTATCAGATAGTAACAAGTCCCGATGTAGTGAGTGTTAGTGCTATAGCAAGTAAGCTTGCTGGTATTAAGATGGGGGCCAAGGTTCACTATATTGCAGAGATATCATCAACTAATACCTGGGCGAAGCAGCTTGCTGAAGCTGGTGAACCATCAGGGACACTTGCGGTAACTGACTTTCAAAGTCAAGGTAAAGGAAGGCGCGGGCGAGTATGGCTGGCACCTAAAAGTCAAGATATCTTCATGAGTCTACTTTTACGCCCGGATATTCAGCCCAGCCAAGCTTCGATGCTGACTTTGGTTATGGCACTTAGTGTCGTACAAGGGATTAAGCAAGAGTTGGCGATAGCAAGCAAGATTAAATGGCCGAATGATATTGTTATTGATGGCAAGAAGGTCTGTGGTATTCTAACTGAGATGAGTGCCCAGGTTGATTATGTCGATTATGTTGTAATTGGTGTTGGCATCAATTGCAATACTGAAGATTTTACTGATGAAGCAGTTAAAGGAGCAACTTCATTGGCGTTAGTTGCTAAGCGAAAAGTAAAGCGTGCATCAATTATTGCCGCGATTATGAAAGCCTTTGAAAGCAATTATGACAATTTTATCAAGGCAGGTGATTTGACGAATCTAATGATTGAGTATAATCAACTCTTGGTTAACAAAGACTGTGAAGTAAGAGTTATCGGAGCGGGAGTACCATTAGAAGGGGTAGCACGAAGCATTAACGAGCGTGGGGAACTGCTTGTTGAGAATAAAAAAGGTGAGATACAGCCTATTTTTGCAGGAGAAGTATCAATCCGTGGAATGAATGGGTATGTGTAGAGGGGAGGAATGAAGGTTGTATAACGAAGAAGTAGCATTATGTGGGGCAAGTGCATATGAGCAGAAATATTATTTTAACGAAGATTTCATATCTTTACCACAGGATATCCAAGATGAATTAAAGGTGATGTGCGTCCTATTTACCGAAGATGTTGGTGGGGTATTGTCGCTTTTATTTGATGAAGAGGGTAATCTTGAGTTTCGTGTTGAATCAGAACCGACAGATTTTTCTTTTGACGAAATTGGTAGTGCCCTTAAGATAAAGCAAATACAACAGACGAAGCAGGATTTATTGGAAGCCTTAGAGACGTATTATCGGGTCTTTTTCCTTGAAGGAGAGACGGATATTTAAGATGATACTTTGACTAAGCTGTGTCTAAACTAGTAATAGAGAAGGGGAAATAATGAGATTTCAAATTGGCCATGTAGCTATTTCCAATCCGGTAGTATTAGCCCCGATGGCAGGTGTCACGGACCTGCCGTTTCGTTTGCTATGCAAAGAGCAAGGGGTAGGACTTTTGTGTACCGAAATGGTTAGTGCAAAAGCAATATCCTATCAGAATAAGAATACCTATGATTTGATGAAGATAATGCCAAAAGAGCATCCGATAGCACTTCAAATATTTGGTTCAGACCCGCAGATAATGGGGGAAGTGGCAAGAGAAATAGAAGCACATCCTTGTGATATCTTGGATGTCAATATGGGTTGTCCAGTGCCGAAGATTGTCAATAATGGTGAAGGCTCGGCGCTTATGAAGCAACCTAAATTAGTTGGTGAAATTGTCAGCAGTCTTGTCAAGGCAACCAAGAAGCCCGTGACAATAAAGATTCGCAAAGGTTTTGATGAAGAACATGTTAATGCGGTTGAGATTGCCAGGATTGCTGAAGCTAACGGAGCAGCAGCGGTGACAGTTCATGGTCGAACGCGGGAACAGTACTATTCGGGGCAAGCGGATTGGAGTATTATTCAAGCGGTGAAGACCGCAGTTAAGATTCCGATAATTGGTAATGGGGATATTACCTCAGCGAAGACGGCGAAAGCGATGTTTGAGATGACGGGCTGTGATGGCATCATGGTTGGTCGAGCAGCTCGTGGCAATCCATGGCTATTTGCACAGATTAATCATTATTTGGCGACTGGTGAAGAATTAACACTACCATCAAAAGAGCAAGTGAAAGAGATGATTTTAAGACATGCCAAAGAACAAGTGGCATATAAGGGTGAATTTGCTGGTATTCGTGAGATGCGTAAGCATGTAGCGTGGTATACGGCGGGCTTTCCTCATTCGGCGAAATTGCGCAAGCATGTCAATGAAGTGGAATCATACGAAGACTTAGTGCAATTATTGGCAAGAGGAGTGTTCTGAGAACGTTATTTTTTTTAGAGAATTTCCTCTCGAATTGGACTTTCAAACACTGTCCCCAAAAGGCGTTAAATTTGACTTTCACCCCGATTTCATATATAATATTATGATTGCTAAACTAAGAAAGAAGGTAGCTAACAATGGAAGAAAAGAAGAATTTATTGACATATGCGGGACTCAAACGACTAGAAGATGAAGTCCAAGAACTTAAGGTGGTCAAACGTAAGGAAGTAGCAGAGAAGATTAAGGAAGCTAGGGAACAAGGCGACTTATCGGAGAATGCTGAGTACGATGCTGCCAAAGATGAACAAAGAGATATCGAGACACGAATTGAAGAAATTGAGAACATTCTTAAGAATGCAGAAGTTATCGTTGAAGATGAGGTTGATTTAAATAAGATAAATGTCGGCTGTAAGGTTAAAGTACTAGATATGGAATACGATGAAGAGATTGAATTCCAAATCGTTGGTTCAACTGAGGCTAATAGCCGTGAAGGCAAGATATCTAACGAGTCACCAGTTGGCAAGGCACTAATCGGTGCGAAGAAGCGACAAACAGTTACAGTGGAACTACCGAATGGAGTTTCCAAATACAAAATTTTGAACATTGAAAGAAATGTACCAGTATAAGAGGAGTAAAAGATGTCTGAACAACAAAATCAAGGCAAGCAACAACAAAAGCAAGGACAACAACCAGATATTAACCAACTATTGAAAGTTCGTCGAGAGAAGTTAGCAGAACTGCAAGCAAATGGTCAGAATCCATTTGAGATTATGAAATACGACGTGACTCATCATAGTGCCGAAGTGAAGAATAACTTTGAAGCTTTAGAAGGTCAAGAAGTCACTGTGGCAGGTCGAATTATGCAAAAGCGCGTAATGGGTAAAGCTTCATTTTGTAATATTCAAGACCTTGAAGGAACAATTCAGTCATATGTAGCCAGAGATGACCTTGGTGAAGACTTTTATAAAGCGTTTAAGAAGATGGATATTGGTGATATTATTGGTATCAAAGGCGAAGTCTTTAAGACTAAGACAGGTGAGATTTCGATTCATGCCAAAGTAGTAACCTTATTATCTAAAAGCTTACAAGTTTTACCAGAGAAATTCCATGGTTTAACTAATACCGATATTCGTTATCGCCAGAGATATCTTGATTTGATTATGAATCAAGAAGTTAAAGAAACCTTCGTAAAGCGTTCACAGATTATTAGCTGTATTCGTCAGTACTTAGATAATGATGGTTTTATTGAAGTTGAGACACCAATGCTAGTACCTAATGCTGGTGGCGCAGCGGCTAGACCATTTGATACACATTTTAATGCTTTGGATGAAGATGTGCACCTACGAATCTCTTTAGAATTATATTTGAAGAGATTGATTGTTGGGGGGCTAGAAAGAGTCTATGAGATAGGAAGAGTGTTCCGTAATGAGGGACTTTCGGTTCGTCATAATCCAGAATTTACATTATTAGAATTATATCAAGCGTATACTGATTATTATGGCATGATGGAATTGGCAGAACACTTGATTCGTCACGTGGCACAAGAAATTCTTGGTACCCAAGTAATTACCTATGGTGAAGATACTATTGATTTATCGAAGCCTTTTGAACGCCTAACGATGGTTGATGCGGTTAAGAAATATGCGGATATTGACTTTAGCGAGATTAAGACCGAAGAAGAAGCCAAAGCTTTAGCTGACAAATTAAAGGTTCACTATGAGAAGAGACACAAAAAGGGCGATATTCTCAACTTGCTTTTTGAAGAATTTGTTGAAGAAAAGCTAGTTCAACCAACATTTATCATGGATCATCCAGTAGAGATTTCGCCACTAGCGAAAAGAAAGCCAGAAGACCCAGATTATACAGAACGCTTTGAATTATTCATTACCTGTCGTGAGATGGCGAACGCTTTCTCCGAGCTAAATGACCCAATCGACCAACGAGGACGTTTTGAGGCACAAGAAGAACTAAAAGCACAAGGTGACGAAGAAGCGAATAGTGTTGATGAAGACTTCCTTAATGCTCTAGAGCATGGGATGCCACCAACTGGCGGAATTGGAATTGGAATTGATAGGCTAGTAATGTTGCTAACTAATTCGGCAGCGATTCGTGATGTTTTGCTTTTCCCGACACTCAAAAGTTTAGACAAATAAACGTCTTAACCACGCGTGTTTGCGGATTTACACCTTAATAGTTTTGCACTATGGGACACTTTCTAAATGATAGAAAGTGTCCTTTTGTTTGTGGAAAAAATTAAAATTATAGGAAGACATGAGAGTGAAATTATTATTAGTAGACGATGAGTCACTTTAGAAATTTATAATTTAAAAAAAGTTCAAGTTTTTGCTGAATTCGGGCTTTTTTGTTGCACTTCTGTTGCACTCACTTTGCTATAATGACCCCATGCAAGCTTTTTGTGAATGAAATTGATGTGAAAGATGAAAGAGAAAGAGGGGAACCAAAATTGAAAAAGACAATGAACAAACTACTTGCTTGTATGCTAGTAGTGGTATTAGGGCTTTCTAGTTATCCAGTTTATGCAACGGGTACGACTGACGAAAGCAATGAGCAAGTGGAAGATACAAACGCAAAGATTTCGTATCAACCGCCAGCAGATGACATTGTGGTTGCTAATGTCGAACCGAATGATGATGTGGAACCACAAGCAGAAGTTGAACCAGAAGATGATGTTGTCCCACCAGCAGACGACAGCGATACCATCAATTTGGCTGATGATAACATATCAAGCAATGTACCGAAGCTTGATGATTTAGCGAGCGATGAAAGCCAATTAGTTATACCACAAGGAGAAGATGAACACGATATCACCCCCTACTCCTCCAATACCGTGACTATCGTCCAGTCACAGACAATCGGGGAAATTCAAACAGCTATACAGGTAGCCATTGACAGTGCTAGCAGTGGTGAAACTGTAATTGTTTTGGGTGAAAAACATTCTGGTCGGGAAACCATCATTTTTGACGTTCCGGGAGGTAAAACAGTCGATTGGCAGGCTGAGGTACGCTCTATATCAATACAACATGCAGCACTCCATAAAACAGGCCAGGGCCATATGATTATAAGTGACGGCACATTAATAACCAATAATAACCACGGATTACGGTTTGAGGGACGACTTACGATGCGGGGCGGAAGAATAGAAGCAGTTAACTCGGCAATAATGGGTCAAACGGACGCAGAACAGTTTGATATGATGGGAGGGACATTAACCAGTGTAGACAATCCTGCAGTTTCAATGCCGAACGCTAACTGCCATATCCATATCCGCGGCGGCACAATATATTCTGTGGCACGAGCTGCTATAAGCATGGGGCACCAAAACTCTTCACTCACGATAAGCGGCGGATTAATAGCCAGCGATGGGTGGGAACATACTGTTATGATGACTCATGGAGCTCCCACCAATGATGTGATTGTTAGCGGTACGGGCCGAGTTGAGGCGAGGGTCAACAATAATGCCATAGAAACGGCAGGTGGTGTGTCCGTGACGGATTCAGCAGTAGTGACTGCTAACGCAGGTCGGGGGATGGTCGTTGGGGGCGATGTAACCATATCTGATTCGGCAGTGGTTTCTTCGGTCAGCGGTATTGCCATTAGGGCTGGACAACCAACTTCAAATATCACTGTTAGTGGCGGCACAGTCAGCAGCGGATCTCATAATGCCATTTATGTCTCTGGTAATTATGCAACTGTTGCTGTCAGCGGTGGCTTGGTATACAGCGAAGGAGCCGCGCACACTATCGAGAATAACCATGGTGTCGGTAGCAGCGACAATGTCACTATCAGTGGCACAGGTAGGGTTGAGGCAAGGGGTAGCGGTAACGCCATTCACACTTTTGGCAATGTATCCGTGTCAGATAGCGCATTTGTTTCTGCTTCCACAACTACAGCCATTAATGCACTAAGCACAGCTTCAACAGTCACGGTAGACGGCGGGGTGGTGTTCTCACCCGGTAGTGCTGTCTTTGGTGTGGACTCTGTTATTTTGATGAACGGAGGAACTCCAACCATTAGCGACCCAGCCGTGGTGGTGGCATGGAACAAAGCAGCAGGTAACATTGCCTACGTAGCGTCCACCACGAGGGATCTAGTCTCTGAACCGTCAGGTGCAACAGTTGGCTGGGACAGCAGCGGCGGAATCGCTTATGCCAACGGAGTCAACACAGGCATTATCCCGATTAACGGAATTACAGTGACGAAAATGACCCTTACCGAAAATGAGCTTATCTATACAGACCCTGCAAGTTTTAACCACGCTTATACAGGTGTTGCACAGGGGATTGGTACAGTAACACTTATACATCCACATGATGTAGACTTTAATGCTACAACAGGCGGCACGGTTGCTGTATACTATAACGGTGATACAACTGTTCCCACCAATGCTGGCACATATGCCGTTGAAGTGCGAATTAGTGGCGGCCCCGGGTATGAGGCAGTTGCGATTCCACTTGGTAACTATACGATTGCCAAGGCAGCAGCCCCAAGTATCACATACCCAGTAGCAACAACCATAACCTATGGTGAAACACTTGCATCAGCAACCCTCACTGGTGGCAGTACAGTACATGGTGATTTTACATGGGATGACGGTGGCATTTACCCAACCATTGTAAACAGTGGTTACACTGTGAATTTCACGCCAAATCCCCATACATTGGCAAATTATGAAGCAATCACTACCTTATCCGAAACGGTAGCAATTACGGTTAATAAAGCTACCACAAGCGGCGTACCGCAAACCTTTGAAGTGGTAAATACGCAGGCGCATACCTACTCGTATGACCTAACAGCACTTCTTCCTGATGTTTCACCGAGAACATTAGGAACGGTGACGTACAATGTTACCTCGGTTGACAATACCGACGGGGTGTTAGCAACCGCGCCAACTAACGCAGTGGTTTCGCCCCTGACGCTAGATGTCGCTAACGTGGCAGACATAGGCAAAACAGCAGAGATTACCATTACCGTTTCAAGCGATAATTATAACGATTTCACAGCTGTTCTGACGGTGGAAACCGTGCCGAAACAAACGGTAACAATCACCGCAGATGTGGCAGGAGGCATTTACAATGGTATGCCCTATGCTTACAGTAATCCCGTTGTTACCAGTGACTTAGATGACAGTATTCTAAGCGGCATTACGCTTGATGTTCTCTATGAAAGTAGCGATGGTGGCACTTACAGTAACACACTCGCTCCAACAAGTACAGGAGATTATAAGCTGACACTTTCCGTGCCAAGCGATAATCTTGAATACACTGGCAGTGAAATTTTTGATTTCACAATTGCACCAAAAGAATTGACAATAACCAGCCTTGTCATTGCCGATAAAACATATGATGGTAATACGATTGCCAATATCAGTGGAACACCATCACTGGATGGTATTGTTGGTAGTGATGCGGTGAACCTGACAAATGGTACACCGACCTTTGTAAGTAAAAATGCCGGTGATGATATGGCAATCAACTTAACAGCATTTTCTTTGGCAGGCGCAGACGCACATAATTACACCCTTATGCAACCAACTGGAATCACAGCCAATATCCATAAGGCAAATCTGACTTGGGGTAGTAATGGTACGGTGCATGATAAGACTTATGATGGTACAACAAATGCGACAGTCGATACCTTACCCAAACTAAGTGGAGTGATTGGAAGTGAAGATGTGAAACATCTTAGCGGTACAGTTACCTTTGCAGGTGCAGATGCTGGTTCTCACGCTATCACGATAAGCGGTTGGGGTATAACTGGCACAGATATAAGTAATTACCACGCACCAATAGGCAATCCGACATTTACAAACGGTACAATCAGCAAAGCAAGTTTAACTTGGGATACAAGCGGGACGGTGCATGATAAAACCTATGATGGTACAACAAATGCGACAGTCGATACCTTGCCCGAACTAAGCGGAGTGATTGGAAGTGAAGATGTTACACCTCTTAGTGGTACAGTTGCATTTTCGAGTGCAGATGCTGGTTCGCACACGATGATTGCCAGTGGCTGGTATATTACCGGCACAGACATCGGTAATTACCACGCACCAATAGGCAATCCGGTATTTACAAACGGTACAATCAGCAAAGCAAGTTTAACTTGGGATACAAGCGGGACGGTGCATGATAAGACTTATGACGGTACAACAAATGCGACAGTCGATACCTTGCCCGAACTAAGCGGAGTGATTGGAAGTGAAGATGTTACACCTCTTAGTGGTACAGTTGCATTTTCGAGTGC
>JGI994J12354_10001532_pt1 | contig 23339 bp, 20 predicted proteins | sample IntmicLarv3ML3BL_FD_12354 | JGI IMG/M metagenome (IMG submission 12354) | reverse complement strand
AAGCTAAAACAAATCTGAGTGCGTTCCTGTTCTGGTGAGTGTCAAAACAAGTATATCCCTATCCACTTTGTAAACTAAGAGCAATCAGGTGTAACGTGACACTCCCTATCCCCCAGCCAGTTTCCAGATAGCGCGTGGTCTTTGTTCTTCTCTGGCAGTTCCTTGCCATCGACAAGCAGACCGACAATACTATCTAGTAGACGAATATCATAACCGCGCTTAATGACGGCTTTTAAGTCTTTCTTAAATCGTCCGGTGGCTACAAGGTCATACATTCGAGTTGACCTCCGCTACAATCTCGGAAAAGCTGGAATATCGTTTTGTGTTCGGGTCGTGGCTTATTCTGTCTGCTTCTTCCATAGCCGCAATAGTAACGGTGTTAGGTACATTCAAGGAAATCTCAAAGGGTATTTTCCCCTGTCTCACAGACTGGCGAAGGAAGATATTAAAAGCGGTTGTCATGTTCATGCCCAGCGCAGAAAATAAAGCCTCGGCCTGCTCCTTCAGGTCTTTATCCATCCGGATGCTTATATTGGTTGTTTCATTAGCCATAAGAAAAGCTCTTTTCATTCTTGATAAATACAGTGTACCATATAATATGTGCATTGACAATACATAGCACATATTATTTAAAATTGTCAATAAATATACAATATTCAGCGCCATAGCGGCGGCTCATGAATATTACGCCAATTTGGTCCACGCGCCCGCAGAAAATGGTCCAGTCTGCCGGCTGAAACGGTCCAGTGTAACGTGTCATGGTCCGTTGAATAAAAACCCGATGGTAAACTGAATATATGCACTGCATATGAGTGGTGTAAATACAATTCAGGAGGTCATAAGAATGACCAACTATCGGGAAATCCTTCGGCTACATAGCCTGGGACACAGCCAGCGGAATATCGCCGCGATTTGTGGGTGCGGCAATGCGGTTCTTTCCAACGCAGGTTGACATTAATCAATCTCCTGCAAAAGCAGGCACTTGCTGCGGAGGAGTTCAAAACCACATCGTCTATACATAATGCGCTTAATAACCTTGATTTTGTTGACAGTACCTTCAGCAAGACCATTACTGAAAGCATGTTCAACAGCTTTTAAAATCGCGTCAATGTCATTTTTCAGACCGGNCAGAAANCTGTTCAGCTCAATTATATTCAAAGCGAGANCGTCTTCCATCCAATCCAAAAGTCTCTTGGGTTGCTTTGATTTTAGAACTGCCTTAAACTCTGCAACAAGCTCAAGCAGTCGGTTTCCCGCCTAGCCTGCATCCTGTTTCCAGAGATTGAAAAGCTGGTATCTTCGCTCCATGCCGCCTCTGTCTACGCCCTGCTTGACGAGTTTCCGAGTGCTCGACAGGTCGCAGACGCGCATCTGACCCGGTTAAAAGCCTTGTTGCGCATGACCTCAAAGGGCCGCTATGACCGTGACAAGGCAGTTAAGCTGCGTGATGCCGCCAGGCAATCCATTGGGTCTGTCCTGCCAACAAAGTCCTTGGAGCTGCGGCACACAATCCGTCTCATCCGCGAGCTGGAGCNACTTCGATCACCNATTACCACCATACCTGGCATTGGCTTTCGCATGGGCNCAATGATTNTGGCCGAGGTGNGTGATTTTTCTCGCTTCAATTCTACTGACAAGGTTTTGGCCTACTCTGNTCTGTCCNCGTCCACCTACCAGTCGGGACAGCTGACAAATGGTCGTGCCCGTATGGAGAAGNGTGGCTCCAGATACCTGCNCTTTGCTCTTTACAACGCCACCAAATATGTCTGCCTTTGGGAGCCAACTTTTGTTACATACCTCGCCAAAAAGAAGGCAGAGGGCAAGCATTACAATGTTGTTATATCTCATGCTGCCAAGAAACTTGTGCGCCTTATTTACGCTTTAGAGAAATCCAGAGAGCTTTACCATTTGGCTGCATAACTTCCGTTTGATAGCACGCCGGCGTCGCACTGACGTTCGCTTTGCTATGCCTTTTTGAACCATCAGTTTTTTGCAATTTAGGGCTTGACACTTAATAGCTAGTCTTACACTGCTTTCGGTATGGATAAGATGAAGTTAAGACAAAATTGTGACCCCAATTCTCGTGCATTGCGTTTTTCGGGGTTGGATTTCATTTAGGTCTGCTTTTGTCCACTACTGGAATAAAATGACACTTGACAGTGGATATAAACTGTGGTAGCATAAATCGAACGACTAGATGGATAGACTTGTTGTGGTTCTGGAGATTCTGATGAATGCTTCGGGAATGAACAAGGGAACCGGGTGAGAATCCCGGACAGGGCAGCAAAATCCGGCTCTGCTGTAAGCGTTGAAGATTACTACCGTTGGCGAAAGCCAGTCATTGGGAAACTGAGAAGGCAGGGTGTAATCGTGCGGATGTTGTTCCGCTATAGCGTAAGTCAGAAGACCTACTACGAGAGCGACGGAAATCGCTTTCATTTGTCGTACCACAACAGACTATTGATTGTTGTGGTATTTTTTATTTGCACTTTGTAAACTTAACAATTGATAAGCAGGGATGAAGTTAATGGGGTTGAATAAACCCTCCGCGCTTATTGCAATTTCAAGCTAAAGCAAAAAAGCGTCGGCACTGTACCTCAGCAACCGTGCGGCCAACGAAACAGCCATTATGCCACTGAATGCAAAAGAGTTTTAGTAGTATGCTTTTGGGAAGGCGGCTCAATTAGGAAAACATTGAAGCGGGCCAAGTCGGGATATTCTCGTTTTATCTAAAATACGACAGCATCTGAGTGGAGCGGAGTATTAAGAAAAAACAAGGGAGAAGTTTGCCCAAAAATCAATTTGTAACACCGGAATGCCATCAATGGCGTACCGGTGTTTTTTCTTTTTTCGATTGGAGGAGAGATATGACGGTAAGTGAAGCACTGGACATGCAAATTACACACCGCATAAAATCATTGGAGAAAAACATAAGTCGCCTTGAAGGAAGAGGCGCGCCGGAGAAGTCATTGTCACGAATTTATAAAAAGCTTGGGAGGTGTGAGGCAAAGCTTGTGAACAAGAGCGAATACGAGATGGCATTTCCTGGTCTTATGCAGGAAAGAGCGTTAACTTGCGAGTGGAAATTTACACAATTCAGAAATGGCTCCGGCGGATACGCGATTCATATCACAACAACTGAAGCGATATACGCTTATCTGCCCACAAGTTGCAAACTGTTTTTTGTGGGGCCCACCAAACGTTGAATAATATTTGTTACATAGGAGAGTGCAATGGAGAAAAAAGCATATTGCTTCACTGCGATTGTGGGGCAGGAGGACATGAAAACGGCATTGATATTGAATGCAATAAACCCGAATCTCGGCGGTGTTCTCATACGCGGAGAAAAAGGGACGGCGAAATCGACGGCTGTACGGGCGTTGGCGGAACTGTTGCCGGCACGGGCGGAGGTATCTGGGTGTCGATTCGGATGTGCGCCTGAGGAAGAAGCTCATATGTGTGCCGAATGTAAAGAAAAAACGGAGTTCGAGACGGTGTGGCGAGAAATGACGGTAATCGACCTGCCCGTAAGCGCAACGGAGGACAGGGTGGTGGGAACTCTTGATATGGAGCATGCCATCAAAACCGGTGAGAAAAAATTTGAACCGGGAATTTTAGCGAAGTCCAATAGGAACATACTCTATGTAGACGAAGTGAACCTCTTGGACGACCATGTGGTGGACGTTCTTTTAGATTCGGCGGCAATGGGCGTCAACACAGTAGAGCGTGAGGGAGTGTCTTACTCTCACCCGGCACGGTTCATATTGGTTGGCACGATGAATCCGGAAGAAGGGGATCTGAGACCCCAGCTTATAGACAGGTTTGCGCTTTCTGTAACAGTTACTGGAGAACGGGATATAGAAAAAAGGATGGCAGTTGTGGAAAAACGACTGAAATACGAAAACTCACCTGATGAATTTTTCGAGGAATTCGAGCCGATGCAGCAAAAACTGCGTGAGCGGATAGTAAAGGCACAGGAAATAATAGACCAGATACAGTATTCCCGGGATGTATTGGAGCGAATAGCAAGGATATGTATTGAGCTTGATGTCAACGGGCACAGGGCGGACATAGTGATGCTGAAAACGGCTATGACACTGGCGGCATATTCCGGGAGAACAGATGTAATTGAAGAGGATGTGCTTGAAGCGGCAAAATTAGCTCTTCCGCACAGGATGCGCAGAAATCCATTTGAGGATGTGCAGTTTGACTATGCGATGGTAGCGAATATTTGATGGATTAGATCACTTGCGAGAAAGGATGGGTGAAATGACGCCTGTTATAAGCACAAAAGATCTGAACGTGGGTTACGACAGCAAAGTTATTATCCGAGATGTAGAAGTCAACGCTCTGAGGGGACAAACCATATGCCTCATCGGACCGAATGGGGCAGGGAAATCTACAATTTTGAGAACTTTATCCGGGATGCTCGCGCCGGTTGAGGGTACGGTATATATAGGTGAAAAGAACATGCGAGAAGTAGAGCCAGTGTCTAAGGCAAAGCAAATGGCCGTTGTTCTCACGGAAAAACTGAACGTAAATATGGCTACAGCCTATGACATCGTGGCAATGGGTCGGATGCCATACACCGGTTTTTTCGGAAGACTGTCTGTGGATGACCATAGAATTGTAAGAGAATGCATTGAGACTGTGGGAGCTGACAGCCTTTCGGCACGGGATTTCAGGAGCCTCAGCGACGGCGAAAAGCAGAAGATTATGATCGCCCGGGCACTGGCGCAGGAACCAAGCCTGATCATACTCGACGAGCCTACCAGCCATCTCGATATCAGACACAAGGTAGAGGTGATGAGTATACTGAACCGTTTGTCCGGCGAAAGCGGAGTGACAGTAATTATGGCTCTCCATGATATCGACATAGCTGTGAAGTCCTGCCAAATCGTACTAATGATAAAAGATGGCGTGGTTGTAAATCAGGGCAAGCCGGAGGACATCATAAGTCAGGATACTATAGGTGAACTGTACAATATTGACGGTGCGTCTTATGACTCGGTATTGGGCAGCCTTGAAATATGCAATGAAAAATCACCGGAAGTCTACATAGCCGCCGGAGCAGGTACGGGAGCGCCAATTTTCCGAATGATCTCCCGTATGGGTTACGGCATCGCCACGGGTATACTCCACGAAAATGATATGGACTGGAGTGTGTCGAAGGCCATGAAGCTGACAGTCATATCCGAGGATAGTTTCAGTCAGATCGGAGAGAAAAATATAGCCTTGGCAAGAGGGTACCTCGAAGACGCGGCATTCATTATAGACACAGGGTTCCCCGTGGGCGAGTTTAACCGGGAAAATCTCGACCTGTTGAGAATTGCGGCATACTTTGGACAGACCATTTTCAGTATGCGGGACGGGGATGAGATCGTGAGACTGTACGGAGTTGACACTTCGGTTGTTCCGGTTATATCAGCGACGGATTTGTGCAATAAGATAGGTCTGCTTACGCCGGCAAAAGCAAAAGTATGAGCTTGGAAAGGCAGTCCTTAGTCCTATGGGTGACAGGAAAATGCAATCTGCGTTGTAAATATTGTTATGCCTCGGAGGCACCTCAGTCTGATATGGATTTTGAAACAGCGGCGAAAGCTATAGATTTAATGCGCGGCGCTCCGGTTACGATACAGATTTCGGGAGGGGAGCCTCTGTTAAATGTAACCCTAATTGAAAAGATATTTGCTTACGCGACCGAGCGGAATATCATGGATTTCGCGATACAGACAAACGGTACGCTCATAGATGATAAGACGGTCGAACTTCTGAAACGATATAGAGTTGCCATAGGTGTCAGCTTAGACGGGAAACCGGAGACCAACGAGTACCACAGGGGAGGAACGAATGAAGTGGTTGACGGTATTGTACTACTCCGAGAGCAGAGCTTGATGCTTAATTTGAACTGCGTTGTATCCGATTTCAATGCGGGCAGATTGCGCGAGATGGTCGATATGGCGGTGTATTTCGGCAACGTCAGAGGGATAGGCTTTGACTTGCTTCGGAACGCAGGGAGAGCCGCGGAATCGGCTACACAAATCGCTTGCGCGGATGCCGAAAGCCTATCCGAAGGGCTGTACGCTTTGAGCGACTACCTGGAGAAAATCAATCAAATCCTGCCGGAGAAGATTGTCGTTAGGGAATTTGAAAAGGCAAGGATTCAATATGGCAAAAAGATGGATTCCAGAGATTATTGTTACGCGGCAGTAGGGAAATCATACGTGGTACTGCCTGACGGAGACTGCTATGTTTGCGGAAGCCTCATCGGTGAATCCAAATATTACATGGGGAATGTCCACGGCGAAGTGCAGCCGCTGTCTATAGAATGTAATATACCGGCNGATTGTGCAAAATGCAAACATGGCGAGTATTGTACAGGAGGATGCCCCGCNAGAGCGATCACGAGCGGCGGGTTCAATGAGTTGGATTGCGTCGTGAGAAAGATTTCGTTTGAAATTGCGGAAAACAGTAAGCGCGCAAAAAGCTTCTAGTCCAATCTTTTTTACTGAGCCCCGCGCCTTAAATTTCTCGAAAGGAGGAGTGAAATGGAGCGAATTGTGTTTCCTTTCACAGCGGTTCTGGGACAGGACGGAATAAAGAAGACCCTTATCTGGAATTTGATTAACCCACAAATAGGCGGCGTATTAATCAGCGGCGAAAAGGGCACGGCTAAATCAACGCTTATAAGGGGAGTTTCCGCATTAGTAGACGATGTGAAAATTGTGGAGTTGCCGCTAAATATCACAGAGGATAGACTTGTTGGCGCTATTGACCTCAAAACCGCGCTTCAACAAGGTGAAAAATCCCTCGATCCCGGAATCCTCAAAGACGCTGACGGGAATATTCTGTATGTTGATGAAGTGAACCTTCTCAGCGACCACATCGTAAACGCGCTCTTGGAGGTTGCCTCAAGCGGTGTCAACAAGGTCGAGCGGGAGGGGATATCGTGCAGCCATGACAGTAGGTTCATACTTATCGGCAGCATGAATCAGGAGGAGGGGAAGCTCCGTCCCCAATTTATCGACCGATTTGGGCTGTATGCGGAGGTGAAGAGCGAAAAAAACCTTCACATGAGAACAGAAATAATGAAACGACGCTTGGATTTTGAATCTGATCCTATCACATTCATATCTGGGCATGTTGAGCAGCTTGAGGAAATAAAAAGAAAGATCGAAGCGGCGAGGAAATCCATCGGTGACGTTGAGGTTACGGAAAATGCGATTCGGTTGGCGGCGACTCTTTCAGAAAGTGCGAACTGCGCAGGACATCGGGGTGAGATCGTCCTAATAGAGACGGCACGGGCAATTACCGCGTACGATCAGCGGAAAATGATTAACATAGATGATATCAGAACAGCCGCGGAGTATGCCTTACCTCATAGGGCGAGAGAGGAAGAACATCCTATTCCTGAGGATTGTCAGGATGAGTATGACGAACCCGAAGAGCCGGAAACCGAAGATGAACCGCCTGCGCCCGAGGAGAATGAGCCAAAAGAAGAGGGGCGCGACCAAGAGGAACAAGAAAATCGGGATGATGAGCAGGACGACAACAGCGAACATGAGGAACCTCCGCCAATGGAGCCGCCTGAGTTCGAGCCGCCGGAGGAAGAAAACCAAACAGATATGAATCCTCAGGATGAAGAGGATGACGACATACAGGAGTCGGGCGAACTTTTTCTCATACCACGGTGGCAGGAGGCACCTGTCACCCGTTACGTAAACAGAGGGTCGGGCAGGCGGAATATTGTGCGCTCGAATAATAAGCAGGGGAGGTATGTTGGTTATCGGATGGCAGGGGATGAACGGATAACGGACTTAGCCTTTGATGCCACAGTGCGGGCGGCGGCACCTTTTCAGGGGATTCGCGACAAAGGGGAACGGGCGATAGCTATTGAAAGTGACGATCTGCGCGTCAAAATACGGGAGAAGCGTACAGGGGGTTGCATATTGTTCGTTGTGGATGCCAGTGCGTCCATGGGCGCGAATAAGCGGATGCGTGAGGTGAAAGCGGCCATATTGTCATTGCTTAACGTCTCCTATCAGAAGCGCGATCGGGTCGGGCTTATAGCTTTTCGCAAAGACTCCGCGGAATTGCTTCTGGGTATAACGCGCTCCGTGGACTTGGCTCAAAAGAAGTTAGAGGAGTTACCCACAGGTGGAAAAACGCCGCTGTCCAAAGGCTTGGATTTGGCTTATGAGGTGATCATGGGGCTGAAAAAAAGAGAGCCTGATGCCATACCGACGATTGTTCTTGTATCCGACGGGCGCGCCAGCGGCAAAAACACACCGACATCCAATCCTTTCGACGACGCGCTGAAATCGGCGGAGAGGATTGGCAGTCAAAACATCAATATAATTATCCTTGACACGGAAAATGATTTCATTAGATTCCATTTATGTGAGAAGCTCAACGAAAAACTTCACGGCACCTTGTTGACTATGGAAAACTTGAGGGCCGATGGTATTGTGGAAGCTGTCTCACGTTTCCGATAGGAACAAAATAAGGAGCGCCAAACAAAGGAGAGGAGCGAATGGATATGGTATTAACGACATTGAGTACGGGCGAAGAGGTGCATTTCTACAGGAAATCAATCGTAATCGCTTTCAAAGGAAACCGTAAAGTTTTGTCTACTTCACCGGATAACGGCGGATTACGGGGAAGATTTGAAAGCCGTGTTCAATAACGATGGAACACGTGGAGCAGGCATAGCGTCAACGCTGCGGGCACCTACCTACGCGGAGCATATGGCTCTCGTTGCGAGCGAGCTCGGTCTGGATCCTCTGACTACAGCCGGCATTTCAACGGCGGCGCAGATGGAGAACGTATCCATCAAAAGCAAAACCTATAAAGAGATTACGGTTACGGCTATCGTAACTGGCGGCATCGAGGTCAACGGAGGACGTGTAGGTGACCCGGCAAGCTGGGACGAACTTGAAAGGGATGTCCGGAAACCTGAGCCGACAAGCGGCACCATCAACATAATACTGCATATCAACGTGAACTTATCGCCGGGCGCATTAGTGCGTTCTTTGGTAACATGTACCGAGGCAAAGACAGCGGCGATTCAGGAACTGTTAGCTCCGAGTAAATACTCGATGGGCTTGGCGACGGGTTCGGGTACGGACAGCACTATCGTCGTCGCGAATAGCGATTCAGATATCCTGCTGACTAACGCGGGCAAGCATTGTAAGTTAGGAGAGCTGATCGGAAAATCTGTGACGGCAGCGGTCAAAGAGGCACTCTGTAAACAAACAGGACTTTCGCCCGTGTTTCAGCATAATGTGTTCAGGCGTGTTGAGAGGTTCGGCATCACAAACGACAGCCTGTGGGAGAAGTATAAAGAAGGCGGCGGCATGAGCAGTCGGGCGAAGTTTGAAGAATGTGTGGAAACGCTGATGATTAAGGACTCACTTGTAACATATACATCGTTGTATTGCCATCTTATTGACCAGTTCATGTGGGGTCTTATATCTCTGGGGGAGGTAATCATGGCGGGGAATGATCTGTTGAAATTAATGGGAATGTCGATTCCCGACATGGAAACGAAGGCGGCCGGTGGTATTCATCTGATGATACGTGCGCTGGAACGAGGTCTGCTAGAGCTGACCAAAATTGAATTGGAAGGCGGCGAAAAAACAATTTGATAAGTTATAGAGACGTTACAAAAAAATATAATGGTAAAGACGCGGTATCTGACTTTACCCTAGACATAGTGGATGGAGAGTTTTTCGGTCTGCTGGGACCGAACGGCGCGGGAAAAACAACTCTAATGAGGATGACCACCACCCTGACGCCCATAACCTCAGGAACTATAGAAATTGAGGGAGATCTTATACATCGGGATCTGACGAAAGTTAAACAAAAATTCGGAATAGTACCTCAGTACAGCAATATGGAGAACGACATTTCGGCGTGGGAGAATTTAGAATACCACGGCAGGCTGTACGGCATGTCAAAGGAAAAGCGCCGCGCACGGATTGAGGAGCTTTTGGAATTTACTGAACTCACGGACCGCAGAAACGAGTCCGCGGGCGTTTTCAGGAGGTATGCAGCGCAAACTCATGATCGCGAAGGCGCTTATGCACGAACCGGAGATAATGCTTCTGGACGAACCAACGGTGGGTCTTGACGTCAATTCCCGGCGGAAAATATGGGATCTTATGCGCCGCATGAATGAAGAAGGGCTGACGATATTCCTGACGACCCACTATCTTGAGGAGGCTCAGATGCTGTGCCAGCGTGTAGGTATGATAGATCTCGGAAAACTCATCTGTGTCGGGTCTCCGGATGAAATCATAAGAGAGACGGGGAGATTTGTGCTTGAATATTTCAGTGGCGGCTCGACCCACCAGAAATTGTTTGAGGACAAAGAGCTGGCGATAGAAGCGGCAAAAGACGTCCATGGAGATTTCAAAGTTCGGGAAACAAATTTAGAGGATGCCTTTATACGGCTCACAAACAAAGGTTTAGGTGAATGATATGAAATTCAGAGCTGTAATTTGGAAAGAATGGGTGATTTTCAGAAACAAGTTCATCAGTACAACGTTGGGCGCTCTGGTCGGACCGCTGCTATACCTCATATCATTCGGGTGGGGGCTGGGCAACACGGTTCAGGTTGGAGATATAAGTTACACGGCATTTGTCATACCAGGTATCATCGCTATGAACTCCATGTCCAGCAGCTATGGAGTTGTCGCCAACGACATTAACATTTCCCGCATTTACGGAAAAACCTTTGAAGCGCTGATGGTAGCTCCCATACAAATGAGAACATTTACAGTCGCCCGGATTATAGCGGGGGCTTTACGCGGACTGTACAGCGCCGGGCTAATCTTGGCTATATCCTTTTTATTTCAATCGGATTTGCCGCTCGATTGGTATTTTTTTCTCGTGCTGACGCTCAATTGTCTCGTATTTGCCTCAATCGGATTTATCGTGGGGATTTTGATAGATTCCCACGGGGATATGGCAAAGGTTCAGAATTTTGTCATAACCCCGATGTCATTCCTTTGCGGTACCTTTTTTCCGTTGGAAAGACTGCCGAAGGGTGTAGGGTTTGCTTTTGAAATGTTGCCGCTTACACAGGCGGTCAAAGGGCTTAGGGGCGGTCTTTCCGGGCCTTCAAGTTGGATAAGCCTTGTCGTACTCTCGGGATATTTTGTGGTTTTATTATTTGTGTCAATCCAATTATGTAAGCGCGCCGAATAACAACTTGGTAGACGAGGAGGTTATATCAATGCTTAAGATGGTTTTCATTATCCAAGGCAAAGGCGATGGATACTTTATCCGTCAGGCATACTATGAATTGAGAGACAAATATAATTTTGCGATACAATTTTACGACACTAACGTGTTGGACAACGATAAAGACGAATTCGAGCGCTGCTCTGCCGACGTAGAATCCGCGGACTTTGTTCTTATGGACATGCACGGAGGAATTCCGTACTTTAAGAACTTCAATAAGCTGAATTTTTTAGGAGTGAAACCGTCCTTTGTCCACTCCGGCATTGACGAAGAAACCGCTGAGATGCAGAAGAAATCATTGTTGTCTCCCATGCTATTACATAGCCTGAGCAAATACCACTACGCCGGCGGCAGTGAGAATTACAAGAATTTCCTGCGACTTATTCTGAAAGACTTGGGGAATGTAGACTGCGAAGTCGGCGAGGTGGATATCCCTCAATGGGACGGGNTTTACGGTCTGCCAGAGGGCATGAACGAGGAGGCGTTCTTGGATACTATAGCCGCCGAAGATTCCAAGGTTGTTGTGGGGATCCTCGTACATTTCCATAAAATACAGAACAGCGACACCGCACATATCGATGCGCTGATGCAGGCGGTTCGAGATAACGGCGCGGTGCCTATGGCGATGTATTCCAATATTATACCCGTAGAGGGGACGCACGGAGGGCTTCGCGATGCCTTGCCGAGATATTTGACACGAGACGGAAAATCTATAGTGGATGCGCTTATTGTCACCAGTGGGTTTTCACTGACTGTGCTGTCGGCACCTAGCGACGGCAGCGGCGGGTTTATGGAGAAAAGCGTGTTCGAGGATCTGGACGTGCCGGTGCTTCAGGCGATGAGCACTTACTATACTTACGATCAGTGGCAGGAATCTCTCGCGGGTCTGGATGCTATGCTTCTCAGTTCGACCGTGTTTCAGACGGAGTTTGACGGTCAGATAATCACAGTGCCAATTGCCTGTACAGAGACTGTAATGACAGATTATGGCACCAAAAATATAAGCGTACCGATACCTGATCGCATAGAGAGAGTGGCAAGGCTGACTATCAATTGGGGTAAGCTCAGGAAAACTCCGATAGAAGATAAAAAGGTCGCGGTCATATTTCACAACATGCCGCCGCGCCTTGACATGATAGGCAGCGCATACGGGCTTGATTCCCCGGAATCGGTCTACAATCTNTATGAACTGCTCCGTGCCAAAGGGCTTTCGATGGAGTATGGGTTCGGAAGCGGCAAAGATATTATAGACAGAATCATCGACGGCGTGACCAATGACGGAAGTTATTTAACTGATGCTCAGATTTTAGAACGGAGCGCGGCTATTGTAGAGGAGGCAGACTACATACCGTGGTTTGAATCGCTGCCCGAGAAAGTACGGGATGAGCTGCGCCGAGATTGGGGAGAGCCCCCGGGGGATTACCTGACAATCGACGGAAAAGTGCTCGTGCCGGGAATACTTAACGGCAACCTTTTCATCGGGTTTCAGCCGCCACGCGCTCTTGAAGAAAAGGCGGAAGAGGCATATCACTCCACGGACATGGTTTGTCCGTACCAATACATCGCTTTTTACCATTATCTAGAGAAGATTTTTAAAGCCGATGTCATAATTCATATTGGCACTCACGGTACTATCGAGTGGCTTCCGGGCAAAGAAATCGGTTTGTCCGACGAATGCTATCCCAATATAGCTATAGGCGAGATGCCCCATCTGTATCTGTACATAATTGATGTTCCCGGTGAGGGCGCGCAAGCCAAGCGCAGGACAGACGCTGTTATCTTAGACTACCTAATCCCATCCATGACCGAGGGTGGTCTGTACGGCAGCATGGAGCTTATTGAGGACTTTATCGCCCAATATTACCACGCGAAAAACGCGGACAAACCCAAGCTTCCCATACTTGAAGAGCAGATTTGGAACATCGTCGCAGAAAATGACATGCATACCGACCTCGATATGACATGGGATAGTTTTAAGGCTGATGCGGAAGAATCCATTGAACGGGTTCACCTGTGGCTCAGTGACCTGAAAAGTTCAAAGATAAAAGACGGACTGCATATTTACGGCAAAGTCCCCGAAGGCGAACGGTTTAGCAACATGCTGAGGCTGTTGGTGGGTATACGGAACGGGAATACGCCGTCGGTGCGTGAAGCCCTTTGTGAGCTTAGAGGGGACGACCTGGAGGAGTTGCTGATGAATGCGGGCGGTCAGCATAAGTCCGGCTTGACAAATGCGATGGTACTTGAAGCAACAGACGATCTGGGAAGGAGGATATTCGCCTCAATAGATGAGACTGGATACTCCAAAGAAGGCGTAGACATTATTTTGGCTGAGATGAGACAGGAATACCCGGATGGAAATATCGTTCCTCTGCGCGAATGTCTGAAGTTTACTGTTGAGGAAGTGCTTCCCAGGATAAACGCCACAACTGATGAACTTAAATATTTCGACAGAGGTGTTGACGGCAGATTTGTAATTCCCGGACCATCGGGAGCGCCAAGCCGCGGTAACGCCACAATAATTCCAACGGGGCGGAATTTTTACATGACAGACCCAGCCGCCATACCCAGCCGCTCATCGTGGGAGACCGGGAAAATGCTGGGAGATCAACTCCTTGAACGTTATGTCAGAGACGAGGGTAAATTCCCGGAAAGTGTGGCGATTGTCGTTTATTCAGGAGAAACGATAAAAACCCGTGGTGACGATGTATCGGAGATTCTATATCTGTATGGGGTACGTCCCGTGTGGATTGAGAACACCGAAAGGGTCATTGACCTTGAGGTAATTCCTCTTGAAGAGCTAAAAAGACCACGGATAGATGTGACATTGCGGATCAGCGGGCTGTTCAGAGATACTTTCCCAAATCTCATAGAGCGGGTTGAGGATGCTGTAAACCTTGTCGCCACGCTGGACGAACCTGACGGTCAGAACTTTGTAAAGAAGCATATTATGGAAGATTTCAACGAGTATGTCAGTCAGGGGATGCAACGGGAACAGGCGTTTGAATTTGCGAGTCTGCGCATATTCGGCTGCCCTCCGGGAACGTACGGCGCGGGCATGGATATGCTGGTCAACAGCAAAAAATGGGAAAATCAGGATGATTTCGGTAGGATGTACATAAATTGGAGCAGCCATGCCTACGGGAAGAATGTACACGGAAAGAAACTTGAAAATGTCTTTTCGAAGCGTATGGCGTCCAGTGACGTTACGGTTAAAAATATCTCATCCTATGAAGCCGATATGTTGCAGAGCGATGATTTCTACAATTACCATGGAGGTCTTATTGCGGCGGTGACATCGCAGAGAGGAGAAGCGCCTGTTTCTATATCGACAAACGCCGGGGATCCCCGCCATGTTGTGACAAGAACTATACACGAAGAGACTTCCCGTATTATGCGCGCTCGAATAGGCAATCCGAAATGGATAGAAGGACTGAAAGAACACGGTTTTAGAGGCGCGCAGGAGTTTTCGGCCATGGTGGACATCGTATTCGGGTGGGATGCCACAAGCAGCGTAGTTGACGACTGGATGTACGAAAATATCACAAGCACATATTTGCTGGACGAGGAGCTTAGAGAATGGATAAGGGAAAATAATCCATATGCTCTCCACGCCATGAGCGCAAGGCTCCTGGAAGCCGCGCAACGCGGTATGTGGGACGCGAAAGAAGAGACTCTGGAGGCTCTCAAAGAGATATATCTGTCTACTGAAGGCGATTTAGAGGAATTATCAGAACGTAAGTCATTAAAAATTAGTAATGAGATATAAGTAGGCTCCACCGAAAAAAGGTCTATTTTATGATTTTGCCACCGAAGTGGCAAAATCTGGCATGAAATAGCGTGTCCGCAGAAAACGACGCAAAAAGGTTTCCGCCAATTTACTCAAGTTCATGACCATAAAAGCCAAAATAATAACAGACTTGCCGGATTCGGAAAGGCGGGCTCTGATTCTGTTCATACCATATCGGGTTTTCGCAGTAACAATCTTTCATTAAACTTCATTCTTTGCGCCACAATCAGCCCGTAACTCTTTTGTCTGCTCCTAAGCACGGATTTGGCAGGACAAACGTTAGTTTGTCCTGCCATGCGGGAGCCGGTTCCCTGTCTGCGTACGTCGTCATGGCAGAATCCGATTTGCTCCGCCCGTCTGAAGGTGGGCATACTTTAAGGAAGGAATATGAAAATGAAAAAACTGATAGTACTAAGCTTTGTGACAATAGTGCTTTTATCGGCCTGCACGAGCGGAACGAATAACACTGCGCCATCGCCGACTCTGACAAATGCCCCCGCGCCGGGCGGGACAAGCGAACCGGTGTCAAGCCCGGAGAATACGCCGGAACCTGAAAGACGGTTTGTGAGTGTCGAATACAGCACTTCTTTTTCAGTTGAATATATCACGGATGATGTCTTGCTTGTCAGCGATACTGAAAACCAAAGATTTCTCCTCGTCCCACGGGGACAGGAAGCACCGGCGGGGCATGAAGATGCGCTGATCGTTTACACTCCCGTAGAGAGAGTTCTGTTTTCCTCCAGCACTCAGTTTGGCATGTTGGTTCCTTTCGACATATGGGATAACATGGGGGGACTTGTATCAAATCCCACTGACTGGCCTTTCCCGGAATTGAATGAAAGGATTGCCGACGGCAGTATAGTCTATGTCGGTAACTCCATGGGAAGCGAATTGGATTACGAGTTGATTCAGGAGCTTAATCCGGAATTATCCTTCGTCTACAGCGGTCCTTCCGCCCAGACGGACCTAATGTTGAAACTTGACGAATTGGGGCTACCTTACGCTGTTGATAACGAATACATGGAAGCTACCCATCAGGGGCGTATGGAGTGGATTAAATTCCTTGCGCCGTTTTTCGGGAAAACAGGAGAGGCTGTAGAATACGTTGACGCTATGTTCGTGCGTCTTGCGGACATGGAGAGCAGGATCGAGGGAGCGGATAAGCCGAAAGTGGCATGGGGGCGGGTTGACGGCGGCGTCGCACGTGTTGTGGGGGCGGATTCATATGTGGCGAAAATGTTAGACTCTGTGGGGTGTGAGTATTTATTTTCCCACATAGAAGGAAACGGAACTGTCCAGATCAGCACGGAAGAATTTTACGATGCCGTTATGGACGCGGACATTTGGATATATTCTGTGACGCCAACCAGCATGTCGGGTTATGACGCCCTTCTTGAAATACAGCCGATTATGGCTGATGTCCCATGTGTCATAAACAAACAGGTGTGGCAGATTGGCGTAAATTATTACTCCTTTACTGCCGAGATAGACTATCAGGTCATTGAACTGGCTTCAATAATACACCCTGAGCTATTTCCTGAAGTTGAAAATTTAAGACAATTTCAAAAAATGGCCGGATAAGAAAGCTGAATAGATGCACCCGGAGGCATTTCCGGAAGGTGATGTTTTTTGGAAATTTCTAAAAATGAAGAAAAATTCGAATGAAATGAGGTTATAGCGGTGAAAAAAATAATACTAGCATCAGTCCTTGCTGCACTGATACTTCTCGCGGCTTGCGGCGGTAGAACAAATAATACTGAGCCTGTGAATACAGACGAGCCTGAAGAAAACGTGATCGCGGAAGGACCCGAAAATACACCGGAACCGGAAGTGCGGTTCATGAAAGTTGAGAACAGCACTTCTTTTTCTGTGGAATACATAACAGATGATGTGAAATTGGTAACGGATGCGGAAGGCCGGAAATTGCTTTTAGTGCCAAGAGGGGAGGCAGCTCCGACAGGATATGAGGATACTGTAACAATCTATACACCGGTCGAAAGAGTTCTTTTCTGCTCCGGCACACAAGTAGGGATGCTTGTCCCCTATGACGGGCTGTTCCAGTATATTGGGGGGGTCACACAGGAGCCGGGCAGATGGGCGTTTCAGGAAATAGAAGAACGGTTGGCCGACGGTCGGATAGTATATGTGGGAAATGCGCGCGATCCTGATTACGAACTCATTCAGGAGCTTAATCCTGAGCTTGCATTTGTATATACGGGACCTTCGGGACAAACAGCCCTGATAACAAAGTTTGAAGAGCTCGGCATACCCTATGCGGTGGACAACGAGTATCTTGAGGGTAAGCATACAGGACGTATGGAGTGGACTAAATTCCTTGCGGCTTTCTTTAACCGCGAGGATGAAGCAGTGGCATATGTGGACATGCAGCTAAATGCTCTTGCCGAAATGGAAGCGAAAATAGCCGGACAGGACAAGCCTAAAGTTGCATGGGGACAGATTTACAATGGAATCGTTTATACTCCGGGCGCGGATTCCTATGTCGCGGGTGAAATTGCAGCGGCGGGAGGGGAATATCTGTTTTCCGATCTTCCGGGCACCGGCAGTGTTCAGGTTACCATAGAGGAGTTTTATAATAGCCTGATGGATGCTGATGTTTTTATTTATGACTCAATGGGAAATCCTCTTGCCGGTTTTGAAGGGCTCTTTGATCTTGCACCCATTTTCCGGGATTGTCCTGTAGTCATCAATCAAAATGTATGGCAATTTGATAAAGATTACTATGCAAACATCAGCGAGGCGCATCAGCAGGTGGTAGAATTGGCGGTAATTTTCTATCCTGATTTATATCCGGATTACGTAGTCCAACATTACACTATTTTGGATTGATAAGCTGCATTCAAATGCGACTTGAAAAAATCTTCTGAAAAATAGGCGGTATATTAATGGAAACAACCTTAATAAAAGAGAACTTGAGACGCCGGTTAATTTTTATGGGCATACTTCTTTCGGCTGTCATATTTCTTTTTCTGCTTAACATCGCATTGGGGTCGGTGAACATACCGCTGTCGGTTGTTGCACGCGCTCTGTTAGGAAAGCCTATAGAGAGCGAAACCCACCAGTCCATAGTGTTATTGATCAGACTGCCGCGCGCGTTAGCCACTTTAGCCGGAGGCGCGTGTTTGGCGCTATCGGGTTTACTCCTTCAGATTTTCTTTAACAATCCCATAGTAGAGCCATATGTGTTGGGCATATCATCTGGTGCCAGGATGTTCGTCGGGATAGTGTTCCTGGGCGGTTATACATTTGGGCTTGATTCCCTTTCTCCAATGCTGATGTTCTGGGGGTCGCTGGCAGGGGCAATGATAGTTATGGTTGCTGTGCTGTTTGCCGCAAATCGGGTAAAAAGCATAGTTACCCTTCTTGTCATAGGCATGATGACCGGCTATCTCTGTTCCGCTGTGAACAGTTTTCTGACAGCCTTCGCGGAACAGGAACGAATAGCCAGCTTCACGCTTTGGTCAATGGGAGGTTTTTCCGGATTCACATGGTCTCAGGTACGTGTCCTCCTGTCTGTTACGACAATTTTCTCAATCGCCGCCTTACTGATGTCTAAATCATTGAACGCTCTGCTTATGGGTGAGAATTATGCCCAAAGCATGGGCGTGGGCATTCGCAAGGTCAGGTTGTCTATAGTATTTGTCACAAGTGTATTGACCGCGGTGCTTACCGCTTATGCCGGACCCATTTCCTTTGTCGGTCTGGCAGTGCCGCACCTTATACGCATGAGCTTTCATACGTCGGATAACCGGATCCTGCTGCCGGCCTCAATTCTTGGTGGAGCACTGATGACCAGTCTGTGCGACCTGATGGCACGGACGTTATTCGCACCGCGGGAACTTCCGATCGGAGCCTTGACTTCATTGATAGGCACTCCGTTGGTGATTTACATGCTATTAAAAAGAGATAATCAATTATAGTGATTCAATTATGGTGCTTCATCCGGTTTACAAAATTATTGCGGAGGGGGTTTAAACTTTGCGGGAAAAGAATTATATATTTTGTTTTGGCTGTGAGACAGAATACAAGATATGGCACACGGAGTTTGAAAACGAAAACATAGAGATCATCTCTTTCACACAGCAAGAGATGGAAAATAAGCAACGCTTAAGAGAGATAACAGAGGATATTTTAAGGTTGCTGGAACATATGCGCCCGGTTATACTTTTTACCCATGCGTTTATGGATTTGAATATCGAGAAATTTTATTTGTCACTTCCACCGCAAGCTCATATAGTACCGGTAGGGACGGAGGCGATCCTCCTGGGTTGCGGCACAGCCGACCCGGTACATGTTGAGGAGATAAACAAATACCTGCTATATTCGGGGACGGATAACATCATCAGCGCGGGAAATTACATGCGGAGAAATCTGCTGGGAGACGATAGTATTGTCGATATTACGCCACCAAGGACAAAGCCCTTTGACGGTATTTTCTCTTTTGATTCAGATGAAGTCTACTGTTCCTTTTCGGAATTTTCAGAGAAGCGCAGGTATGATACCTATGTTGGCATGCTGGTCAACAGACAAAACTGGGTGCGCGAGGATTTAGCGGGTGAGAAGGAGCTTGCAAAGTGCATCGAGAGGCATGGTATCGGGGTAATCCCCGTGTTTTCCAATGCGGGTGCCAACAGTCTGAGCTTCGATGAAGTTATGGATGCCTATTTCACAACGGACGGTAATCTGAAAATAGAGGCGTTGATTAACTTCCAGATGTTCGGGATAAAGGCAAAAGAGGGAAACACTGTTGCGGAACAGTCTGTAATCGAATTTGAGCGGCTGGGGATTCCTGTAATCTCTCCGATACGCAGTTTTTATCTGACGAAAGAGCAGTGGTTGGAAATGATGGTGCCTATCAGTTCTGATATGCCGAGTTCTTTGATAACCCCTGAGATGGGGGGGATGATTGAGCCTGTTATTATCTCAGTCCGGGGAGCGCCCGGCGGCAAATCTGAAGCCCTGCCTGAGAGGGCGGAATATTTAGCTCGCAGGATTAGTAAGATTTTAGGTCTCAGGACAAAGCCAAACTCCGAGAAGAAAATTGTGTTCATGCTTCACAATTCGGTGTGCGCGGGGGTTGAGGCCACGATTGGCAAAGCATACGGTCTTGACGCGTTTGAGAGTGCCGTGAAAATATTGGACAAGCTCGGTTCAGAAGGCTACTATATAGGAGAATTCCCGGAAACAGGTGAAATGCTTAAAAGTCTTATCATGGAAAAGAAGGCTTTTTCCGATTTTCGCTGGACGGCTGTGGAGGACATCGTTAGCAGCGGCGGGTGTTTATATCAAATGCCGGTGGCGGGAGAGTATGAGCTGTTTTATAATGAATTGCCGGAAGAGCTTAGAGATTATACAGAAAAAACATGGGGAGTTCCCCCTGGAGAGGGCATGGTCTTGGACGGGAACCTCATCATAACAGGTGTTCGGTTTGGCAATGTGTTGGTTATGATACAGCCAAAGCGGGGATGTTACGGTGCGAAATGCACCGGAGAGGTATGCAAAATACTTCATGACCCGGCGTGCCCGCCGCCGCATCAATATCTGGCAACATACCGCTACATTGAGCGAGTGTTTGGGGCGGATGCCTGTATTGATATCGGGACTGACGGTAGCCTTGAGTATCTTCCGGGAAAATCCAACGGACTGTCGGAATTGTGCTGGCCGGGTATAGTGTTGGGTTCAACTCCGAGCCTTTATGCCTATAATGCGGGGGTTATAAATGAAGGACTTGTGGTGAAACGCAGGATGAATTCTGTAATTGTGGATTATCTTCCCCCTCAAGCACCGGCGCCGATGAGAATTCCAGGCGGCTTGTTCGAAGAATAGACGATTATTTTAGGGCAAAGGAGATAGGTAATGGTCAGGAGAAGGAAGCGGAATCTGATATACGTCTGCTAGCTGTGGATACTCCCGCCGCGTCGCGCATCTTGGAGCGGGCCGGGGATGAAAATTTCGAGCAGGGCTTGATGGAGCTTGCGGGCGCGGTCAAAATTACTGAGCAGGCACGGAATATAAGCGAACTGCATGTGTTCGGAGTGGCACCAAATGAGCAGGAAATCCAGAACTTCATCCGAGAAATCTGTGATGGGGATGGCATTGAGAATAATCCTGATATGCCGCTCGGGGGGGGGGGGGATAATGAAATAAACATGCTTATTCGAGGGCTTTCCGGTAGATACATACCTTCCGGAGAGAGTGGTATGCCTGATGAAAACGGCAGGAATATTATTCCAACAGGGCGTAATATGTTCGGAATTAATGCAGATAAAGTGCCCAGCAAAGCCGCGTATGAACGAGGAAAAACCCTTGCACAACAATTGCTGGAAAACTATCAAAATGACGAGGGTAAACTTCCGGAGCGAATAGCGATGAACATGATATCGTCGGATGTAACAAGATCGAACGGCGAGCAGCTTTCCCAATTTTTGTGCCTTCTTGGAGTGGAACCAATGTGGGACGCCCGCGACCGCATGTCAGGGTTAAATATCCTCAGTATTAAAGAATTAGAGAGACCACGCATCGACACCACCGTACGGATTTCCGGTGTGTTGCGTGACACATGGCCTTCTGTTGTCGAGTTGATGGATGAAGCTGTTTTAATGGTCGCGGCTCTGGATGAGAGTGATGAGGAAAACTATATATTAAAGCACCTGCGTGAATATCAGCGTACATCTGACTTCGCGGACGATGAAGACAGGCGCGGCGCGATACGCATTTTCGGGGACGCTCCGGGTACTTACGGAGCGGGAATTGATCTGGCATTGCTCGCCAGCGCGTGGAAAGATGAGGCTGATTTGGCTAAATACTTTATTCAGGCATCTGCCTACGCATACGGCGGAAAACTCAACGGCAGGAAGAGTATTCGGGAGTTTATTGATAACGCGAAAAATGTAGATTTATCCTATGACACGACGGGGTCAAGGCGCATTAATGGCATAGCAGACAATTTTGGGGTTCAGGTTCAAGGCGGGTACCGACTTGTGGCAAAGTATCTTGGCAATAAAAATATACGCCAGTATCAGGGTGCAAATGAGCGGGGACGCGCTATTATTACAGAGACTTTGGCGGATAACTTGAAGCGTAACGTTGAGGAGACTTTGCTAAATGAGTTCTGGAAAGAGAACATGATGCAACGAGGTTACGATGGCGCTTCCGATATTATGAGGGCTATCCAGAGTGTGTTCGAGTCCCAGTGTGTCGCCGATTGTTTTACGGATGATTTTCTGGACAAGGTGGCGGAAGATTATGTTAATGATGAGTGGATGCGCGAATGGCTGTCCGAAAACAACAAGTTCGCTCTCGAAGAAATTGCCAGACGAATGTTAGAGTTGTATACTAGGGAAAAGTGGAATCCTGACGACGAAGTCCTTGAAAAACTCAAGGAAAGCTATCTCAAAATTGAGGGCGATATGGAAGATGGGCTGGAGAGCGTCGGAGAAATACAGGGCGGCAATGTTGATATAATCAATGACGCTGATGTAGAGGGATGGCGTGAACGGTTAGCTGAATTGGAATCTTTAATCGGCAGTATAAAGACAGATTGAGGTTATCATTAGAAGCCTCGAATTGACCTTATGTAGTGCCCCGGCAATAACGGACAGCAAATAGAACCCCATTTGGAAAGGTCAAGAAAAAGTAGACAAAAAGTTAAGTATTATGAGTTTCAAAGTCGCATGGAGATAAGTAATTCAAAGCAGACTGAATGCGTTTAGTGTTGTAGTAAGTCTCAATAATTCTGATTGTTTTAGTTGAACAGGGATGAAGGGTATGGAGAGAGATTGCTATCTGCAAATAAACCGCCACCTCACGAAAGTGTATAATGGAATCCAAATCAACACAGGAGGGTTTCATTATGAAATACATCACTGCGCAAAAGCACTGATTAATTAAACGCTATCATGTCGGAGAGCCCGCCACTGCGCTTTCCCTACAGGCAAACGTACCACGCAGCACATTCTATTCATGACTCAATCGGAGAAATCCGGTTCGTACTGAGTCCGTCAATGCCGTCAGCATAGCTGAATTAACGAAATTAAAAATCGCGCCAATAGGCTTGAGCAAATAATTGAAGTGCTAAAACAGTGGGATGCACGGCGACCTCCTCCACACAAGAAAAACTGGCGGAATTGGAGAAGCTACATGGACAGTACAGTGTTCACATTATTTGTGAGGCGCTCGATGTATGAACCGACCCCAAAAAGTTAGACAAAGAAATAATTAAGCAGCTGAGAGGGCTTGTTGTCTGTGTAAAGCAGGCGGTAAGCCCTTAAGCTTTGCCTTGATG
>JGI994J12354_10001531_pt1 | contig 23356 bp, 23 predicted proteins | sample IntmicLarv3ML3BL_FD_12354 | JGI IMG/M metagenome (IMG submission 12354) | reverse complement strand
GGCTGACCGCCCCGACGACACGCTACCGTGGTGGTTCGGGTAGAACGCGGGCGTAGGGGCAGCCATTGGCCGCCCGCCGGTGCAAAGACAAGGGCCAGCGCGGCCTGGGATAAGTGCGTTTCATCTTTGCGGGCACATGCCGCGTGCCCTACGGTCTGGTTGGGGAAAACGAATATGCGGGCACCCGCTTTCAACGAGCACCCGCAAAAAACACTGCCGTCTATTACGCTTGATCTGCCGGCAGCGGCTTCATGGTGGGGAACAGAATAACATCCCGAATCGAGGCGCTGTCGGTCAGCAGCATCACCATGCGGTCGATGCCGATGCCCATGCCGCCCGTGGGGGGCAGCCCAATTTCCAGCGCGTGGATGAAATCTTCGTCCACGTGGGCTTCGCCATCGCCGGCCATCTTTTTTTGCAGCTGCTCCACAAACCGCGCACGTTGGTCGTGGGGGTCGTTGAGCTCGGAAAAGGCGTTGCCGCCCTCCCAGCCGGCCATGAAGAATTCAAAACGCTCGGTAAAAAGCGGTTGATCCGCCTTGCGGCGGGCCAGCGGCGAAACCTCGATGGGATAATCAAAAATAAAGGTGGGCTGAGTGAGTTGGCTTTCCACGCGCTGGTCGAAGCATTCGTACAGCACCTGCCCCATGGTCATGCCCGCGGCCAAGCCGACGCCGATGGTTTCAGCAGCGGCATAGGCCTGCTCGGCGGTGGTGATGGTGGAGAAGTCAATTCCGGTATAGGCTTGTACGGCTTCCACCATGGTCATGCGCCGCCACGGGGGGGCTAAATCCATGACCTGGCCTTGATAGGTAATTTGCGTGGTGCCGTGCACCGCCATGGCCGCCGCTGCGAATAACTGCTCGGCCAGCGCCGCCATATCGTGGTAATTGGCAAAGGCTTGGTAGAGCTCAATGGTGGTGAACTCGGGGTTGTGTTTGGTGCTCATGCCCTCGTTCCGGAAGATGCGCCCAATCTCATAAACCCGCTCCAAGCCGCCCACAATCAGGCGCTTAAGGTGCAGCTCGGTTTCGATGCGCATGTACATATCCATGTCCAGCGTGTGGTGATGGGTGACAAAAGGCTTGGCCGCGGCACCCGTGGCCTCGGGATGAAGCACGGGGGTATCGACTTCCAAAAAGCCTTGCGCATTCAGGGTTTGGCGAATGGTTTGCATAATCATGCTGCGCTGACGAAACACCTTTTGCACATCCGGGTTGACGATTAAATCAACATAGCGCTGGCGATAGCGCAGGTCGGCGTTGCGCAAACCATGGAATTTTTCCGGCAAGGGGTACAGCGACTTACTCAAAAGAGAGAAGGTCGAAACCTCCACCGAAACCTCGCCCTTGTGGGTGCGAAACACCCGGCCTGAAACGCCCAGAATGTCGCCGATATCCAACTCACGGAAGAGGGCATACGGCTCGTCGCCCAGAATATCCCGCTTAAAATAAAGCTGAATCTGCCCGCTGGCATCCTGCAAGTGGGCAAAGGCCGCCTTGCCCATCACCCGCTTGGACATCATCCGCCCGGCCAAGCTGACCAGCATTGGCGGGACGTCATCCGAGGCTTGGCTGTTGACTTGTGCGGTATTTGCGGCTTGGCCGTTAGGCTGTGCAGGAGCCGGCGTTTGGCCACTGGCCTGTGCGGTAACCGTGCTCGCGTCGCCGGCGGCTTCCCCATCGGCGTCCGGTGCCATGGGCGGGCACAGAGCGTCAAATTCGGCAATGGCCGCCGCGGCGTGGTGGGTTGTATGAAATTGAGTTGCGGCATACGGCTCAATGCCATTTTGGCGCAAGCTCTTTAGCTTTTCGTTGCGCACCGCCAGCACATGCATGGCAGCGCCCGCAGAATCCTCGTCGGTTTCCGGGGTTGAGATGGGATTATTTTCGTTCATGGTTTAAGGGTTCCTCTACTTGTGAATGGATAGAATTTTGTAGGAGAAGGTGCCGCCGGGGGCCTGCACCACCACCTGATCGCCCTCGCGATGTCCCACCAGGGCTTGTCCCACGGGGCTTTCGTTGGAAATGCGGTTTTGCGTGGCGTCGGCTTCAGCCGAACCGCAGATGGTCAAATCAAAGGTCTCGTGGTCGTCCAGCGACTCCACCGTAACCATCAGACCAAGGCGCACGATGTCGGTGGATGTATCCTTCTCGTCGATAATCTCAACATTGCGCAGGGCGGCTTCGATTTCACGAATCTCGCCTTCCATAAAGGCTTGTTCGTTTTTAGCTTCGTCGTATTCGGCGTTTTCGGAAATATCGCCAAATGCGCGAGCCTGTTCGATGCGGTCGGCCACCTCGTGACGTTTAACCACTTTGAGGTACGCCAGACGTTCCTCCAGCTTGGCGACGCCCTGTGCCGTCATTTGTTTTTTTTGCATGATATGTGCTCCCTTCTTGTGCCAAAGGCGGATTCATCAGCAACGCCTAGGTAACCAATGGTTACCTTGAGCCGCTTGAGAGAGCCGCTGGTTCGTTTGTATCCTATCTATTATATTCATTGACATTGGGGTGTGTCAAGGTTTGGCGAGAATATTGATGGCAGAATGAAGAAATTTGCCGTGTAACGGCCCTCCAAAAATACGGCACCGGCGCCATCCAAGCCTTCCGGGGTTTGGATGCGCCGCATGGCCGGATAATAGGCAAGCACAAGGTGCGCGGTGATGTGCGGATAGCGGCGTTTCATTTGCGCGAGCGCGGCGGCGACCATGCGGTCGAACGCGCCGTAATGTCCCACGTAACATGCCGTCACCCCATGGTCGAGGATATGCCTCTCAATGGTCTCAGGAAGCAGTGGCATAACCGATTCGGGGGTGTCGCGGTGGCGGCAAAAAAGCATGATAGCATTTTCTTTTCCTTCTCGAATAGGTAATTTCGCCACGTTATTATACAGTTAAAATACATTCGATTGCAACTCTGCTTTGTTTAGAATGTTGATGAGAAGAGGGTCGTCTAAGCAAAGGGGGAAATGCGAGATGCCGATTAGCAAAGCAACCTATACGGATGAAGAAACTCAGTTCTTGAAGAACATTGGATTTAAGGTGCAGTTTTTTCGCAAAAAGCTGGGGATGAGCCAATTTGAATTGGCGGAAAAATCCGATTTAAGCTATGCAACCATCAGCCATTTGGAAAGCACATCACTGTACGGCGTATCCATTATCGCCATTCACAGAATTGCCAAGGCGTTAGATGTAGCGCCGGATCAACTGTTCAAGTTCGATTGATTAGCATATGGCTTCCATAAAAAAGCGCCGTTCCAGCCTAATATCGTGGCTGGAACGGCGCTCTTTGTTGGTAGCAAGCTGTGAAAAAATGTTCCCGCGTTTACGCAAACGCCTCATAAACCGCCGTGATGGCGTTGGAAAAATCTTCTTCTTCCACGCCCACGATGATGGATAGCTCGCCGCTGCCTTGGGCGATCATGCGGACGTTGATGCCTGCTTGGCCCAGCACGGAAAACAGGCGTCCCGAAACGCCACGGTTTTTATCCATGCCCAACCCCACGGTGGCAAACAGTGCAATGTTTTGATCCACCTGAATTTTATCGGGTGCGAGCCGCGTTTGAATTTCGCCCACAATGGCTTCCAGCAAGCCGCCCGCCAGTGCCGTGGAGGTCACCACCAGCGAGATGCTGTCGATGCCCGTCGGCATGTGCTCAAAGGACACCCCATGCGCTTCCAAGATGGAAAGTAATCGCCGGGCAAAGCCGATTTCGTTGTTCATCATCTCTTTTTCGATGGAAATGACGGTATACCCCCGTCGCCCGGCAATGCCGGTGACCGTGCGGGTCGGCGTGCCTGCGGGCAGCTCGGGCATGATCATGGTGCCGGGTTCTGTCGGGGCGTTGGTGTTGCGCACGTTGATGGGGATGCCCGCGTTGCGCACGGGGAAAATGGCGTCCTCATGCAGCACGGTGGCGCCCATGTAGGATAGCTCGCGCAGTTCGCGATACGTAATGAAAGAAATGCCCTTGGGATTGGCCACAATGCGGGGATCGGCCATCAAAAAACCCGAAACGTCGGTCCAGTTTTCATAAACGGCGGCATCCACCAAGGATGCTACGATGGCTCCCGAAACATCCGCGCCGCCCCGCGAAAAGGTTTTCACTTGCCCATTCGGCAGACTGCCATAAAAGGCCGAAACCACCCCGCCGCCCGCCGCTTGAAGCTTATCGCGGGATTTCGTCATGGTGACTGCGGCGTCATAATTGCCTTTTTCATCAAAGAAAATGATGTCGGCGGCGTCAAAAAATGGCAATCCCAAAAACGCGGCCATAATTTTGCCATTGAGGTATTCACCCCGGCTGGCCACGTAATCCGGCGCATCGTGCAGGGGAATTTGCCTCATGATGTCCACGTAGTCTGCCGACAAATCCAAATCCAGCGCAAGGGCCGCGATGATGTCGTCAAACCGAGCGCGAATGCCCGCAAATTCGTCCGCAAAAGCTTTCCCCGCATGGGCCAAATTGTGGCAAGCATAGAGCATATCCGTGATTTTGATGTCCTGCGCGCTGCGTTTTCCCGGCGCCGAGGGCACCACAAAGGTGCGGCGGGCGTCTTGACGAACGATGTCGCGACACTTGGCGATTTGAGCGGCATCGGCCAGCGAGGTGCCGCCGAATTTGCAGACGATAACAGACATAAGAACCTCCGGGTGCGGGTTTTGGGGGTGGATATGGTCTTAACTACGGGCGCGGCAACAGGTACATGCCGCGTTCATAAAAGCCAAAATTCTGCGAACGGCACCTTGCCGCCGCGCCCTCTATTATACTGAACCCACCGCCATTTGACAACCGATTTTGGGAATGATATAATTGGAAATGTTCGGCGTAGCTTTTCGGTTGCCGAACCCACGCGGCTGTGGTGGAATGGCAGACACGCCAGCTTGAGGGGCTGGTGGGAGCAATCTCGTGCAAGTTCAAGTCTTGTCAGCCGCACCAAAATATCGAAACCTGTCGAATTGACTTTTGACAGGTTTTTGATATTTTTATGAAACAAATATTAAACAGCAATCATAATTTCCTCATATAAACAGATCGGAGCTGTCACATGAAGATACGGAAAGTAGTAATTCCCGCAACGGTTGTGGTAATTATCATTTCATTGTTTGTTGTGATTTTTATGACACCTGTACCGATATCTCTTCTGATTCGAAAACTTTTCGAGAATCCTGAGCTGGCTCCACCACAGGGATATGCCGATATGGATAGCCGAGTAACAGTTCATCAGGATATAACATACGAATCAAAATATAAAAGTAACGCGCTTGATATTTATCTGCCGAAAGACGTAGACGAACTGGTGCCTGTTGTGCTTTGGATACATGGAGGCGGATATGTCGGCGGTGACAAGCGCGATGTGCGGTACTATGCCGTTTCGTTAGCTTCGGAGGGGTATGCGGTAATATCTATGAACTATGAGCGTGCGCCTGAGGCGCGGTACCCGACACCTGTTATGCAAATTGAGGAGGTTTTCAGTTGGATTTCAGAATGTTCTGCAGAATATCTGCTTGATTCCAGCCGAATCGTGCTTGCCGGAGATTCCGCCGGCGCACATTCTGCCGCAACATTTGCGGCGATTCAAACAAATCCTGATTATGAAAATGAGATCGGAATAAAAGCAAGTGTTAAAGACGGATGTATCAAAGGACTTTTGCTTTATTGCGCACCTTACGATGTTGTAATGGTTAACGAGATTGGCGGAGCGTTCGGCTTTCTATTAAACCGTGCAGGCTGGGCATATTTTGGAACACGGGACTGGACAGATACATTTGCAAAGCTTGCGACCGTAGGCAACCATGTAACCAGAGATTTTCCGCCCACTTTTATTACCGACGGAAATACTGCTTCCTTTGAAAAACAGGGCATAGCATTCGCGGACATGCTTGATTTTGCTGGGGTGGAAAACATGAGATACTTTATTCCGCATGAGCCTGAAAAGATCATAACCGGGCACGAATATCAGTTTCTTATGGATACGGACGCAGGTGCTGAATGCTACCGGCTTACACTAGCGTTTCTGAAAGAACATATGAATCGCTAAACCGCATCAGGGACGCGGTTTTTGTAAAGGTTTTCAAGGACGCGGAAAATACCTGCCGCCCGTCTGAACTCGTGAGTATTCAAAGGGCGGTGGACCAGGAGGGGGATACCACATGGCAGCAAAGAAAGAATTTCTCTCAGAAGACACAATTATCGTTTTTGGTAAAATCCCAGTCGGAGAATATCGCAAGTTTTTTATTAAGTCAATCGGAGAAGAAATTGTCAACGGAGCGGAAGGTATGAACTTTCAAACTTGGCTTTTCACTCAAGGCGGGAAAACGCTCAAAGAAGCCACAGAAGAATATTTTCATCCGTTGGGGCATAAAACAATGTATGAATTTTTAACAGAAAGACGATTCAACACAGTCTCAAAACAGGACAAGGATTTCATTATAGCATTTGATAAAGGAATCAATGAACTGGGTTATGATTTCGGTGGTGCCATTCATGTCGGGCATAGCTGGGGTAGCAAACAAATGATAATTTATGGAAAAACGGGTACAAAGAGCAGACAATGCGCCGCTCGTGTATGGATAAAAGACGATGGTATTTTATTTCACCAAAATTGATGTCCATCGTCAATATATTGAAGCTGCTCCGAATCATATAAAAAAAGTTTTTACTGGATATAACGATAATAACATCTGTAAATCTTGTCGAAGCAAATGCGGTCCCAAGGAATATACAATCGACGGACATTTTTACAGCATTTGCCGTGACGCACCTTTTTGGTTTGATAAACCATCGATAGAAAAATTGCCTGACTATATGGGGTTATTGAATGAGTTTTACTCAAAAAGCAAGAGGAAAGTTATTTGACACAGGTTATCCATATTAAGTGTTATGTGCGCATCTTTTTTGTCAGTGGATTACAGTGGGCAGGGCCACCCCCGAAACGCGCGCCTGCTGTGGGTGCGCGTTTTGCTTTTGCGGCCCGCGGTGGGCTGTATTCTTTCAAATTGCATCACAAACAAAGCAAAAAGCACTTTTTAGCAGGCGGCTGTGGTATACTATATATGAATTCTTGTAGCTAGCGGGAGACGCAAACCATGGCGCGCATTGATGCACAAGACAACCCTGTGCCGTGCATTGCGCGCCCGCATCGGTCAACTGCAAACCCTGGCTGAACAACCCGAACACGCTGAATCAACCAAAGAATAGGAGATTACCCAATGAACAAACGCACCTTTCTGCTCGCCATTGTCATGGTTGTCGTGATTTTTTGCGCCGCTTGCTCAACTGCCACACCGGCTGCGCCTACCGCCATCCCCACTGGCGCCGCTACCCAGGCTGTCGCTACCGATGGCCCCACCGATGACCTCGGCCCTTCCGCTACCCTTGACCCCACCGCCACCCTCGACCCTACCGCTACGCTCGATCCTTCCGCAGCGCTGTTAACCGGCGAGGAAGCCTGGGCGCTTGCCCAAGGGTGGCTGGACGAACGGCCTGAGGTTGAGTTCGGCGGCGGGATGCCTTCCGTTTTCCTGCATGAATACGAGTTCCTGACCTTTGAGGGCGAGGAATACTATTTGTTTTTCCTGGACAATCCGTCGGCGTATTGGTTTAACATCCTGGTGCATACCGAAACCGGCGCGCTGTTACACCGGATGCTATCCGACGGCGAGTTTGGCGGGGAAGAAATCGATTCGCTCGAAGATTGGTACAACCAATACTACGGCGACTAGTGGGTGGGTTGCGCCCACGCCCGAAACGCGCCTACTACACGCTATTGCCACATCAGAAGGGGCACAATACGCATGCAAAAAGGCCAAGAAGAGGGTCTCGGACAAGCGTCCGGTTTGATAAGGAAGTATTATATTGAAATAAAGCCAGCCGAAAAACAAATCTCTTTCGGCTGGTTTCTTCTTGGAAATTGTGCTAAAATACAATATGTAGTAGAGTTTATTCTCACCGAATAAAATTCATATGATTTGCAGAGAAGGATTGGAGAATAAGCATGACCAGATTGAATCATCCCCTTGATAAACTCATACAAACCATCCTGTACAAAAGTGGGGAATTTGAGGTGGTTGAACGTCCCGATGTGATATGGGTCGGTTGTGTCGCTTATGCGGACAACAACACGACTTTTCCATTTTCGGACGATGATATGACACTGCTCGAACGCTATCAAGCGATTCTCGATATTCCCAAGCAAGACCTCATCAATCCAGATTGGAGTGCCACGCTTTCGATTAATTACAGATGCGCAGACCAGCCCTCAGGCATTATGTTTGCACAGGAAACCTATTCGATGAAACAAGATGAAAAGTACGACATTTTTACTCAACCGGGCGGATTGTGGTTGCGTTTACTCAACGACACGAACGCTGCCGCCTTGCTCGGCAAGGAAAACCCTGCACCTTATGAATATTTTGCCGAATCACAAATCATGCAAACCGCAGCAAAAAAGAATGGATACATGCCGAACCCAAAAGTTTTTGTGCAGGTAGAATACAGTTGCCACGCAGAGTATAATATGCCAACGCATAGAAATTATGCGTATATTCCGATTGTAAAAGAATAAGCACCTTTACGTAAAATATCGGCAGGAGAAAGCCCTGACCTTTCACACAACCTTCGCAGAAAGTGTAGTGTGTTACACCCGCAAAACCCGAAAGCAACGAGGTAACCACCAATGACCAACATCACTTTCCTTTTCAAGCGGAGCGTCACGATGTCGTACTCGCTACAAGCCGTTGTGGGTGGCCAGCCGCCCGTGATGATTCCCAACGGCACGGCGGCGGATATGACGCTTGAAGAAGGCAGCCACACCATTCGGGCCTCCCTGCCCTTTCGCGGAAACGAAACCGGCGTGGCGATTGCGCCGCTGACGGTCGAGCGCGGGATGCGATACGAAATTGTATACACCACAACCGCGATGGGTGCAGGCGTACTGACCATCAAAACCTTTGCCACAGACGACTATGGCATCGACGCAAACGGCAGGCGGGTGACGCGTACAAGGGCGGCGTCGGTCGCCAAAACCAAGGGCCGTGCGCCTGGTTCGGCGTTTTTGGTGACTGCAATCCTTGTGGTGATGCTGCTGGGGTTCGCGGGCTTATATGCGTACGAGAGTTTATCCCTGCCATGGGCCTCGACTGGCAGGGCGTCGGTGATTACGGAATTCAACGAATCCGTCACCATTTCGGGGCTGAAAATTTCCGCGACGGAAATCCGAAGGGACGTTCGGGCACCGACGGCAACCCATGTGGTTGCCGTGCGGTTTGTTATTGAAAATATTTCCAATTCCGAAAAAGGCATCTTTTATTACAGCTCGATCTCTGCCTATGCGGACGACGTTGCCGTGCGGGAGCGGCTCGGTTTTATGCCGGATACCGACGGCGAGCGGCTGGCGATAGGGAAGATTGCAGCCGGAAAACGCATGGTGGGCTATTATTGCGTTGAAATCCCAGAGGACGCCAAGCGCATTGAACTTAAGGTACCCTTGGGTAACATCGGCAACCGTTATGCGAATTTTGCGTTTGATATTCCGCCCGTGGAGTAGGCTTATCGTCAAAACGATTCCATCCGCGGCGACGCCGCATACCGCGCCACCTCGGCCAGAATATCCGCGCGGCCCGCGTAGGGCTTAATGGCCATACAGACTTCCCAGGTGTACGGGGTGTGGAGCTTGGCATCGGGCGCAAGGAGCACGTAATCCCACGCGGGGCTGTTGGCAGGTTCGGTGCCGCCCCCCGTGGGCGAGGATATAAACGCCACGCGGTCGGCATCGCGAAACATCATGATGACGGCAAAATCGCCGTACAAGCCATAATAGTAGGATTGCAGGGTGTCGAATTTCAACAAGCTTTCCGGCGCTGTTCGGGCGATGTCCAAGTGCTCCTGCACGGAAAGCTCGCGCGCGGGCAGGGGATGCGCAAAGTAATCCGGCGCGCCGTGCACCTTCTTGCGCACCCCCATCCAACCGCCTAAGGGGTCGGTTTTGTCGATGTGCAGATAGCAAAGTCCGTTTTGCGGTACATAAAAATAGCTGGCCAATAGCGCCTTAAAGTTCATCACGGGCAGCAGTTGCTTGTGGAAGGTAATTTGAATGCGCTGGTGGATATAATGTTCGCTCATATGAAAATCAATGCGCGCCTCAATGCCCTTTTGCGGCGTGGGCGGCTGATACAACGTCACGCCCGCCGGCCCGGCCACCATCATCTCCATGGGCAGGCGACGCGGCTCAAAGAGGCATTCCTCATCCTGCGCATAGCCGTCAAATTCGGTTAATTCATAATTCATGCCGCAATAGGGCGGCACAAAAATATTGCCGCCAAGCCCGCGCACCGAAAGCTCTGACACGCCGTTATACCCGGCCAAATGCTGGCCGTACGCGGCGTTATCGCAAAAAACAGCCGTAAGCGCTTGGGTCTCGATGGTGTGCTTCATGGCAGGGCTCCTTTGTTTCTTGTTATTGATTCCGAAAGCATCATACCCGAATTTCATGAGAGATGCAATGCTTTTTGATTGAGAATTGAACCGGTCAGCTTGGCCGAGATACCTACCAAAATCGCCGGGTCAGTGTAGTTGAACTTTTTGGGACGGTAGCCGCTTTTGCAATTTCCATCATAGACGCTCCTAACAGCATCGATATTCTCGTATAAATTCAATCGCTGAATTTATACGAGAATACTATATCAAGTTGTTAGATAAAATCAAGTGTACGGAAATTCACTGAACGCTCTGGTGACTGGGAACTGTAGTCGGAGCATTGCAAAAGGAGTAGGCTTCATGATGAACATAGCAGGGCATCGAATTCGGGTTGCTCGCACAATGCAAAAGCCCCGACTGACCCAAGATGATTTGGTTGCGAAATTGCATTTTGAAGAGATCTTTATTTCAAATAAAATCCTGTCTTTGATTGAGTTGGACAAGCGATATGTAACCGATGTCGAGCTGGTTGCGTTTGCCAAGGTTCTCAATGTATCGACGGCTTGGTTGCTGGAAGAAACAGAAAACCCCAATGCCACCCTACGCTAAGCGCCGTTCGCCTGGCATCGCAGGGCGTCAATGTGGAGCAGAGGTGATCATCGTGATTGGCGACATTGTAAGGCGCATGCGCGAGTCGAGTGGGCTAAGCCAAGTGCAGCTGGCAATTCAGCTAAAAATAGCGCAAACCACGTTGTCGGGCTACGAAACAGGGTACAGCAAGCCGAATTATGAGGTTATCGAAAGAATCGCAAGGATATGCGAGTTCGATATTGTATTTCGGGATAAGAACAGCGGCGAGGTTATAGACGTTAGGAAAAAGCACTAAAAATTGTGATCCTTCCCCCCCTGCGTGCGCAAAAGCTGCCTTTTCTCATGAAAAACACCCCTCCGTTGGTCAGCATCGTAGGCTGTCCAGCAGAGGGGTGTTTCTCACCAGAGAAGATGTTTCCTTCATTAATTATGACCACACAGCGGACCCGTGCCAACGATCTCGGCTAGCACCGGCCATGAAGGCCTGCGCCAATCGCGCCGCCATCGCCGCGTTGCCTACTCCGTGGCGTAGTCGTCAAAATACCCTTGCACCAAAATAATCGGGGTGCCTTTGTCGCCGCTGCCGGAAACCAGGTCACACAGGCTGCCGAGGATGTCGCACAGGCGGCGTGGGGTGGTGCCTTGGGCAAGGATGCTGTCCTTGACGTCATCGGGCTTGGATGCGATGAACTCGCGCATGGCTTGTTGCAGATCTTCGCCCGAAAGGCTGGCGAAGCGGGTGTCGGCCAGGTATTTCAATTTCAGCTCGTTGGGCGTGCCCATCAGACCTTGGGTATATGCGGGCGAAACCACGGGGTCGGCCAGTTCCCAAATGCCGGCTTGCGGATCCTTAAAGGCACCGTCGCCGTAAACCATCACCTCGACGTGGCGGCCGGTCGCTTCGAGCAAATCGGCTTGAACGCCTTCCACAAAGTCGTTGCAATTGTGAGGAAAAAGCTTGATGCGGCTCTCGGAAGCCATGTTGCTGCCCAAGAGGCCGTAGTTGGCGTTGTAGCCACTGCCGTTAACCGAGTGCGACAAAATATCATCCAGCCCCAGCACCGTGCGCGCACCGCTTTTGGACAGAATGCGTTTGGTGGTTTCGCGGGTGTGGATGTCGGCGCACAGCACATCCGGCGTATAGCGCAGGATGTCCCGCGGATCGTTGGAGAAAACCACCTCAATGTTCTCGCCCAGCGAGCGGTAGTAGGCGACGTAATCCATGTTGGTAAACGGATGGATGGGCGCACCAAACCGTTCGCGGAAATCGGCTTCGGTCATAAAAGTATCCAAGCCCAAGCCGGCGTCGAGCAGCATTTCCTTGGAAACCAGCGGGTTGCCGACTTCATCCGAAGGATAGGAAAGCAACACGGTGGTTTTTTCCGCACCGCGGGCAATGCCGCGCAGTAAGTGAGAAAACCGATTGCGGCTGAGGATGGGAAACACCACGCCCACATGCCCGGCGGGGAATTTAACGTGGATATCCGTGGCAATATCATTCAGCGTGGCATAGTTATTTTGGGCGCGGGCCACGACGGCTTCCGTCACACCAATCACATCGCGGTCACGCAGGGAAAAGCCATGCTCACGGGAAGCCTTGAGCACGCTTTCCACCACGATGGCACGCAGGTTGTCTCCGGATTTAATGATAGGCGCGCGAATACCCCGCGCCTCGGTTCCGACTGATCGCATAAGAATCACCCCTTGGCTAAAGTGCGGACGCGTGTCCGCCAAGCAAGAAAGAATGTATTATACGCCCTCCGTCGAGGTTTGACAACCCCCAAATTCTGAAAGTTTTGCGAAAACCAACAGCCGCGCAGCAGGCTTCAATTATATTCAAATTTGCAGGCAAGAAATGGTTTTGCAAATTCATGGTGTTTTGTGGTAAAATAAGCGGTCTGAAAGGGGTGTTTTTATGGCACAATTGATGGATGGCCGCGCGCTTGCCGCTAAGCTGCGGGAGGAAATTGCCGAACAGACCCGCGCCCTCACCACGCAAACGGGTGTTACGCCCGGTCTTGCCGTGGTGCTGGTGGGCGAGGATCCGGCTTCGCAGATTTACGTACGCAACAAACACAAGGCCACCACCGAGGTGGGCATGAACTCCTTTGTGCACACCCTGCCCCAAACCGCCACGCAGGATGAGCTTTTGGCCTTGGTGCGCCAGCTGAATGCCGACGCCGCGGTACACGGCATTTTGGTGCAGCTGCCCCTGCCGAAGCAATTTAATGAGGATGAAATTATTCGCGCCATCGACCCGGCCAAGGATGTGGACGCCTTTCATCCCCTGTCGGCGGGTGCGTTGTTGGCCGGCTCGCCCGGGTTTGTGCCCTGCACGCCGCGGGGTGCCATGGCCCTGTTGGACGCCGCCGGGGTGGAACTTGCGGGCAAAAAGGCCGTGGTAATCGGCCGAAGCAACATCGTGGGCAAACCCATGGCGCTGTTGCTTTTGGCGCGGGATTGCACCGTCACCATCTGCCACAGCCGCACGCAAAACCTGCCCGAGGTTGTGCGCGAGGCGGATATCGTGGTGGCCGCCGTTGGCCGGGCAAAAATGGTCAGGGGCAGTTGGCTGAAACCGGGGTGTGCCGTCGTGGATGTCGGCATCAACCGTATGGACGGCAAGGTGGTTGGGGATGTGGATTTTGATGAAGCTGCGCAAATCGCAGCGGCCATCACCCCCGTGCCGGGCGGCGTTGGACCCATGACCATCGCCATGCTGCTGCAAAACACGCTGGAAGGCGCGAGGCGCAGTGTTGGGTGAGGTGCTGACGGTCTCTCAACTGAATACAGCTGCCGCAGCGGTGCTGGACGCCTCCCCGCTGGCGCAGGTCAATGTGGTGGGCGAAATCACCGGATGGCGAAAATACCCATCTGGACATTGCTATTTTAGCTTGCGAGACGCCGGAGCGTCGGTGGGCGCGGTGCTGTTTTCGCGCTACGCCACGGGACTTAGCATCACGCCTGTGGACGGCATGCGCGTGGCCGTAACCGCCAAGGCGGATATCTACAAAAACGACGGCCGCTTTCAGTTGGTGGTGCGGCGCATCCAAGCCGAGGGCGCGGGTGACTTGGCCGCGAGGCGCGCCGCCATTCTGGAAAAGCTCAAGGCAGAGGGTCTGCTCGACGCCGGCCGCAAACGCCCGCTGCCCGCCTATCCCCGGTGCGTAGGGTTGCTGACTTCGCAACAGGGCGCGGTGTTGCACGACATGCTGCAAGTGGCCGCCCGGCGCAACCCCAGCGTGGATATTTTGGTGTTTCCCATCCCGGTGCAAGGCCTTGGTGCCGCGCCCCGCATCATCGAGGCGCTAACCCTGGCCCAAAAACACCCGGTGGATGTGCTGATTTTGGCTCGCGGAGGCGGGTCGGCCGAGGATTTGGCCGTCTTTGACGACGAAGCGCTGGCCCGGGCGGTGGCGGCTTGCCGCGTACCCATCGTGTCGGCGGTAGGCCACGAGACGGATACCTCCATCTGCGACTATGCCGCGGATCTCCGCGCGGCAACGCCCTCGGTGGCCGCCGAGTGTGTGTTTGGCAACCGGCAGGACTGGCTGCGGTTGCTGGAGGATAAAAAATCGGCCATTGAACATCTCTTTTTAAGTCAAATGGGGGCGCTGGCGCAACGGCTGGATATGGCAACGGCCCATCTGCGGGCCGCCCACCCACGGGCCGTGCTGCAACAGCGAAAGCTGCGGCTGGAAAGCGCCGAAAAAACCCTGCCCCTGTTGATGCAAGCCCGTTTGCAGACCGCCGGGCATAAACTGGCGTTAGCGGCTGCCAAGCTGGAGCAGAAGAGCCCGCTGGCACCCCTTTCGCGCGGGTATGCACTGGCGACACACAAGGGCGTGCCCATCAGCCGGGCCGAGACGTTGGTCCAAGGCGAGGAAATTATTTTGCGATTTGCCAACGCGCGTGTGGGCGCCAGCGTGCAATGGGTGGAAAATAAGCGCGCGGAGTCGCCGTAAGCAAAGGCTTGGCGAAAGGATGCGCGGGGCGCAGCAAGCGGCGCAGAGCCGTTGCGCAAAGGCGTGCGGCGGCGCAACGGGCGCAAGAATCTTGACCGTGGGAAAAGGAGCGCACATTCATCATGGGAGAAAAAAACGTGGCGGAAAAAACCCTGACCTTTGAAGAAAGCCTGGCCGAGCTGGAGCTTTTGGCCGAGAAGCTGAAAACCGAGCTGCCGCTGGAACAGGCACTGGCCCTCTACGAGCAAGGTGTGACGCGCGCGGCGGCTTGCCAAAAGCTGTTGCAGGCGGCCCAAAACCGTGTGGCCGTCATCGACGCCCCCGAGGAAGAGCAACCGGCATGATGAACAATCTTTTGCCCTGGATTGAACAGACCCTGGATGCCGCGCTGCCCCGCGACGCCGGTATCCCGCAGCCGTTATTGGCGGCCATGCGGTATAGTCTGCTGGCGGGCGGCAAGCGCATTCGCCCCTGGTTGTTGGTATCCACGGCATGGGCTTTGGGGGGCGGGAATGACCCCCTTGATTCGGCGTTGGGGTTTGGATCAGCCCTGCCGCTGCCCCCCGTGTTGGGCTTTGGCGCACAGACCGCATCGCAACGCGCGCTAGCCCTTGGCGCGGATACTATCCTGCAACGCGCGCTGACCTTTGGCACGGCGGTGGAAATGATTCACACCTACTCGCTGATTCACGACGACCTGCCCTGTATGGACAACGACGACCTTCGCCGGGGCAAGCCCACCTGCCATGTGGTCTATGGCGAGGCCATGGCGCTGCTGGCGGGCGACGGGCTGTTATCCCATGCCGCACAGTTGTTGATGGAACACAGCGTGGACTCCCCCACCCACGCCGCCGCGTGTACCATTCTCAAAGCGGCGGGCGTCTTTGGCATGGTGGCCGGGCAATGCTTGGATTTAACGGCCGGGATCAAGGCGAAACAGGGCGCAGGCGCAGCGGTTGGGCATCCGGCAGAACAGGGCTTGAGCGCCGCGCCGGCGACCGAAGATCAATCCGACACCGCAGCCTTTTACACGCTGCACCGGCAAAAGACCGGAGCGCTAATCGCCGCCGCTGTGGTGGCGGGCGGGCATTTGGCCAGAGCGGACGCGGCACAGCTTGGGGCATTGGCAGCCTATGGCGAGCATTTGGGACTGGCGTTCCAGATTGTGGACGATTGCCTGGATGTTACGGGCGACACAGACAGCCTTGGCAAGCAGGCCAACGTGGACGCGGCGCTGGGCAAAGACACCTTTGTGGCGCGGTTCGGCCTTTCCCGCGCACAAGCCATGGCCCGAGAGCAAACCCAACTGGCGGTGGAAAGCCTAGCGATTTTTGAGGGTAAGCTGACGCATCTGTCCGATTTAGCCGAGCGGCTGGCCAATCGAAAAAACTGACCCCAGCCGCACAACCCGCCGCACCGTAAGGGCAAACAATGTTCGCCCACCACAACCGGCACACACACCCGCGCAACCACTACACCGTAGAGGCGAACAGCGTTCGCCGGCCACAACCGGCACGCATCACCCGCCTTAGCACAATCACCGCCAAACCCCGCCCGCCGCAACCGACATGGGCAAACCGCATGCCCCCGCCGCAACCGCCACGATACGCGTCCCGCGCGAAACATGAAAGAGGAGTTTATATGAACCTGATCTCGCAGCATCTTTTGAATCCGGTGTTGGCCAAGGCGGTCATTGCTTGGTTTGTTTCGTGCACGCTGAAGCTCGTGGTTGTGCTATTCGAAAAAAAACGCATGGACTGGCGTCGGTTTTTCGGCAACGGCGGCATGCCCAGCTCGCACACCACCTTTGTGGTGGCGCTGGCCACCGGAACCGGATTGTTGCACGGCTTTGATGGCCCCCACTTCGCCATTGCATTCGCCATTGCCATGGTGGTGATGGCGGATGCCGCAGGCGTGCGCCAAGCCGTGGGACGCCAGGCGCAGGTGTTGAATGAAATCACACGACTGCTGCACGGCAACCAAATTTTAAAAGTGCTGCCGGATAAATTCATTGAGCTGATCGGCCACACCCGGCTGGAAGTGGTTTGCGGCGCACTGCTGGGAATCGCCGGAGGTCTGGTGCTGTAGGGTGCGCTGTGTTCGTCCGCATATGACAAATCTCGCGGGCAAACACATGATCGTTCGCCCGCATATGGCGTAAGGAAAAGGTGCTTTGAAAAATACCACACGCGTTTTATCCGTTACCGGTCTGGGGCAAAACCCCGGCGATGCGCAACTGGCGGCTGCCGCGCGGCAGGCGATTATTTCGGCTGCCATGCAAAACGGCGGACATTTGGCCAGTAATTTGGGGGCCGTGGAGCTGACCTTGGCCCTGCATCGGGTTTTTGATCCCGAGGTGGATCGCATCGTCTTTGATGTCGGCCACCAATGCTACACCCACAAATGGTTGACCGGGCGGGATATTTCGGGTATTCGCACGCAGGGCGGGGTGTCGGGGTTTCCCAAACCCAGCGAAAGCCGGGCCGACGCCTTTGCCACCGGCCATGCCTCCACGGCCATTTCGGCAGCCTTGGGACTGGCGCGCGCGCGGGATCTGCTGGGCCAAACCCACACCTGCATTGCCGTGGTGGGCGACGGCGCGTTGACGGGCGGTATGTGCTACGAGGCCCTGTGTGATGCGGGCTCCAGCAAAACGCCCTTGATTGTCGTGGTTAACGACAACAAAATGTCCATTTCGGCCTCCACGGGTGCCATGCACGACACCCTGACCCGGCTGCGGGCTTCCAGACGATACAACCGCACCAAACAATGGGTAGAGCGCGGGCTGAATCGGATACCATGGGTGGGGCGCCCCTTGACCCGGATGGTCAAACACAGCAAAAACCTCATCGCATGGTGGCTTTTGGGCAGCGCCACCATGTTTGAAGGCATGGGTTTTACCTACTACGGCCCCCTGGACGGTCACAATGTACCCGAGATGGTCCGCTTTTTAACCGAAGCGCGCGACATGAAGCAACCCGTGCTTATCCATATGGTAACCACCAAGGGCCGGGGGCTGACCGAAGCCGAAACCGACCCGGAAGACTGGCACGGTGTGGAGGGCAGCGATGGCCGCGCCGCCGGACCCTGCGCCATCAGCGCTTCCCTGTGTATGGGCGAGTGGCTAACCGAAGCGGCCGCGCGCCGCCCCGAGCTTGTGGCCATCACGGCCGCCATGCAAAAGGGCACCGGACTTTTCGGATTTACAGCCGCGCATCCGGATCGCTTTTTTGACGTGGGCATCGCCGAGGAACACGCCATCACGCTGGCCGGCGGCATGGCCATGGCAGGTTTGCGGCCGGTGGTGTGCCTGTATTCCACCTTTTTGCAACGGGCGGCGGATCAACTACTGCACGATGTGTGCTTGCAAAGTCGGCACGCAGGGGATACCGCACCCGGCGATGCAAGGACCGCTGCATCCGGCGACGCGGGGGAGGTTGCGCCCGGCGACACAGGAGCTACCTCTGGATACACAGGCGATGCTGCGCCCGGCAACAACCGGGCGGCAAAAGACGCATACAGCGGCGATGCCCTGCGCGGTGCGGCGGGAGCGATTGCTGCCCCAGCGTGCGGCCTTCCCGTGACTTTTTGCATTGACCGCTGCGGGCCCATCGGGCCGGACGGCGAAACTCATCAGGGTATTTATGATTTGGCGCTGCTGCGCGCCATGCCAGGGCTTGTCGTGCTTTCCCCGGCCAGCGCTTCCGATCTGCACAGCATGCTGGATTGGGCCACAGCCCAGCCCGGCCCCGTGGCCATTCGCTATGCGCGCGGGCCCTTTGGGTTGGAGGAGCGAGACCCTCCCGAGGCTCAAGAAGCACGCAAGGAGCTCTTCCGTTGGCGGAAAATTGAGGCGAATCAAGCTGGAAGCCCCGCACCCATCGCGACAAACGCAGGTTTCGGCGGTTGCGTCGAGAACGCAGCACCCAACGCGGCGATGCCCGACACGGCAAACGTGACGACGCACGGCGAGGCGACGCCCGACGCAGCAACCCCCGGCATGACTAACGAGACAACGCCCGGCATGGCAAACGCGACAACGTCCGACGCGGCAGCATCTGGCACGTCCCCCGGCGCAATCGCCCTACTTTCCACGGGCGAGATGATTGGCGAGGCGCAAAAGGCCCAGGCCATCGTGCGGGAAAAAGGCGTGGCGTTTACCCTGCTGCACGCGCCCTGCCTCAGCGATGTTGATGAAACCTTCTTGCGGCAATACACCGGCAAAACCCTGTATGTTTTGGAAGGCCATGTGTGGGCAGGCGGGTATGCTTGCGCCGTGGCCGCTGCCGTGGCCCGCATGGGATTATCCTTTTCCGTTCATGGTTTTTGCTGTCCCGAAGCCCCCATGCCCCACGCCGGCGTGGCCGAGCAGCTGGAAGCCGCAGGGATATCGGCCCGGCAAATCGCCGCATGCATCGCGGCCCAGGCGTAGTTGTCTGCCCAGCAAATCGCCGAGCGCATCGCGGTCCAAGCGCAGCCGCCGCCATCCTCGCACCGCGGCCTGAGGGTGCCCCCTCCCGCACGGCCTTTCTAACACTTGAAAATTGTCGGCTGTCAGCGATAGGTGGCCCCCCCTTCCCCGCGGCCTTGCTGCTTACAAATTTTTTCACTCGAAAAGGTGGTGTTTCCCATTCAAACCATCGTGATTTACCCCAACCCCGCGCGGGATGAGGGCTTGGCAGTCACCCGCAGATTGCTGTCCCTTGTGATTGCCCATGGTCTTGCTCCGGTTTTGGCCGCGGCACATCGGCCACAGCTGGCGGATTTCCCCCAAATAAGGTTTGAAGAAAATCCTTTTGTTGCCGAGGCCGAGGCCGTGTTTGTGCTGGGCGGCGACGGTACCCTGCTTGGGGCCGTGCAGGCCATGGCCGAGCGATATCTACCCCTGATTGGCATCAACCTTGGCCGCGTGGGTTTTTTAACCGAGGTGGAGCCCGGCGACTTGGAAACCGCCGTAACCCGCTGGCTGGCCGGGGATTACCACGTCGATCGGCGCGCCATGCTTCAGGTAAGCGCGGGGGGCGGCACTTGGCACGCCTTAAACGACGCGGTGGTGACGCGGGGCGCGGTACCGCGTATGATTACGCTGGAAATTTCGGTCAACTGCCAGCCCCTGTGGCGGCTGGGCGCCGATGGCCTGATTGCCGCCACACCCACGGGCTCCACGGCGTACGCCCTTGCCGCCGGAGGCCCGGTGGTGGCCCCCCATATGCGCGGCACGCTGCTGGTGCCCACCTGCGCACACGCGCTGTATGCCCGGCCCGTGCTGGTGCCGGACAACGAGCCCATCGTGGTGCGATGCCTGTCGGGCGACGCCTCTCTGTGCATCGACGGCGTCCACCGGCTGGCGCTGCACTGCGATGATGTCGTAGAAATTACCCGCAGCGCACACGAGGTTTCGTTTGTGCGCTTTGGGCAAGAAGCCTTTTATGCCCGCGTGCGCGCCAAGCTTGGCGGGTAGCCCCCAATCTTTAGGCGGGAAATCGCCCCGCCGGCCAACTCGGCCAAAGAAAGAACAATGCCAAACGGAACTGAAAACCAAGATTTTTATCAAAAAGCCCGCCGCCCAACCCGACAAAATGGCGTTAGGGCATACTGCCAATGAAGAAGCGCCGCCAACCCGCGATTTCGGCGTAGCGGGTCATGAATTTTGATGTTTGAGAAAACACCAATGAAGAAACAACGCCGAACTACGATTTTGGCTTAGCGGATCGTGGATTTTAATGCAAGGGAGAGCACCTCATGAAGGAACAACGCCAAGCCGCGATTTTGGAATTGATCGCAGCCGAGGAAATCGACACGCAGGATACGCTGACCGCCCGCCTGATTGCGCTGGGCTTTGCCGTAACGCAGGCCACTGTGTCGCGGGATATCAAAGATTTACGGTTGGTTAAAACCTTGAATCATCAAGGAAAAGGCCGATATGTTTCCCCCGCTGCCGGACGTGATGACGCCGGTGCGCGGCAACTGCGCATCTTTGTGGAATCGGTGCTTTCTATGGACAATGCGGGCAACTTGCTGGTGCTGCGCACCCTACCCGGCGCGGCGCAGGGGGCGGCGGGAACCATGGACGACATGAAGCTGCCCGATGTGCTGGGCTGCATCGCCGGAGACGACACCATTCTGGTGATTCTGAAAACCCCCGAAGCCGCGCTTGGCATGATGGAACGGCTGTCTGGTCTGCTGCGGTAGGTTGGCACGAAGGTTACGCTGACATTAAGTTGCGCCGCCATGAAACCGCGCCATCATGAAACCACGCCGGCATAAAGCCGCGCCTGCCCGCCATTTCCGTGGGGGCTGTGATGTGCCGAACTGTTACAACTAAGCAACGCGCAATGGCACAAACGTCAAGAAAGCGCGATGATGCAGAAGCCACCAACGTGCAATGGCGCAAACGCCACGAAAGCGCAATGACACAAGCACCAAAAACGCAGTGATGCAAAACCCAAGCCAAGAAAAAAACGAGAGGATGTGACCCGCCCATGTTGGCCGTGCTTCGCGTTTCTAACATTGCCCTCATTGAATCGGCGGATTTGACCTTTGACCAAGGCCTGCACGTGGTAACGGGCGAAACCGGCGCCGGCAAAAGTTTGCTGATCGACGCCCTGCAGCTGGTGCTTGGCGCGCGCGCGGATGCCACCCTGCTGCGTACCGGCGCAACGCGGGGCGGGGCCGAGGCCCTTTTCTGGTTACACGATGCCCGGCCCGCCGCCGACTGGCTGGCCGAGCAGGGCTTCCCCGAGGCCGATGAGGTGGTGCTCTCGCGCGAGCTGCACGAAAATGGCCGCAGTGTGTGCCGGATCAACGGCCAGATGGTTACGCTGGCGCAACTGAAGGCCGCAGGCGAGCTGTTGGTGGACATCCATGGTCAGCACGAGCATCAGAGCTTGCTGCACGAAAAGCTACATCGGGGTATGCTGGATGCCTACATGGGCCAGAGCTTATCGCCCGCCAAACAGCAATTGACCGCGATTTTTGGCGAATATCACGCCGCGTTGGCGCAGTTGGACCGCACCTTTTCCTCCCCGGAGGAACGCGCACGCCGCAAAGAGGATCTCGCGTTTGCCATCAAGGATATTGAGCAGGTCAGCCCGGAGCCGGGCGAAGAGGAAACCCTGCGGGTTCGGCGGCAGGTATTGCGCCACGCCCAGCACATTCAGCTGAACTTGTTTGGGGCGTATCAGCAGCTGTACGAAGGGTTGGGCGATCGGCGTCCGGCCGCGGCGGCGCAGGTCAGCCAAGCGCTGAGCCAGCTGCAAGAAATCGCCGAATACTCCCCCGCCTATGCCGAATTGGCCACACGGTTGCAGGATCAATATTACACGCTGGAGGACATTTGCCTGCAACTGCGAGACGAAAAAAACCAGTTGTCACAAGACCCCGGCGAACTGGAGCGGCTGGAAAACCGATTGGCGCAGATTCATGCCTTAACGCGAAAATATGGCCCGGATGTGGCGGCAATTTTGAAGTTTTACGCCGAGGCGCAAGCCGAAATGGAGGCGCTGGAAAACAGCGAGGCCGACCGCGAGCGCCTGCAAAAGCAAGTCGATGCGCTGGGCGAACGGGTGCTGGAACAGGCCGAGGCCGTCAGCCAATTGCGCCGGGCGGGGGCCGTTGCGTTGCAAACCGCCATCGGGCAGCAGCTGGCCACGCTGGGCCTTGGCGGAGCGGTTTTTGTGGTGGAGGTAACCTCCCCGCTGGGCGATGCCGCACGGCTTGCGGCCGTCAACGCCGGGGGCTACGACGCCGTGGCGTTTGGCATGTCAGCCAACGCGGGCGAGGCCGTGCGCCCCTTGGCCAAGGTGGCATCGGGCGGCGAGGTGGCCCGCATTATGCTGGCGCTTAAAACCGTGCTGTCGGATACAGACAGCATTCCCACGCTGGTTTTTGATGAAATCGACACGGGCGTTTCCGGCCGCATGGCGCAAGTAGTGGCCGAGAAATTATCTCAGCTGGCCTTGCGGCGGCAGGTTTTTTGCGTGTCGCACCTGACCCAAATGGCCGCCATGGCCGATACCCATTGGCTGGTGGCCAAGCATCAGCAAGAGGGCCGTACCCTGACGGCCATTGCCGCGCTGGACGAACCCGCCCGATGCCAACAGCTGGCCTTTATGGCCGCCGGACAATACGCTGGCCCCGAGGCACTGGCCCACGCCCAAGCCTTGCGTGCCGAGGCAATGCGCATTCGGCAACAAGCGGAAGGGGCAACGGCATAAGAACAACCCCGCGAACACGCGCGACGTTGCTCAAGCTCCGCAAGCCTTAACTCTCGCAAACGCACGGCAATTGTCTGGTGCTTGCCCTAACATCAAAATAGGCAAAGCTTTTGGCGATAGCCCCCGCCGCAAGCGCGCACTGCATTGCGTGGCACCGGCCCAACC
>JGI994J12354_10001530_pt1 | contig 23363 bp, 26 predicted proteins | sample IntmicLarv3ML3BL_FD_12354 | JGI IMG/M metagenome (IMG submission 12354) | reverse complement strand
CGTCTGAATGGATATTTTGAATCGCTCACGATTTAAGAGCGTTTCAAAATGTTCCTTCAGATGATTGAAAACGGAATTAGTTCTTGTGAGCGGAAGTGCTATTTTTCGAAGAAAAATGGCTTGGAGCGAACGTTTTGCTTTCGTAAGTTTTTCGTAAGGTTACCTTAATCAGTGTTTACTAAACCGAAAAGGGAATATTGCCGATAATATACAAAGGATAAAAAATATTCTGATAATTATAGAAATTGATATTGAATGTTAAAAAATATTGTGGTATTATTGATATTAAAGAGCATTATGGAATTACTTGAGAAAGCGGTGGTATAAACTTTGGAAAATGTGAACACACTTGATTATTTTTTGAGCCATTCTAAAGAAATAGGCGCGACAGATGTGCATTTATGTATAGGAAGAAAGCCTCTTTTAAGAGTAAACGGCGGCTTGATTGAGATTCCCGGTACAGAAATTTTAAAAACGGATGTTTGTGACGGAATTATCAATGAGCTTTTGGATGAAAGGCAGAAGGAAATTCTTACAAGAGACAGAGTTCTTGACTTTTCATTTTCAAAATCGGGGTTGGGTCGGTTTAGGACAAACATTTATTCACAACGCGGAACTTATGCAATAGCGATTAGAATGCTGCCTTTTGAAATTCCGAAGTTTTCATCATTGGGGCTTCCGTCGGTGGTTGAGTCATTCACGACCAAATCAAAAGGACTGTTTTTGGTTACGGGAGCGACGGGAAGCGGAAAATCAACGACTCTTGCGAGCTTGCTTGACACCATAAATGAGAATTTTAACTACCACATAATCACGGTTGAAGACCCGATTGAATATTTGCACCGCCACAAAAAAAGCCTTGTAACCCAGCGTGAAATAGGCGGCGATGCAGACAGTTTTGCGATGGCGCTCAGAAGTGCGCTTCGCGAAGACCCGGATGTAATTATGGTCGGGGAGATGAGAGATCCCGAAACGATTTCAATCGCGCTAACGGCGGCCGAAACGGGGCATTTGGTTCTTTCGACGCTTCACACAGTCGGTGTGGCCAAAAGTGTCGACAGAATTGTCGATGCGTTTCCGCCGGCTCAGCAGAATCAGGTGCGAAGCCAGCTTGCGACAGTTTTGGAGGGTGTTGTTTCTCAACAGCTTATTCCGAAAAAGGATAAGCACGGAATTGTTGTGGCAAGTGAGGTAATGTTCGTCAATCCCGCCGTCAGAAACCTTATAAGAGAAGGAAAGCATTATCAAATAAACAGCATTATGCAAACAGGACAAACTCATGGAATGCAGCTCCTTGAGGCCGATTTGGCAAGGCTTGTAAATGAAGGCGTTATTGACGCCGATGAGGCCGAGCTTCGGGCGAGCGACCCGCAGATTTTTGCGAAGCTGTTAAAAAGATAGTAAGTAATTTAAAGAATCAAAAAATAAGGAGGTAACGTATGTCAGAGCAGTTAACGCCCGAAATGAAAAGATCGGGTACAAAGTCCTACAGGCTTGTGTCGCCTAAGGAGCTTTCGATTTTTTGTAAGCAAATGTCGGTTTTGTTCACTTCACAGACGACGTTGATGGAAGGACTTGCAATTTTAAATGAGCAAACAGTAAATAAACATTTAAAAACCGCATTGACGGGAATGTATGGCTATATGGACAACGGCGACACTTTTTCAGAAGCGGCGAATCGTTATGACAATGTTTTTCCTGAATATTTGCTGAGCATGATTTTCATCGGCGAAACAAGCGGAACATTGGGCGACATTTTTGAGCGCATGTCGGGTTATTTCGACAAAGAAGATAAAATTCGCAAAAAATTAAAATCCGCCATTACATATCCGATTATTTTGACGGGACTTATGGCAGTCATAGTCGTTCTTCTAATCGTCAAAATTTTGCCGATGTTCAACGACATGCTCAAAAGCATGAGCGGCGAAGGCGTGACAGGTGTGGCGGGCGTTCTTTTGGGTATCGGAATGTTTTTGGCAAACTACGGCTGGATTTTCCTTGTTGTCATCATTGCAATTGCAATTGCTGTCCTTTTATATTCAAAAACGAACGGCGGCAGAGTGTTTTTTGACGGCTTGAAATTGAAAATTCCTGCATTAAAATTTGTTAATTCACGCATAATTTCAGCAAGGGTTTCTGACGGCTTGGCGATTTTGCTTAAAAGCGGAACTCCTCTTTTAACGGCTCTCGACCATGTGGCGATTCTTGTTGGAAACAAAAATTGGGAAAACAAATTCAAAGACGCTTCGGCAAAAATCAAAGACGGCGCAGAGCCTGTTGAGGTTTTCGGTTCGATTGGATTGTTCCCGATTTTATTTAATGTAATGTTCACGCTCGGGCAAAAAACGGGTAACATTGATGAAATGATGGAAAAATGCGCGGCAGTTTTCTCTGACGAGGCCGACGACGCGCTTCAAAAGCTGACGGGGCTTATCGAACCGATTCTTATCATAATTTTGTCGGTTATTGTCGGTGTCATTCTTTTGTCGGTCATTTTGCCGATGGTTTCGATAATGAACTCAATCGGATAATTTCGGGGGTGTAACAACATGAAACATCGGTCTGTTGATCTTAATTCAATAAGCAGAATTTTAGTCGCTTTAGTAATCGGCGCGGTTTTCATTTACCTGATGTACGGAATGTCTAGCTTCGGAGAGTCAAATGTCGCAGGCGAGGCTAAGAGCGTCGAGAAAATAATAAACCGGTCGCTGATGCAATATTATGCTCTTGAGGGAAGATATCCTCAGGGAAGCTATTACGGCGAAAACAACGGCAGCAAAGAGTTTATGGAAAAATTAGGCAAATATGGTGTTATCTTCAATGAAGATAAATATTTGTATATCTATGAACCGTCGGACATCTCGAATATTAAACCTAACATCAGAGTTGTCGAAAAGCAGCATATTGGGAAAGGCGGGATGAATTAATATGGTCAACTTTATTAAAAATAAAATGAAAAACGACCGAAAAGGTTCCGCCCTGATCGAAATGGTTATGGTCATGACTCTTCTCACCTTGTTTGGTGTAACAATTTTTCAAATGATCATTTCCGGCGCTGACGCGCAGAAGTTGATTATGAGTCAAAAGGACGCGCAAACCGAGGCAAGAATAGCGTTGGCGTACATAGACATGTCATTGAGGCAAAACGATTCTCATGGAAAAATAAATGTCAAACAGCTTGACGCAACAGGCGAAAATGCAATAGTGATAAAGCTTTTCGAAGACAGTGACATTTGGATCTACCGCTATGAAGGAATGCTTTATGAAGCTCTTACCGATTCGGGCAGTCAACCCGGAGTGGTGGGAAGCTGGGATATTGACCTTGACCTGGCAGGTCAGCCCATAGCCGATGTTAAAGAACTTGAAATCGGCTATGATGAGGAAACCTCGTTGGTTAATGTAACAATCAGTTATGATTATTACAACAACGAAACTAAGGAATTGTCGGAAGAAACTTTAACATCAAACATATATCTGCGAAGCAAATAATTATGAGAAAGGGGTAAACAGTGTCAAGAATGTTGAAGAAATTGAAAAACAATAACGGCTTCTCCCTTTTGGAAATAATAATTTCCGTCGCGGCGATTTCTCTTGTCGGCGTGTTTATCGTTCAAATGTTTATTTCCTCATCGACGCTTAACAAACGTGCCAAAGCCGTAGACATGGCACGAACGCAGGCAAGCTCGATGATTGAACAATTTAAAGCGAGCGAAGTGATGCCGGAGGAAAATATTCACCATGAATATTACAACAAAAATTGGGGAAAGTTGGATAGCAGAGACGGAAGCGAAAAATATAGCCTCTATGTAAGAATTTACAAGGGAACAACAGACGAAGCAGTGGGCGAGCTTTATTCAATGGGAATAGAAATTGTGGAATTTGTCGATTCCACAAAGGGTTCTGAATCTATAGAAAAAGCTCTTGCGAATTTGGAAACAAAGAAATATTTTCCAAAATCGTCTCAGTAATAAGTTTTTAAACATACCCATTAATCAATGAAAAGGGAAGTGGTTAGCTTGACCTTTATTAAAGAGAAGCTGAAAGAACAAGAGGGTGCCGCGTCGGTCATGGTCGTTTTGATGATGATTGTGCTTGCCACACTCGGCGCGTTTGCCGTGATAAGCGCACAAGTCAACTATAAATTGAGCAATCGCGTTCTCGAATCGAATCAGGTTTATTATGAACTTGACTCACGCGGTGAGGATTTTTTAGCTGTGGTTGATTCAGCGTTGGCGTTGGCTGAAAGCGAAGTAAATAAAAAAGGCCATAATTCAAATAATGTTTCAGATTTTGTTAAGGATTATATAGATATTGCCGATATAGAACTGAATGTTTTTTTGGGCAAAGCTTATAAGGACGATAAAGACAGCGAATTTACGGTTTTTCTTGAATATGACGAGCCGGAAAATGTCGTCTGTGTGAATGCAATTTTTGATTCGCCGGGTGAAGATGATGAAGATAAATCCGACGAAAGAGTTTCTTTGTTTGTGAAATTGAAAATTGAAAGTGACTTTGCCTTTAACGGCGAAGAGTTTAAAACAAACGAGGGAAAAACACGTTATAAAATCATGGATTGGCATCAAGAGCCGTTTGTTCAACGAGAGGTTGACGACAGCCTCGATTTGTCCGATGATCCGTTTATTATTAAATAGAATTATTTCAAGGGGGCGGGTTTTATGAAGAAATTATTTTTCTTGCTGACATTATTAAGCGCTGTAACTTTTTTGAGCGTGTTTTCGGTTTACGCGGGTGATGCCGTGATAAATTCCGAAAGCAAGACAAAAGGCTATGTTACGATAAAATTCACTGATATGAAAGACGCTTTGAAGAACCAGACTATCAGAATTATAGTTCAGAAGAACGTGAAAGACGGCGAGAAATATCAATACACGCCGCTTGAAGAGACTGTTTACATTCCGCTTCAAATGGGTGCCGGAGAATATAACATTCAAATCGTCGAAATGGTTCCGAACACGAATCCCCCCAAAGGAAAACCGCTTAAAGCCGACAAGGTTACGGTTCCTGCCGATTACGACGAAAAGGAAATGTATAAAATTTCTTCACCTATCGTGAATTACGGCGCAAGCAAAGAGGCCGTTCCTGCATTTTTGAAATTGGTCGAGGCGACAGCCCCCAATGACAAAAAGGTTGCAGTTGTTCACAAAACAGTCGTCGAGGGATATACCTACGATTTTGAAAAGGCTAAAAGCGTTCAGGCTGGTTATGTTCCCGTGCTTGACAACACTTACAAAGAAAAGAAAGGCATTTGCTATGACTATTCGGCGTTGCTGGGCGGTTCGCTCAGAAAAATGAATGTTCCCACGCGCCTTGTAATGGGTTACAGACCTGATGTTAAGGAATATCATGCTTGGAACGAGGTTTTGCTCAACGGCAAATGGGTTTGTGTTGACGCAACCTATGATGCCGCTGTATTTGCCGCTAAAAAACCTTATACGCTGGGAAAAGACAGTTCTAAGAACACTATAGTTAAGATTTATTAATCGCCGGTTACTTTGCAGAACCGATAATGTCATTTATATCATTGATATTATTTCTTAATAAATAATTTTCTATCCCCTCAATAATTGAGGGGATTTTCATTGGGTCGGCAAAATTCGCAGTGCCAACGGCAATGCCTTTTGCACCCGCCAAAATCATTTCGATCGCGTCCTCAGCGGTGGAAATTCCGCCCATGCCGATAATCGGAATGTTAACCGCGCGAAAAACATGATAGACCATTCTGACGGCGACAGGGTGAATGGCAGAACCTGAAAGCCCGCCCTGTTTGTTTCCCAAAATAGGTTTGCGTGAATTAATGTCAATTTTCATTCCGAGAAGAGTGTTAATCATCGACAACGCATCAGCGCCCGCCGCTTCTGCGGTTTTTGCAATTTCGACAATGTCGGTGACATTCGGGCTGAGCTTCACGATAAGCGGTTGTTTAGCCGCTTTTTTAACCGCCGAAACAACTTGATGAACCATTTTCGGATCCGTTCCAAAGGTTATGCCGCCCTCCGACACATTGGGGCATGAAATGTTAAGCTCAAGCATGTCAACGTCTTCACCCGCCAAACGCTCGACAACCGAGACATATTCTTCAATTGTATGACCGCAAATGTTTACGACAATGTTGGTGTTAAATTGGCGTAAAAACGGAATGTCCTTTGACACAAACTCGTCAGCACCCGGGTTTTGAAGTCCGACCGCGTTTAACATTCCTCCATAGGTTTCCGCGATTCGCGGTGGCGGCGCGCCAAGCCATGGTTTCGCTGAAACGCCCTTGACTGTGACCGCTCCGAGAACGGACAGGTCAAAGAAATCGGCAAACTCACGCCCGCTTCCGAACGTGCCGGACGCGGTGGTTACGGGGTTTTTCCACGGGATTCCCGCTATTTTAATTTCTAAGTTCGGTTTCAATTCAAACACTTCCTAATCGAATACTACCTCGCGGGCATTGAAAATCGGTCCGTCTACACAAACCTTTTTATGAATTTTGTTTCCGATGTCGTCCGAAACAGAACAAACGCAGCCGACACAAGCACCAAAGCCGCATCCCATTCGCTCTTCCAGCGAAATATAACAGGGAACATCGTGCTTTTCCGCCCATTGCGCCAAAAATTTCAACATAATTTTCGGACCGCATCCATATATAACATCAAATTTTTCGTCTAAGCTGTCTAACAGTTGAACAGTGTTTCCTTTAAACCCAACGCTTCCGTCGTCTGTGGCGATGTGCGTCTTCAAGCCAAGCTTATTAAAATCGTCAACCAAGAATGTTTCGTCTCTAAATCCTAAAATCGCCGTAACCTCAGCGTTTTTGACAGCTTTTTCCGCCAAGAGCAGCATCGGGGGAATCCCTATTCCACCGCCGACCACGACAACGCGCTTGTGCTCGGGGAAAATTGTATATCCGTTTCCGAGCGACGCCAAAATCCGCAGACTTTCGCCCGGTTTCATTCGGCTGAACGCTTCCGTTCCGTTTCCGACAACCCTGTAAACAAACCTCACTGTGCCCGCTTGCGAATCAACGCCGCAAATGCTGATTGGGCGTGGCAAAATCATTTCACCCATGTCAGTGTAAATCCCTGCGAATTGCCCGGGAACAGCACTTTTTGAAATTTCTTCGCTTTTAATAACCATGTCAAAAACATCGCTTGCTATGCGCTCATTTGAAACTATTTCACAATATTTATACGTTTTTTCGCTCAATTAAATGCACCTCGCCAAATCGGCTTTCATGTCAATCGCCGCGAGCCTTGCCGCTTCCGCAAACTCGCGCTCGTCACATTTGAAACGGTCGCTTTTATAAGCAGCGATAATTCCACGCGAACTGTTTACAACCGCTCCAAGCCCGTCTTCGTTGAAGCAAACCGCCAAATCCTCGGCTTTTCCGCCTTGCGCGCCATAGCCGGGAACAAGGAAAAACACATTTGGCATAATTTCGCGAAGTCTTTTCGCCTGCTCGGGGTGAGTCGCACCCACGACCGCACCAATTTGACTGAACCCGCTTTCGCCGATTAAATCTGCCCCCCATTTGTTTACCAATTCTCCGACAACTTCGTAAATAAACTTACCATCGTCGGTTTTAATGTCTTGAATATCACCGCTTTCGGGGTTCGAAGTTTTCACGAGTGTAAACAAACCCTTGCCGTATTTTTTGCAATTTTCCAAATAAGGTTCAACCGAATCGCCGCCGAGATATGGGTTTATCGTGATAAAATCTTCTTTGTAAATTTCCACCGATCCACTTCCGACATCAACCGTTCCGATGTGCCCGTCTGAATACGCTTCTGCTGTGGATGCAATGTCGCCGCGCTTAACGTCACCAATGATGACCATTCCCTTTGATTTGGCATATTCAATCGTTTTTATATAGCAATCAATTCCGTCCGCGCCGTATTGTTCATACATCGCAATTTGAGGCTTTACGGCGGGAACAATGTCGAAAAGAGTATCGATTAGACCCTTGTTAAATTCAAGAAACGCTTCCGAAACGCCGCGAGGTGTGTTGCCGTGCTCGCTGAACGCTTTTTCCTTGATGAAACTCGGAATCATGTCGAGCCGAGGGTCAAGCCCAACGACTGTCGGGTTTCCTGTTTGCTTAATTTTTTCAATCAAAATGTCGATTGTTGTCGGTTTCATTGCAATCTCCTTTTTGCGTATTTTTTTCTTGAACGATAAATTGTTTTCGACACACAAAACCACGACGCAGGCGATAAGATAGACCGCGAAAAAAATTATCAGAAAAACATGTGTCGTTGATGGCATAACGCACTTCCCATCTATTATAAATTAGTGTCTGAAATGTCTCATTCCGGTGAACACCATCGCGATTCCGTATTTGTCGCAGGCGTCAATCGAAGCTTGATCCTGAATCGAACCGCCGGGTTGAATAATCGCGGTAATTCCCGCCGCGTTGGCGGCTTCGACGCAATCGTCCATCGGGAAGAACGCGTCTGACGCGAGCGACGCGCCTTTCAACACTTCAGCGCCCAAAGCTTCACCCGCGTGGTCAATGGCTTGCTGTGTCGCCCAAATGCGGTTGACCTGCCCGGGTCCTATGCCGAGAGATTGCTTGTCTTTTCCTATTGCAATGCCGTTTGATTTGGCGTATTTAACCAGCTTCCACGCGAACATCATGTCTTCAAGTTCGGTTTCTGAAGGTTGGCGTTTGGTTACGACCTTGAAATCATCCTCAGGAAGCAGCTCATTGTCCACACCCTGAACGAGCAAGCCGCCCGAAACTTTCTTCAAATCAAGCGCGTCGTTTGGTTGCTTAATGTCGATTCCTTCAAGAGTAAGAAGCCTGATATTTTTCTTTTTTGATAAAATTTCAAACGCTTCTGCGCTGAACGAAGGCGCAAGCACGATTTCTATGAAAATTTTGCCCATTTCCTCAGCAGTTTTTGCGTCGATTTCCCTGTTGCAAACAATTATTCCGCCGAAAACCGATTTCGGGTCGGCTGTATAGGCTTTCATGTAGGCGTCGTAAATGTTAGTGGCACTTCCAACGCCGCAAGGGTTCGAGTGCTTGCAGGCGACCGCCGTCGGTTCGCTAAACTCGCGGCAAAGCTCAAGCGCGCCGTGAGTGTCGTTTATATTGTTGAACGAAAGCTCTTTGCCGTGAAGCTGTTTAATGTTAGTCAACATTCCTTTGTTGTGCCCGATTTCCTTATAGAAAGCGGCTTTTTGATGAGGATTTTCGCCGTAACGCATTCCCTGAACCATTTCATAGGTCAATGTGAGCGTTTCAGGAAGCTCTCCATCAGGGTCTGCGATTTTTCCTAAATAATCGGCAATCAGCGCGTCATAGTGTGCCGTGTGCGCAAAGACCTTCGCCGCGAGCGCAAAACGGGTTTTCTTTGAAGTTTCGCCGTTTTCTTTAAGCTCGTTTAAAACCACCTCATAATCTGACGGGGCGACGATAACATTCACGCCGTTGTTGTTTTTTGCGGCGGCGCGAAGCATTGACGGTCCGCCTATATCTATGTTTTCGATGGCGTCCTCAAGCGTTACGCCCTCTTTTAAAATCGTTTGTTTGAACGGGTAAAGATTGCAAACGACAATGTCAACGGGTTTAATTCCAAATTCTGCGATTTTATCCATATGCTCTCTGCTGTCGCGCATGGCGAGAATGCCGCCGTGAATAAGCGGATGAAGCGTTTTCACGCGCCCGTCCAACATTTCGGGAAATCCTGTCACTTCAGAAATGTCAACGACATCTATTCCTGCGGCTTTCAAAAATTTGTAGGTGCCGCCGGTTGAAACGATTTCGTAACCGAGCTCATCTAATCCTTTGGCGAAGCCTTCAAGCCCCGTTTTGTCGAACACGCTGATTAACGCGCGTATGTTTTTGCCCTTGTTTGTCATCTTTTGTTCCTCCCGTTTTGAATTTTGCTTTATAATAACCGCGAAATGCGCGAAAAACGCGAAAGGTGCAAAAAAGCTCAACACTTTAATCGGCATTTCGATAATTCTGTCCGAGATTTATTATAGCAAATATCGTCGCTGTGTTCAACAGTAATGTTCATTAATTGTTCAATTCTGCTAAGGTTTCCACTACGGCGACTGCCTTATAAATGTTCATTTCCGCGACAAGCGGCTTCGCCGGCGCAAGAACATAGCCGCCCTCTTCGCGGAAAAGCAGATGAAGCCTTTTGATTTCTGCTTGAATTTCCGCAGGTGTTCCGCTGTGCAAAATTCCTTGACTTCCAAGACAACCCCAGAAGCAAATTTTCTTTCCCCACTTTTCGCGAACAACCTCGGGGCGCATTCCATGGCTTTCGGGCTGAACGCTTTCGTGGCAATCCAAGCCGATTTCTGTCAAATCGTCATAAATGTCGGTAATGCTTCCGCAGGAATGATGAATCGCCTTTTTGCCTTGTCTATGAACCTCATCATAAATCCGCGCCCAACAGGGTTTCAAAAATTTGCGCCACAAATTTGCACCCATAATAATTCCGCTCTGGTCGCCCCAATCGTCACCGAACATGAAAGCGTCCGCAGGAACATCTTGGCAGGTTTTGAGCATCGCGATGTAGTTGTTCGTTAAATTTTCTGTAAGCTCGAAATAGAAATCCTCGTCGGTGAGCATGTCCATCAACGCTTTTTCAAACCCGCGAATGCGCCATGCGTGTTCAAAAATTCCCCAACCTATGTTGATAAGCCTGTACTGCTCATTGTTGGCACTATACGCGGCGATTGCCGCTTCCTTTTTCTTTAAAATCGATTCGACGAAAACAGATTCTTTCGGGAAATCATATTCGTTGAAATCGGGTTCGTCCAAAGGACATTTTTCCAAATGCCACGGCTTTCTGTCCATGCGCCACAATGCGCCATAAGCATCCTTAGCATATGTCTTATCAATCTCGCGCATTTGAACCGTGTCGGCGTTTAGATAATCACAAACGAATTGGCGCAAGCGCTTTTTCTCCCAGTCTTCGTCCTTGTAATATTCCGTGAGCCTTTGATAAAGCTCCTCCTCGAAACTGACTGTGTAGGGAGTGACTTTTGTGCCCTCGTGATTCAGGCGTTTTTTTATAATCTCTCTGCCTGTCATAAACCCCTCAGAAATTTATATATTCGCTTCATCACTATAACACATAAGCTAATGCTTTGTCCAAGGAAAAATATATTGTACAGCGGCGAATATTGTGGTATTATGCTATTGAAATGAACTATTGAGGTTATTCTCATTATTTGTTTTGCATGGGTTGCATTTTTTGTTACAGATTTCGTCAGAGCTTCCATGAACAAGCAGCCTATGTTCGCTTATCCCGTCATAGCATATAAAGATGGCGGCTCTAAGGAATGTTACGGTATCGGTTATAAAGTAAATGTATATGTTCAGGGAGACGCAGATGATCCTCATAGGATTGCTCGTGTTTGTATAGGGCTTTGGTCTCTGCCCTTTGACAAGAAGAAAGCGGTGGATTAATGATGAAAATAAGAATAAGAGAAGCCGCACTCGCGTTGTTCGCGATTTTTTCAATAGTCGTAATAATTTTCCCGCCCGGCTCGCTAATGCTCAGCTTTTTGCTGATGCTGAGCCTTTTCATCGGGCTTGTAATCATGCTCAACGCTGTTTATGCAGTTGAGCCGCTCGAAATGTCGTTCTTTCCGACAATTTTATTGCTGACGACGTTGTTCAGGCTTGTTTTGAGTGTCGCGGCGACAAGAAAAATTCTCGGAAGCGGCGAAGGCGGGCCTGTCATCGACGCGTTCGCGAATTTTGTCACGGGCGGCGGGGGAAATGACAACATAGTCGTCGGTGCAGTCGTTTTTCTTATAATTGTATTAGTGAATTTTCTCGTAATAACTAAAGGCTCTGAGCGCGTGGCAGAGGTCACGGCAAGGTTCACACTCGACGCGATGCCCGGAAAGCAAATGGCGGTTGACGCGGATTTAAACGCAGGGCTTATAACCCAAGAAGAGGCGAAAGCGCGGCGCAAAAAGATTTCAGACGAAGCAACCTTTTACGGCGCAATGGACGGGTCGGCGAAGTTTGTCAAAGGTGACGCGATTGCAGGAATTTTGATTGCCGCGATTAATTTTATCGGCGGAGTTGCCGTAGGTGCGTTCGGAATGGCAGGAACGGAAGCGATGTCTGTTGGCACTGCCGCCGTTAAATTCGGAATGTTGACGATTGGAAGCGGGCTTGTTTCCCAAATTCCCGCGCTGATGATTTCGGTCGCGACAGGCATTCTCATCACCAAATCGGCGAGCGAAAAGGACGTCAGTCAAACCGTTTTAAAGCAGCTTTTTGGCTTGCCCGTTGTTTTAATTCTTTCGGGAATTTCCTTAGTGTTTCTGGGATTGTTCACCCCTCTGCCGTGGTATGTTTTTGTGCCGTTCGGTTTGATTCTCGCGGTGTTCGGATATAACCGCTCGCAAAAGAAAGCAGAAGAACCGATTAAAATTGAAAAAAAAGCGGATTCGCTCACAGAGCTTCTTGATGTTTCGCCTATTTTGTTTCAGTTCGGCTTCGGGCTTATTCCCTATGTCGATCGTGAACAGGGCGGAAGCATGATTGACAGAGTCGCCGCGATTAAACGAAAAATGGCGGCGGAACTCGGAATGATTATTCCCGCGATAAGGATTCAAGACGATATTAAACTTCGCCCGAATGAATATAAAATTTTCATTAAGGGTGTTGAAACAGCGCGCGGCGAAATTCTTTTTGACCACTACATGGCACTAAACCCCGGCGATGTCGAGGAAGAAATCGACGGAATCGAAACGGTTGAACCGTATTTTCATATTCCCGCGATGTGGATTGCCGAAAGCCAGCGTGAACGCGCCGAATCGTTGGGCTATCAGATAATCGACCCGCAATCTGTTATGACGACGCATTTAAGCGAAATAATAAAAGAAAACCTGCACGAGCTTATCACAAGACAGGACACACAATCGCTTATAGAAAATATAAAAATCGAAAACACCGTGCTCATTGAGGAAATCGCCAAGCAAATGCCTGTCGGCGAAATTCAAAAGGTTTTGGCGAATTTGCTGCGCGAGGGTGTTTCCATACGCGATTTCGTCACGATTTTGGAAACGCTTGCCGACAACTCAGCCGAAACAAAAGACACCGACATTTTGACAGAACGCGTGCGAGAGTCGCTTAAACGCTCGATTTCAAAGACATTTTTCCGTGACGGGCTCAACATGGTGGTCACACTCGACCCGATTGTTGAACAAGAGCTTGCCGACAGCATTGAGCAAAACGGTCGGGGATCATTTTTGGCGCTCAACCCGACGACAGCGCAGGATTTGTTTGAAAAAATCAAAACAGAAACAGAAAAACTCGCAGAAATGGGTTCGCGCCCGATTATATTGACCTCACCCTTGGTCAGAATTTATTTTAAACGGCTTATAGAACCGATTATGCCCGGCTTGGTGGTTTTGGGATATAATGAAATAGACAATGCGGAAATTCAGTCGGTTGGAATGGTGTCATGAAAATATCTGTATTTGAGGCGAAAAACACACAAGAAGCGATGGAAAGGGTTCGTTCTGAGCTTGGTTTTGATGCGGTTATTTTAAACATCAAAAAAACAAAACCGACAGGTTTTTTCTCATTTTTTCGCCGTTCATCAATCGAAATAACGGCGGGGCTTTCAGAATTCAAAGAGATTGAAAAACCTGAAGAACCCGAAAAATCGGAGTTTGAAAAACGGCAGGAGTTTCTCGGCGACGAGCTTACTTTCGCGATGAAAGAAATAACGATTTCCGAACAGCAGTCAAAAATAGATGAATTGAAAAAAAACATTAAAGAATTGAAAACTATTCGCGAGGAAGTAAGAAAATACAATTCGCCGACAGTTAGAAAATATTATGACGAATTGACAACTAAAGGTGTTTTGCCCGAGGTCGCCGAGGCAATACTCAACGAGATCGACTTGGTTTCAGACATAAATGAGGTCGGTTCAAGTGTTATAGGCGAAATTGTTTATCAATCAATAGTCTCGATTCTACGCGGCTGTCGTGCGGCGCAAACAGAACGCAAAATTTTGGCGTTTGTCGGACCTACGGGAGTTGGAAAGACAACGACAATAGCGAAAATAGCCGGCGATTCGATGCTTAACCAAGGCAAAAAAATCGGCTTGATTACCTCCGACACCTACAGAATCGCCGCTGTTGAACAATTGAAGCACTACGGCGAAATTCTCGGTGTTGACGTTTCAATCGCACACAATGAAAGCGACATGGCAGATTTTACGGCGGATTTGATCCGAAAATCGGATTTAGTGCTTATAGACACGGCGGGAAGGTCGCATAAAAATGTTGAAAACGTCGATGAGTTGAACAAAATGCTTTACGCCGTTCCCGAAAATGAAAGAATAGTATATTTAGTTTTGAGCCTCACGACAAAATATGAGGATTTATTGTCAATAATCGACACATATTCACAAATAACCGATTTTGAAATAATCTTTACAAAATGGGACGAAACGTCGCAGTCGGGAACGATTCTTAACATCGCCGACAAAATCGGAAAACCGATTTCCTATATCTGCGATGGGCAAAATGTTCCTCAGGACATCAGTGTTTTGAGCGAAGAAAAGATCGCAAGAGCATTGTTGGGACTGTTGTAGCGGGAAGGCGGTTAGAATGGATCAGGCCAACGCACTCAGAAATCTTGTTAAATCAAATATTAACTTAAATTCGGTTGATTATTTTGAAGAATCTGATATAATAGAAACAGAGACTGTTATCATAACGCCCGAAGCCGATTCGATTATCAAGGCTTATGCGCAAATAAAGAGGCTTAATCAAGAGCGTTTAACAGATAAATTCAGAATAATAATAGAAAACTCGCAGAGTGAAAAAGAACGCGACGAGGTTTTTAAGAGGCTTAAAACAACAGCTGAAAGATTTTTGAATGTTGAAATCCTTGAAAGCTTACCTAAACCGAAGAAGTGAGGGTTTTATGGAAAAAGAGGAAAGAACGGTCGAAACCGAAAAGATTTGGGTGACTTATTGCAAAATGAGAACACCTGAGCTTAAAGAAAAATTGATTTTGCACTATGCCTATATAGTGAAGTATGTCGCCGGTCGGCTGAGTGTCTATATCGGACAGCACGTCGATTATGAGGACATGATCAGTTATGGCATTTTCGGGCTTATAGACGCTGTTGAAAAATTTGACTACGACAAAGGTGTGAAGTTTGAAACCTATGCGAGTTTGAGAATAAGAGGCTCGATTATCGATTCTCTTCGTCAGCTTGATTGGGTTCCCCGAACGCTCAGACAGAAGAACAAACAACTTGAAACGGCATATGCTTCGCTCGAAGCAGGGCTTGGAAGAGAACCGAGCGATGCCGAGCTTGCCGCCGAATTGGGCGTAACGGTTGACGAAGCGCGCGATATGATTAAAAAATCATCAATCGTTTCGTTAATATCTCTTGATGAATATTTAGACCAAAATCACGAAGCACCCGTAAAAGGGCTTAGACAATCGACGGCAAACGAGCCGGAAGCCGATTTCGAACGCAAGGAAACAAGACGAATGCTCACCGAAGCAATTGATAAATTGAGCGAAAAGGAAAAACGCGTTGTCACTCTTTACTATTTTGAAGAACTTACACTTAAGGAAATAAGCATGATTATGGGTGTTACTGAATCGAGAATTTCACAGATTCACTCAAAAGCGGTTTTAAAATTAAAAGCAAAACTCAGCAATAACAAATCAATGATGTTTATATAGAGAAGTAAAACAGTATGGAAATCAAACCTCTTGACATTCAATTTAAAACATATAAAACCGTTGAACCGCAATCCGCGGGTGAGGGTGGTTCTTCTTTTGGTGTGCCGCTGCGGCAATTTAAAAGAAAACCGAGCAAGAATGATAAAGACAAGGTCAATAAAGACGATGACAAACGAGAAGAAGCGCAAGGTCACATGATTGACATTTCAATATAGATTATTCTGGAAAAGAGGGGCATTATGGATTTTTTCAATTTCATGCTGATTGTCGTGGCTATAGCGGGGGTCATGGTTATTGTCTACGCTCTGCTTTCAGCATATGATGAGGAGAACGATAAACCAACTCCGGAGGAAGAACCGCAAAATGTTGCTGTAAGTTTTGACTATAAATATCAAGAACTTTTGGTTTTATATAATCTAATTGACGAAAAAAAAGAGAACCTCGGCGAGAAGTCAGCTTGTCAAAACCCCAAGTTTCCCGAAATTTTAAGGCTTGCCGCAAAAGGATTTTCTGTTTTCGAAATATCAAAGCAGCTTGAAATCGGCGAAGCAGAGGTTTCTTTTGTTTTAAATCCGTCGGGCAAACCCACACGAAATTCGTACGTTAAAAAGTATTAAGAGGTGGATATATTGAAAAAGCGCTATTTTATGTTCGGTTTCGGCGCAGGAATGATCGCCGCGTGTATCATATTTTTTATCATCTACGCTAAACAAAGAGAAGCGTGGGTCAGAGATGTCCAAAGTGCGGCGAACCCGCGAAGAGTTGCGGTTCAAATAACACCGCCGCCAACAGCAGCGCCGACATTGCAACCGACTGAACCGCCTTCACCCTCGGAAGAACCTTTAATTGAGGAACCTCTTACCGAAGAACCTCTCGTTGAAGAGTTTCCGACGGAAGTGCCTCCCACTGAAGAGCCGATTATTGAAGAGCCTGCGAGCGAAACTATTCTTGTTGTCATTCCGAGAGGAACCTACGGCGGCGACATCTGTAGAATTTTATATGAAAACGGCATCGTTCCCGACGCAGCTGAATTTCAAACGTTTTTAGCAGAAAACAACTACATGAGAAACCTCCAGTTCGGCGAGTTTAACCTTAATTCGGGAATGAGCTATCAGGAAATTTCAGAAATTCTGCGCGGTTTAAGGTAGAGGAAAGACTCTGTTTAATCCAAGGTCTCCTACATCTCCACCGCTAAGCAATTGGCACAATCGACAGGCAATTTTTCGGGCAGCTTCACATTCAAAACGCCGAACTCATTTGAAAACGGCACTTCACCGAACCCAATCAGACGCACTTTTTTGATTCTGTCGTTTTCATTAAAACTTTTAATCACAGCCACACCGTTTTCGGGTACTTTAAGCATAAACGCATAAACAGTGTTTCCCTTTTGGGTAAAACGGAAATCAGAGCTGTTCCATTCGACAGCTTCCTCTTTGAACCCCTCGATTAAAACCTTTGCGTCTCCCTCGCCGTAAACCCGCCACGGGCGCGTACCGTAAACTCCCTCCGAGCAAGCGGCGAACCATTTCGCCAAACCCTCCAAAATGAAAACCGCCTCATCGTCGATTGTTCCGTCGGGTTTTTGAAGCACGTTCAAGAGCATCGTGCCGTTTTTTGAAATGATGTCAACGAGCATTTCGATTATGTGCCCCGGGCGTTTATACGTTTCGCGCGCATCATAAAACCAGTTTCCGATGCAGGTGTCGGTTTGCCACGGTTCTTCGCTTATTGAAGGAAGCTGGCTCTTTTCAATATCCAAAATTCCCACTTGATAAATTTCCTTGCGTTTGTCCTTTTGTGTGTAAACGGCGTTGTTTCTGCCGTATTTTCTCGCGGAAGCGTTGTATAAATAAGCCACCGCTTCAAGACCGTTTTTGAAAATTTCGTCACTTGTCGGCGATTCTGTTTCCGCGTCGTCAAACGGCAGCTTTCCATCGCTGTAAAGCAAATCGGGTGTATATAAATCAATTACTTCTTTCATAACCTTAAGCCAATAATCATGAAACTCTTTGTTTTTCGTATACCACGGACGCCACGTCGGATAGAAATCGTCGTCTGGCGTTCGCGAATGTTCATAATTGTCGAAGTAGAAATCACGATATTCAGGGTCATTGCCGTCATATGGAACTCCCGCATAAGGACCGTATTTGTCGCTGTATTTGTTTACGCGCCACCATGAAAACGACGCCGCCAAATGTTCTGCCAGCCCGAACGGCATGTCAAATTTATCCGCGGCGGCTTTCCACATTCCGCAAATGTCTTTCATCGGTCCGATTTGCGTTGAATTGAATCGGTTATATTTCGACGGAAAATTGAAAAAGTGATCGTGGTGAACCGCTTGACCGACGAAATATCTCGCGCCCGCTTTGTGGTAAAGGTTCATTAAACCGTCAGGATCGAAATTTTCCGCTTTCCACAACGCGCAAATGTCCTTATAGCCGAATTTGCTCGGGTGACCATAGTGCCTCACATGATGATTATACTGATGATTTCCCTGAACATACATGTTCCGCGCATACCAGTCACCGCACATCGGAACGCTTTGCGGCCCCCAATGACTCCAAATTCCGAATTTCACGTCGCGAAACCAGTCGGGACAGCCCGCTTGATAAAGCGATTCAAAGCTTGCGTTGAAATTTTCCATTTTTAATCAACTCTCCTTGTAATCAAACTGTTTTTTTATAATTTTAACATTAGCAATCTAACCTATAGCATTTCAATTTGACACAGGCTATTTGTGAACCGAAATTGCGCTTGAAGCGTGTGCTAATTTCAGTTCGCAAATAACAAATCAAATATGGAAATGCTATAACAGATATGAAGAGCGGTTATTTGCTAAAATAATTCATCCAGTTTTATATAATAATCAATTTTTAGCCAGTCAGGTTTCATCCCTAAACATTCAAAAAGATAATCGACAAGATCATTTTTCTTGTCATTCTGCCCTTGCAGATACAGATTATAGCCAAGAGAGCGCACGCACATGGCAATGTCCTCCCACTTATCAGCAATACCGGCGTTGCCGATGTCAACAAAACCACATTTGCCATTTTGAATTAAAACATTCGGCAGACAATAATCACCATGCACAAAGCAGAGGTCGTCTTCTGCCACTTTATTTTCACATAACCATTCATATAACTCCATAGGAGTGGAATAAGGTGAGTTTTCCTCAAAATCATCCATGTCAACAAGGTCGTTTTGAATGTTGAATAATGCCTCTTGCATTTCTATTTCCAACCTATGATTAAAAGGGCAATCAGAAATATCAATCGCTTGAAGCTGCGATAATCCATCGGCAAGTATTCGGACAGAATCCTTATCTATTCTGTTTTCGTAGCTCACAACACCGGGCATTGCAGTTTGAAGCAGATATGCTGTTTGGTCAAACTCAACATATTGAACCACCTGCGGAACAGGTATCTTTCCTTGAAGCCAATTCAACACATCACGCTCTCGTGCGATTTTGTTGAGGGTTTTATCGACTTTCAAATATAGTGTTTCATTGTTCCTATAAAATCTGTAAACGCTTGAGGTAGACATACCAACGGTATTCTGTTCATATTTAAATCCTGCAAGACGCTCCGATAGTTCAAGTGGCAGTATCAATTTCATAAACCAATTCTCCTTGCAAGTAAAATGTCTTGCTTTTGGTAATCTTCACATCCACAATCCTCCCTGTTAATTCATCAGGTGTCCCCCCCGTGAAATGAACAAGCGAATTGTTTTCTGCGCGGCCTGTCATAATGCCGTTTTCGCCCAAGCCCTCCGCCAAAACCTTTAGAATTTTGCCCTCGCATTTCTTGTTTTCTTCCAAAATAATCGGATTGATTGTTTCCAAAAGCCTGTCGAATCTGTCTTTTGCCGCTTCCTCGGAAACCTGATTCTCCATTTGTGCCGCAGGTGTCCCTGTTCTTTTTGAATAATAGAACGTAAACGCCCCGCTGAACCGCGCTTGTTTCACAACATCAAGCGTATGTTCGAAATCCTCCTCTGTTTCGCCGGGAAAGCCGACGATTATGTCGGTTGAAAGTGAAATTTCAGGCATTTCCTCTCGCAATCTTTCGATAAGCTTCAAATAATGCTCTTTTGTATATTTTCTGTTCATTTTTTCAAGAATGTTGTTGCTTCCGGCCTGAAACGGCAGATGAAGCTGCTTGCAAATTTTTTCAGAATCGCGCATGGTTTTAATGAGTCGTTCTGACAAATCCTTGGGGTGCGAGGTGAGAAATCTTATCCGCTCGATTCCGTCTATTTCAGCTATCATCTCTAAAAGCACGGCAAAATCAACCTTTTCATCCAAATTCGAGCCATAGGAATTGACGTTTTGCCCAAGCAGCAAAACTTCCTTGACGCCGCTTTCGGCAATGTTTTTGATTTCTTTAAGAATGTCGGCGGGCTTGCGGCTTCTTTCACGCCCTCTGACATAGGGAACGATGCAGTAGGAACAGAAATTGTTGCAGCCATACATCACGTTTACCGACGCTTTAAACGCGCTTTCACGCGCGACAGGCAAATCCTCGACGATTTCGCCATGCTCCTTCCAAATGTCTATAATCTGCCCGCGCGTTTCATAGCTTGACCACAAAAGTTCGGGAAGTCTGTGAAGATTGAAAGTTCCGAGAACGACATCGATGTGGTTGTGCGAACGCTTGATTTTTTCCATCGCCGATTCCTGCTGTGTCATGCAGCCGCAGACGATGATTTTATATTCGTTTTTCTTCTTAGATTCCTTAATGTTTTTAAGCCAGCCGATGTTGCCGTAAATTTTGTTTTCGGCGCTTTCTCTGACACAGCAGGTGTTGAAAACGATTATGTTCGCCGATTTTTCGTCCTCTGCCTGTCCGAAACCCATTTCAGTCAAAATTCCGATGATTTTCTCGGTGTCGTGCGAGTTCATTTGGCAGCCGAAAGTGCGGCAAAACATCAGGCGGCGTTTGCCTGTTTTGTTGAAATAGTCTTCGTTTCTTGCTTTGATTTTTTCTGTGTAGTTCATGGTTTTTTATCTCCGATTGTTTTTTATAATCCTATTTCAATAATAAATTTGAAATCCAAGCGATTGATATAATAAACTCGCCGAATAAAATGCTCTCGTTGTGATAATCTTTGCTCCATTTGCAAATGCATCACAAATTGCGGCAATGCAAACCGCACGGGCTAACCTTTTTCGGCGATATTCGCCCAATGTTGCGACAAATTCCAAGGAGGCAATGCTATTGTTGTTCAAAATCGCTGCTATTGCCACAGGCTTTCCGTCATAATATGTTATGTACGGAATGAGTTTTCCCTTTTCACACCAATGAAAATGATTTACAGAATGTATATCGCCGTACCCTCCCGCGAAAACTTGATTGGCTATATCCGCCCAAAATTTGAAGTTTTCTGTCGTTTCAACCCTTTTTATTGCCGTATTACTTTCAATATTATCCGTTGGATTCCCCGGCAAAAGTGCCATATAGAATTCATCGCCTTCGGTCGGCGGCAAAACAACATAATCCTTCCCATAAAGCAACTCATGAATTCTTTTTGAATAAATCGGCCACCAAACAGGCATCGACAACGACTTAATTTCTGCGATTTTATTTTGTGCTTCTTCATCGGTCAAACCATTCAAACGAAGATCTAAAACGAATTTTATGCCTTGCTCATTTTCTTTAGGCTTTATCATGCGATATATGCCGTTATCCGTGGATTCCATATGCTCTGCATCGCCGAAAAAATCAAGGTAAAAAATCGCGCCATCGTCAATGTGCTTTAAAATTTCTTCCGAAGTCATGTCATTTTACCTCACTCGGCTGACAAGTCGGGCAATAGTATATATTTCCACCCATATACGCTTCTCTTATCAATCCGCTTCCGCAAGCGGGACAGGGGGTTTTTAACGTGTTAGAAGAAAGAATGGTTTTATAACCGCCCTTACAGCCGAACAAATCCCGCTCGGTGTCGCGCCCGCCCTGCATTCTCATAGCCATTACAGTTGATTTAACGCTGTCAAATAACTTTTCTTTTTCTTCATCTTTAATATCTTTCAGCTTCTTTTTAGGATGTATACCGGCATTCCACAGAATGTCTTGCAAAACGCCGTTTCCAAGCCCCGGAATGCGCTGTTCCGTGGCAAGAAAGGCTTTCGCGCTCAATGTCGGTTTTACGGCGTTCCACAAATTGCCAAAATAGGCTTTGTCAAAAGCATCCGTCAATGGATCGGGGCATTTATTGCAAACAAAGTTGTCGGGCAAACCGTTTTCATCAGCAGGGTAACAAAACATTGCGCCCCACATCTGAACCGTGCAGCTCATGTTGGAAAAGTCATCAAACTCAATTAAAAGCTGATATTTAGCAGGAAGCTTGTCGCCGGGTGCGTGATATTTAATAGGCGTGCTTATCACCAGCAGCATGTCCTCACATAATATTTCGGTATTGCCACCGCAGGTATAGCCTGTGCCGGGGTTAGATGATGTTATTTTTTTGCCGGTCAGCCTGTCGTGATATGTATTCGGGTCGCCTGTGTACCATGCGAAAGCATGAGGATGAGTGTTTGCCTCGACATTCATCACAGTTTTTCCGACCAGAACTTGGTTAATTTGTTCCGATAAAACATAGGTTTCAGGTAATTCAACCATATTGACAGCTCCTTCATTGGTTTGATTTATATCGTGCACCTATATCGGCAGAAATAGGCACATTCTTTGACTTTAATACAAGCGTATCGTTATCCTCGATAATAAATATTGCCAAAGGCTCATTTACAGTTGTCGCGTAGATGATCAATTCCCCGTTAACAACATCATGTTTTCCGTCCGGCAGCATATAGCTGCTTATCATCGGTTGCGGCAACGCTGCCGCTCCTCTTCTGTAAAGCGTTATGGAAACCATACGCTCAAATTTATCTTCATCGGTCGCGTTTTCCAACCAATATGTTTTCGGTGAGTCCTCGTGAGCGATAAAGGTCGATTTGCTGATCATGTTCAGAACAATTACAATCGTTGTAACGAACAATGCGATTACTATTAAAGCGATTAAAATAACTTGCTTCTTCATAAGTTAATTACCTCCGCAAATCGAAACCTTTAAAATAATTTCAGAAATTTCAGCTTGCTGTTCGCTTCCACGACCTGCGCCACGCTAATGTCAAGCACAGACAAACTATTGGGGGATAGACCGTACTTGTTGAGCTTTGTTTGCTTAGCCTTAATTCCTATATAAGCCAAAATGTATTGCCAGCTTTTTAAGGGTCTCTTCTCGCGTATCTGACGCTGCATCTTCTCTCACAATAGTATAAAACCCGCAATTTATCCAATCATCATAAACCTTTGGGCTGTTAATCATTGCCAAGCATTCTTTGAAGTTTGCCATTGTCTTTTCAGGGTTTTCAGCCTTTTGTATTTGTGAAAGCAAAAACTGTTTTTCCGGGTCTCGTCTGTCAAAAAAACTGTTTACCGACATAGACTGCGGTGAAAGCATAATAGCAATTTGATTATACCCTGCAATTTCTTTCAATATGTCAACGGGAATATTCGTATCTACAATCACACTTCGCTCGGCTGAGATGCGGATTAATTCCGCAATTTCAAATTCAGCCAGTTCTCTTGAGTTTCCATCTATCCAAGAAGCATATTCGACCGGCGTTCGGTTTAGAAATTTTTGCCAATCATTATGT
>JGI994J12354_10001529_pt1 | contig 23367 bp, 19 predicted proteins | sample IntmicLarv3ML3BL_FD_12354 | JGI IMG/M metagenome (IMG submission 12354) | reverse complement strand
TCGTTCTGAAAATTCAAAGGACACTTTTGTAAATTTTGAAAATTGTGCAAAAACGCTACTCATATTGATGATGCGTTTTTGCATTTTTTTATTTAAGTTTATTTCCATGGGGGTGCTTGCTCTGCCCGATAATAAAAACGCTATAAAACGATTATGGTTTTTCAATAATGAATTTTTACTTTACATAATATTTTTAAAACAAAATATTATGTAAAGTAAAAAATTTGCCGATATAAATTCAAGAATGTTATTCCACACAAAAAAAGAACCCCATGCAAGCATGGGATTCATGAAAGATTCGATTATTATTGATTGATTAGTTAAACCAAGCTGTTGGGAATTCAGATACGATTGGACCAAATTCATCTGCAACAGCAGCTTGAGTCGCTTGAACAGCTTTAATTGTGTAGTTTAATTCAAACTGAGAATATTGTTCAAATTGTCTACTTGGAGTTTCAGCAGCATTTTGTCCAACAAGACCACCAAGTTCACCAGATAACTCAATTTTTAAATTGCTTATAGTAATAGTGTTTTGAGGGTCTAATCTTGCATAATAGTTACCGTCAGAACATTTTAACCAACCAGTAGCGCCACCTTCATCAAAAGAAGCTGAAGCAATTTCTGCTAATCTATCTTTTTGTATTTCAAACACGCGGTCAGCCTGAGCAGTACCAGGATTCGGTACAGCTACATAATCAGTTCTAGTAGAAGTATTAAAAGTTGCAACTAAATCTTGTGTAGTTACTCCTCTGTCATAAGCAACTTTACCAATCTCAACACCTCTGTTAGTAATGAAACCTCTGAAAGAATCAGCAACATTTACTCTGAGGATAGCTTCTCTAGTACCAGTATTTCTGATGCTTGTGTTACCAACGTCAATAGACTCGCCCGGTAATTTGTTGCCTCCATTGATAGCACTAGGCCAAGCAACGTCCATTTCGATAGTACCGGCAGTTACATCAATACCTGAAGCTTGCTCTGTAGTTACGAACCATGCGAAAGCAAGGCCGGCAGTTACAGCTACTGTAGCGATAGCCGCTACTGCTAATGAACTTAATTTACTTTTTTTCATAATTTTATTTCCCCCTATTAGATAAATAATATTTTTTTAATTCAAAGACTTTATCTCTGAACTAAATACATTGTAAAACATCTTTGTAACAATTTAGTTACATATCAATTATTTTGAAATCTTACTTTGTAATTTTCGTTAACCGAAATGTAATTTTCGTCTTTGGTTCATTTTAAATCAGCTTTAGTCTGCTTTTTGGAACGTTAAGAATCCATCCGCGTCAAGCAAGAAGTATTCTGTAGTCATTGACGGTGTAGTTAATGACCTTGTCGTAACACTATATGTGCGACTTCCCGTGTAGTCGGCAGGTACAGCGGCGATTCTCATTCCGATATAGAATGATGAAGCCATTTCATAAGGTCTTGGGTCTACGTCGGTTTTTCCGCCGAGTGCCGGAAGAACATCAACACATATTGAACCAAGTCTTAAAATCGAACCGTCCACGCCTTGTGGTTTTGCAATTGCATAAAATCTACCCGTTGCAGGGTCTTGCGTGAAGCTTGACCTTTGTGTAACTGACGATGTTACCAATTCGTCTGTCATAAACGGTCTCAAAACTTCATAAATGCGTTTGTCCGTAAATTGATACATTCCCTCATAGTCGTTATATACATAATCAACACCAATGTATTTAGCATCAGGAACTTCTCCTTTTGGCAAGAAACCTGCCAGTCTTCCTTCAAAAGAAAGTTCAACTTTCATTTCTCTGTTAGACATATTAGTAATTGTTTCAAGTTTACCCGCATTCAAATTCTTTCCGGTTTCACCCGGCAAGATGTTTACTATTTTTGCATAGAAATCAGGGAAGCACAGTTGTATATTCCCTGTACTGATAACAAAATCATTTGTGTGTTTTTGAGTTGCCACAAAATAAGCATAAGCACCCAAAGTAACTATGGTTACGCAGGAGATAATCGCAATAGAGATGCTCAGCATTTTGCTACTTTTCATATCCTTTCCCCCTTTTATATCAGATATAGAAAAATTTATTCGTAAACGACTGCTGCGTTTGTAAAAGCATTGTATCATTTGTATAACAACAAACGAATTACAATAGTACATACAACAATAATTTTACGATTTTTAGTCTTTGATAAATTTCCCCAATGTTTAAATTATGTCGCGTTTTAAGGTCTTTTGATTTTATCGGTCTTACTGGTCTTACTAATCTTACTGGTCTTACTAATCTTACTGTTTTTTTAGTCTTAGTCTGATTCAAAATAAATTCATGTTTAACATGAGAATATAATAATGTTAACTATTTAAAAAAAGCAATTAACAATTATTATTTGAAACTTTGTGATTCTTTGATTCCTAAAGCTTTTTTGCTTTTCAAAAATTAAGAAAAATCTTTTCAAGTCAGGTTTTCAAAATTAAAAATTTAGTCTAGGTGTGTTTTCCAATTACAAAAACCTTTCTTGCGAATAGAGGCAAGCATCACACCGCCTCTATTTTTATATTTTTAATAAACTTTTCAAAATGTATCTGAAAACAGTTTATATAAAAAACTTTGATTAAAGCTGTTCGGAAACCACCTTTTTGCTGGCGGAAATCGCGATGAGTTAACGCGTTTCCGTCAGCTTGTTCAAGTTTCCGAACAGGTCTATTATAAAATTGTTTTTTTCTTAAATCTTCAAATACTCTTTTTGTATCCGAAAAAAGTTTAAAACCGACATGATGAAAATTTTACATCATACGTAAATTACTTAATTATATTTTGTAATATCCCAACCCGACGGCTCTGCATCTTGCAAAGCTTTTTCGGTTGCCTGAATAGTTTCTATCGTAACTATCATTTTTGCATTGTTGACAAGTTCCGATGTGATTTCCATATCAATCGTACCGTTGAGCGCTTCTTCCGCCGTCAATCTGTAATATCCTCTTCCGTCTGATGTAATCGGATATATAAATTGTTTTTCATAACCCGTGTTGTCCACCAAAATCGTTCCGACTCCCGCTCTTACGGCAGATTGTTTATTACTGAAAAACGTTGAATTTTTAATTTCGTTATCCGAATCAATTAAAAGTTCTTTTCCGTCCGCATCGTAATAAACCAATGTGTAACCGATTCTTACAAAGGTATCAATATCACCGCTGTTTTTATACTCAAACTCACTTTTTAATGTTTTTGTTTCCAATGAATAAGTATTTTCGGTCGGAACGGAAATATTATTGCTGATTCCTTTTATTTCTGTTTCAAAAGTTCCGATAGTTCCTTCGTGCACCTCTTCTTCTTTTTGTATAAAAAGCGAGTATGCCAATCTTAAACTCCCTACGGCTATAAGCAATGTCACCACCGAGAGGATTGCGACTCTGGTTCTGTTATCCATAATAAAAATCCTCCCTTAATATAATAATGATTTAAATTCGCCGTTCGGGTCTAACCCGAAAACTTCCTGCATCGATGATGCATTTTTCCCCACCGCCATCATTTGCACCTCGAGGGCGTAAGTGCCGCCCGAAGAGCCTTGCGGTTTAACATATTCCAAATAAATATCTCCGAGATTGTTATATTCCGTTGATGTTCCGTCCAAAGAGCCGTATATAACTATCTCATAATTAGATGAAAGACTTTTATCAATCATAATTCCGTCGGGCAAATTCTCGATTGTCATTTTTGAAATCCCGTCCAAGTTGCCTGTCAGAGTGTAAGAAATTTTATAAATCGCAGGAGTACCTTTAATGTTAGATTTAACTCGATTTCTTTTTGTTATGCAAGACTTCTCGCCCGGCACTCCGCAATTAGTGTTTTTATCATCAAGAGCAACATCTAATTTTAAATCCACATTTCCCATTTTTATAACCAGAGGTTCTGATGTTTTTGTTGTTATAAAATAAGCCGCTATCTGCGGAGAAAAAACGAAAATAAGCAAAAGCACAATTCCCGGAATTATAAAAATTTTTAATCTGTTATTCATAACATTCCTCCTTTACCATTTCTTATTAAACAGTGTTCTCATCATTAGCCAGTTCCAGTTAAAGAAATAACCGGTTTCTTCGATTTTTCCGATTTCGATTGTTACTTCATGTTCAAAACCGCTGTAACTTCCGCCGTTTTCTATAAGGTCGAAAATTACTCTTCCGTCAGTTACGCCGTGTGAGTCTTTTATATTTACAATCTTATAACCGTAAGGCACATAAGACGAAATACTTACCGCTGTTCCTCTTTTCAGGAATGTTGTTCCGTCTGAATATTTATAACTTCTTTGCCCTAATCCGCTTAGGAAATATTGAGAAGTTTCCCCCGCTTCGTTTACCGCAGAAATTTTTGTTTCAAATGCGCCTTCCAAACTTGTTCCGCCGCTCATATCAACGATGTTTATGTTTAGTTTAGGCTCTTTAACTTCGATTTGAAGTTCCATGCTTTCTGTTTTGTTTGATAATAAATCTTTTGCTTCAAATACATATTTGTATGTGCCTTCGGATTTATAATTCAATTTAACTCCGCCTGATACGGGTTGATTTGTTTCGGCTTTAAAAAATTTATTTTCTTCCACCAAAGTTTTTTCGCCGTCAACTTCTTCATATATGATATATTCATATGCGCCCGAACCTTTTTTGAATGTAGGCGTTATCAATACTTCTTCGCCTGCCAAAACCACATCTATATCCGTGGTAAAATCAATTTGAAGATTCGGAGCAACCGAAACTTCCGATTGAGTAAAGTTCAAACTGACTTCTTCTTTGTTTCTCTTTGTAAAGTTTACAGATGATTTTTCGGAAAGCTGCGCTAAATCTTCCGCCTCTTCTCCGAACAATTCTTTTGATGCCCCGTTTACATAAAGATTTTCATCATCTTTTACTTTAACTTTATAATTCACAAAGTAAGTTCCCTCTTCCAAACTTGATGGGAGTGTCACCGTTAAGTCGCCGCCGTTTTTATTTATTCGGAATTGACTGCCGTCTATTGCGTCCTCACCGTAAGGTGATTTGCTGATAACAACATCATCTTCCGCAAATTCAAAATTCCCGTTTAATTTTTCTGTAAGTTCATAAGATTTAAATGTGTTGCTTGATACTTTTTCATTACTGTTTTTTATAGTCTCACGCAAGTCGCTCAAACCGTAATAACCAAATTCATTGTTTCCGACTTGATTCACCGTATAGCCGTCAATCGGATTTGTATATTTATCAACCGAAAAATTAGGCTCTCTTGATATTGCATAAGTCATATTTCTCATTGTTTCTTTGAGATAATCCGCATCGGAAAACACAACCGAATAAACCGTTACTCCTTGCGCCGCCAAAAATTGAGATTCTAAATTTGTAATATTTCTTGTGAACTCTAATTGTTTTTCATATCCTCCGTTATTTCCAGAATTGCTTTCCAACGGCAAATAGCTTACTCCGTCGGGAAGATAAATCATTTCCGCCACAGGTGAATAATCATACCAACCCGCGTCAGATATAAAACTCCATCTTCTGTTTCCGTCGTCTATCGTTGAATTTGAAAAAATATCTGTCGCGAATGTCCAAACATCTGAACTTCTTCTGTTTGCGAAACCGTCACTATATAAAACAACAATTTTATTTCTGCTGTTTGAAACATTTCTTGAGTTGTCATTCATACCCAAGATTTCTCTTGCATTAAAAAGTGCTTCTTGAATATTTGTATTGTTATAATCTTCTCCGGATGGTCTTGAGATGTTGTCGAGTGTTTGCAGAATTGCATTTCTATCATTTGTTAATTGACAATTTATTACTGAGTTTCCGGAAAAGGAAACCACCGCAATGTTTGATGCGTTTTCCATGTTTTGATTGTATCCGACCGGAAAAACATCGCTTACCAATGTTTTCGCGGAATTAATCACATCATCAAAGTTATTTATCATACTTCCCGAGTTGTCTATCAATAAAACTATATCAGCGTTATTAATTTGTTCAACGTTTTGTGTTCCGTAAACATCTATGCCCGCCGAAACTTCATATTGTCTGTATGCATCGAAAGTTTCTTCGTGAATAACTTCCGTTACAGGTTTTGCTTCTCTGTAGATTCCTTTAACATAATCGGGAACTAAATCATTCGAGTTGCTTGATGTATTTTCCGCAACTCTTTCTACATTCGCACCCAAGTAATCCGCATAATAACTTCCGACGTTACCGCTTTCGGTATCATATTTTTCGTTTAACATTCTTGCATAAACGTTTTTTATGAGCTCCACAGCGTAACCTCGGTCTGAAGAAATATTATAATATAGCTCTTCAAAACTTGATTCGTTATATAAACGTCTTTCCATCATAACGGTAACCAAATCATTCCAAACGCCCTCGTCTAAGAAAACAGGCAATTGCGTACCATGAAACGCCTCTTTAAAAGTTTCTCTTGCCAAAGCTTCAAAATCTTGCACAACTTCCGGAATAGGTTCGGGATTTACTTGCTCTTGAATTGATTGCTCCGGATTTGGATTTGGATTTTCTTGATTTACGTCTATGTTTTCACTATTCCCGTCGACATCTGTGTTTTCGTCGGGATTTCCGTCAATGTTTTCATTGGGACTTGACTCAGATTCATCTGATTCGTAAACAGCTTCGTCTTCTGTAGTATCTTCCCCGTCGGTAATCTCCTCGATAAAATATCCTGCCTCATCAGTTTCATTTGCCAAAGCGTCTTTTATCTTGGTGGAGAATGAGATAAAAACTATGCTTGTAACCGTTAAAAAAGCCGTTACATAAATTAAAATTTTTCTGCTGTCCATCTTTTTTTACACCCACCCTTGCATTAAATTTAAAGTTGAATATACTTTTACAATAAGAATTGTAACAAGGGTTTATTACATGTAAAACACATATAAATTACATGATAAAGAAAAAATTTTTTTGTGTAATTGCAGTTATAAATTTTTAAAAAAGTAAGAAAAATTAAGAATTTTATGCGTCACAGAGGTTGTAATTTTTTTTAAAAAAATAAGCCGTAAAATGAATTTTTACAGGCGTAATTTTCTTGGTGTATTAATGATTTTTTTATTATAGACCTGTTCGGAAACTTGAACAAGCTGACGGAAAAGCGTTAACCCATCGCGTAATCATAAAGCAGATAAAAAGTTCGTTAGTTTTATTAGGCAGATAATTAAATAAAAAAACTCCGAGGTAATATGATTTATAACAGCAAAATTATTATCATTGTTCTTTTTGAAATATTTTTCATATTTAAATTTTCCACCATTTTTTCTATGAGTTACTGCGTCAATTTTTCATTGACTGTATATTATGAACTCAACTAATTTAAAAACAATGTTGGTACGTTTAAAAAAAAATAAATTCAAATAAAACCTAAAATAAATTTTATTCGCGTTCGTAATTGATATCAGGAAGTACTTCTTTACACATTTGAATAAATTCTATTGGGTATCCGGTGCACTTGCCTGAAAAATAACTTCCGTCATTAAACCTTATTGCAATTGTAGACCGCGTTGTATTGTACATACGAGAAATTTCTTCTGTTTTTCCGATAGTTGAGCCATTCCTTGATATAAGCACAATCCACTTTTGCGTAATAAAAAAGTTTAAATCATAACCATCCTCAGATTCAAGAAGGCAATTATCTCTTAACTCCGAATCAATTGTTGATATAAATTCGTCAGCATATCCTCGTTTTTCTAATTCTCGCCAAACTTTGCTCTTTGTGAAATCTATAAATCCTCTCGCTCTCGGAAACACGAACAGAAAAAAAACTATCGTAGGTATTAATATTACCAAACAGCTAATAATGTAATTTACGCCCTCTGATTCAGAAACAGTCCTCCAAAAAGCGTATGTAAGTAAAATCATCATACCTGCTAAATTCATTGCCACATCTCGGCTGCGTTTCTTTATAGCGTTTTGTATTATATCCATAATAAATGACCTCCGTTTTTTGTGGATTTTCAAGAACTATGTATCAAATCCAAGATTGTTTTCCATCTTCCCTTTGGCGAGTGAAATTAGGCATTGCTTTGTTACACATTCGGATAAAGTCAGGTCTGTTAAAACAACAATCGCCGGACAAATAACTTCCGTCGGTAAATTTTATAACAAGTTCGTCCTTGCGCCTGTTTTCATACATACGTTCAACTTCCTCTGTTTTTCTGATAGTTGACATCACATTCGATATAAGTATAAACCACTCTTTCGTAATAATTAAGTGAAGACCGTTGTTTTTCTCCTTATATTCAAGACGGAAATTATCTCTTAATTCAGAATCAATAGAGAAAATAAATTCGTCTGCATATTCACGATTCATTAACTCTTTCCAAACTTTATTTTTCGTAATATCTCCAAAACCTTTGGCAGTTGAGAACATAGGCAAGAGAACTGGAACTGAGAATCCTGTCAGCAGCAAAGAACTGATAATACTTAGTGCACTCATTTCAGTGAGAAACGATGAAATAATGCATGTAAGAGGAATCATAAAAATCAACAAAACAATTGCATTATTTTTACTGTGTTTAATTAAAATCCCTTGTATTTTTTCCATCATTTGACCTCCGTTTTCTATGTTTTTATGAAGTAATTCTAAATAAAAAAGAATATTAAATTTAAAGCCATTGAATAATAAATATTTCTATGTGGATAAGTATAAGAATAACAGCCGTTAGGAATTGAAATTTTCAAAAAGCAATTGAATAGTTAGGGAATGTGGAATCATAACCAATTCGTATAATCGATGATTTAGAATTGCCTTGTCTCAGTGTTGTCAAGCAACAAATAGCGATTGAATCACTTTCTATGATAGCATTTTTTCATTTGCGATTCAAGAAATTTTCGCGACACATATTTATCGGTAAGTTGTATAATAAAATGCACAAATGAATAAAACACGAATTTAAAAAAGGCATGAAACCGAACAGTGATTTGACTTCATAATCAGTCTTAAAATATTTTCAAAATAAAAAATCGGGAAAAGTTAACTTTTAACCATTCACCGATTTTATTTTTCAGATAACCAAATCATTTTCCTTTTTCTCGAAACTTTCGCTCATGCCGTTTAACGAGAACAAATTAAACGGAAACACATCTTTCGGATAACATTCAAACTCATATTTTTCATTAGTTTCGGGATTTTTAAAACAGAAACTGTACGACCACAGAGAAATATATTCGCATTTTTTATTCAGCGATTTATTATCATTATATTTTCTGTCGCCGAATATGGCTAAATTTTGATTTTTAAGCTGAACTCTTATCTGATGATGCCGCCCCGTATCCAAATTTACTTTAAGCAAAGATAAAACGCCGTAATCTTTCGTGATGCAGGCACCCACATTTTCATAAGATAAGCGCGCCGATTTTGCTTTTTTGGTATTTTTATTTACAACTTTAGAAATATTCAGACGTTCGTTTTTTAATAACCAATCCTCCAAAAAATCTTCTTTTTTGCCCATTCCGTTGACAATCGCGAGATATTTTTTTTCAATTTTATTATTTCTAATCAACTCGGATAAAATTTTATTCCACTTTTCATTTTTGGAAAATACAATAAGTCCGCCGACGGGTCTGTCAAGTCTGTTAATTATTTTTAAATCCACATTTTCGGTGTAATAAAATTTTTTCATATATTCCAAAAGAGAAATGTCCCCTGTTTTATCTTCCTGCGAGGGTACTCCTCTCGGTTTGCAAACAACCGCAAAATTTTCATTTTCAAAAATTATTTTATCGCTCAAAGCCTGCCCTCTTTCCAAAAAAAATATTACTCTTAATATATACCATACTTTGTTCTTAGTAAACAGAAAATTTTTCTTTGATTTTATTTTCGCAATGGCAATGAGCCAAGCGAGAGAGCGTGCTCTCACATTTGCGAATGCCCGCGAGTGAACCACCTTGTCCGCTTGCGGCGAGGTGGTTCACTTAATAAACAAACCTGTTGATATCACTTTCGCTCAAACCTTGATGCAGTCCGATGTTTAAGCCGTTTGCTATAATGTTTGATAAGTTTTCGATAACGTCATCGATTTCTTTCGGGGTAACAAACATATTCTCTGTATACGGTTCTAAAATTTCTTTAATCATATTGTACTTATTATCTTCGCCCCAATTTTCCGACGTTTCAAAAAAAGAAGTTTTGCCCTCGTGCTCCGCTCCTCTTATCATATTTTCTATCGTGTCATTAACCAAAGTTACCGCATTTACAACAGTCGGAACACCCAAGCCTATAACTTCAGCTCCCAAATTTTTTTTATTTAAAGCCGCTCTTTTATTTCCCAGTCCCGAGCCGGGATTTATTCCCGTATTATTCATTTGGATTGTTGAATTTAATCTCGTTACGCTTCGTGATGCGAGCGCATCGACCGCAATCACGACATCGGGCTTGGTCTGTGAAACGATTCCTTTTACGATTTCCGCGGTTTCGATTCCCGTTAATCCCATAACGCCGGGCGAAACGCAAGACACTTCGCTTACGCCGTCTTGAATATTTTCAAATAAAGTATCGCGAATATGCCGCGTTACCAAAATTTTTGAAATAACTTTAGGTCCCAGTGCGTCCGCTGTGATATTCCAATTTCCCAATCCGACGATTAAAATTTTTGTTTCTTTTTTGAAATCGTAAAGTTCATTTAATTTCGCCGCTAATAATTTAATTATTTTTTTATGCGCATCAACATCTTTGATTTTCATTTCGAGGCACTCAATCGTTACATATTTTCCGATTGGCTGATTCATTTCTTCCGCGCCTTTTTCGTCAAGCACTTCAATCCATGTAACTTTTATATCTTTGTCCTCGTTTGTTTCGATTCGCATTTTTACTCCGTCTATATTATCGGATTCATAATAATGCGTTAAAATTTGGTGTGTTTCCAAAGCTATATCCGTGCGAATATTTCTTGAATTAAATTTTTTCATATGAATTACCTCTTTTGATTTAATAGTTTACACGGAAAGTTATAATGCTTGATTTTACTGAGTTTAAAAATCTAAAATATTTTTTATCACCTCCGCATTTTACGGATTTCCAATTGCATTTTTTCGTAGGGAGCAGTCTTGACTGCTCCGTTATTCCGGTGAGAATAATTATTTTTAGAAATTAGTTTCCGTGGTTACTCTTTAAGTTAATTTTTTTATTATCCGCATAAATATTTAATTTATTCTAAACTTTTCGACTTATTAAATCCTCTGAGTATAAATAAAAAAAGAAAGAATCTTTTTTATTAAAACAGATTCTTTCCGCGTTTTGGATATTACTCTCAATAATATTTTTTTCACAGGGAGAATCATATTAACCTTGTTCGCCCTGCCGTTTCCGAACAGCTTTAATAAATTTTTTTCATTTGGATTTATAAACATTCATATCAATATTTTTTGTGAGTTTCCCCGCGATTAAAGATGCGACCATGGCATCGCTTACATTAAGCGCGGTTCGTGCCATATCAATCATCGGCTCTGCCGCAATCAATAACCCTGCGATTCCGATAGGCAATCCCAACGCATTAAGAACGGCAATTCCCGCGAAAGTCGCACCGCCGCCGACGCCCGCAATTCCGATTGATGATATTGTTATAACGATTATCACTTTAATAAAATATGCAATCGTAATTTCCTGCCCGACAACGGGCGCAATCATTATGACAAGCATTGCGGGATATACCGCGCCGCAACCGTTTTGTCCGACGGAAACAGCCAATGACGAACCCAAATTTGCAGTACCTTTTGAGACGCCCATTTTTTCGATTAACGTATGAATTGTCAAAGGCAAAGTTCCCGCGCTCGTTGATGACGTAAACGCAAAAGTTAATGCGGTCATCGCTTTTTTGAAAAATATAATCGGGCTGATGCCGAATAACGCAAGAATCAAGCCGTGAATAATAAACATCACCGCGATAGCGATGTATGATGCGATAACGAATTTCGCCAATCGCCACAAACCGTTATAGTCGCTTCCCGCAACGCTCCCCATTATAAGCGATGCAATCCCGTAAGGCGTTAATTTTAAAATCACCATTACGATTTCAACCGTAACGGTATTCGCCGCGTTTAATAATTTTTTTATAAATATATAATCTTCTTCTTTATAAATTGAAACGGCGCGAATCGCAACTCCCAACATACACGCAAAAAACACAACCGATAATGTCGCGGAAACGCCCTGTCCCGAAATCGCATAAACAGGATTACTCGGGATAATATCCAATATAGTTTGCTCAATGTTTGCAATATTTTTTGAACGCTCTTCCAATGTGCCCGCGCGATTTAATTCTTCATCGCCCATTTCCATTCCCTCAGCCGAAAGATTAAACCCTAAAGCGATAACTCCGCTTACACTCGCGGCAATCGCAACGGTCGATAAAAGAACAATTAAAATAATCAATGTTGTTTTTTTTATGCCTGTTTGCGATTTTGGATTTATAATCGCGCACACAACGGAAACGAATACCAACGGAATTGACATCATTTTTAAAAGACGCACATAAATATTTCCGATAAGCCCCGTCCATCTTAAAACATCGGGAGCGGATTCGGGCGAGAATTTATATAAAATAATTCCCAAAACAATGCCTGTTATAAGCCCGATAATCACAAGCCGATTAAACGAAACTTGTTTTTTATCCAAAACAAAAATAAAGCCCAGACAGGCGATAAACATTGCGATAAATGCAATTGTCATAAATATAACTTCCTCTCTTTGAAATAAATTGATAAATATTACTTGTATCAATTTATGCTTGTCACTTTGAAAGGTGTTATGTTTACTGTAATCGCGTTTTCAAATTTTACTTATTTGTCAACCGAAATTAAATCCTTTATAACCTCCGATGCGATTATAAGCCCCACAACCGACGGCACAAAAGAAATACTCCCTGGCGCGACTCTGTTTTTATGAATCGGCAAATTATTTTTATCGTCGATTTCGGGCGTTATCGTTTCTTCTTTTGAATAAACAACTTTTAATTTTTTTATGCCGCGATTTTTTAATTCCCTGCGCATCACCCGCGCAAGAGGGCAAACCGAAGTTTTATGAATGTCCGCGACTTCAAACATCGTGGGGTTTAATTTATTTCCCGCGCCCATACTGCTGATTATCGGGATATTATATTTTTTTGCCGCTTCGACCAATAAAATTTTTGATGACACGGTATCGATGGCGTCCACGATATAATCGTATTTTTCATATTCAAAACAATCTTTATTTTCGGCGTTATAAAAGTCGTTTACGACGGTCACATCTGCGTTTTTATTGATATCTGAAATTCTTTCTTTCATGACTTCCGTTTTGTGTTTTCCGATTGTGGAATACAGTGCGACAATCTGCCTGTTAATATTCGACACCGAAACGACATCGTTATCGATGAGCGTAATTTTTGAAACTCCGCACCGCGCGATTCCCTCCGCGACATATCCGCCGACACCGCCGACACCGAAAATTGCAACATTTGCATCAGATAATTTTTTTAAATTTTCCGTACCGATAATCATTTTCGTCCTAATAAATTCTTCCTGCATTTTAATCTCCTTAAAAATTATGTTACTCGGATTTTTCTAACTCTTCAAAATTTATCGGCGAAACAGGTTTTGTTCGAGCATCGGGAAAAATATTTTCATAATTTTCTCCAAACTCTGTATTATGTGAAACTGTTTCGGACTCTTCGGATTTAACACGTTTTAAAAATTTTCCGCCGAATACCGCAATTACACCGATAAAAATGAAAATCATAACAACTCTCAAAATAATTTTTTGTTTGCTTGTTTTTTTAATTATATATTTTTCATTCTGTTTCTTTTTCCATTTTGAAATTTTTTTCTTCTGCATAAATTATAGCAACTCCAATTTGAATTTTAATCTGTTTCCCATCAAATAAATAGTACAACAGCTTCATTTAAAAGTCAAAATCGAAAAAATATTTTTCTTATTTGAATTTTTCATGAATTTTTTTATGGAAGAGAATCCGTTTTTATGACTTGGAAACGAGCAGACAAAACCTTTGCATGATATCATAGAAAATAACTATTATTATTTGTGTGTTTTGTTGAATAATTTTAATTTCGGATTATTAATAATGTACAAAAAAAATAGAATATTATGATTTTTTCCACAAAAAATAAATAGTGTATTGACACTGTCATTGGTAAGGTGTTAAACTTCAACGGTAAGGTGCTTAACAAAAAAAATAAACAAAAATATTTTATGAGGAGGGTTTTTTTTGAACACTAAAAACTTTTGCGAAAAACACGGTATAGAACGGTTTGGTACGAATTGCCTGAAATGGGATGCGTTAGATGTCCGTTTTGGCGACCCCGACCTTATTTCTATGTGGGTTGCCGATATGGAATTTACCGTTGCCGATGTTATCCGCGACGCTTTAATTAAGAGGGTGGAACACGGTGTTTACGGATATTCTTATATTCCGGAAGATTATTATGAATCTGTAATCGACTGGCAAAAGAAACTTCACGGAAACACTTTGGAGAAAGAATGGTTTCGCTTTTCTACCGGTGTAGTAGTGGCTCTTTATTGGTTTGTGAACGCATTTACAGAACCTGATGATGCGGTAATGATTATCACGCCCGTATACTATCCGTTCCACAACGCGGTAAAGGACACCGGACGCAAGCTTGTAAGACACCAATTAGTAAACACAGACGGCTATTATACTTTTGATTTTGAACTTTTTGAAAAAGACATAGTTGAAAATGACGTAAAAATGATAATTGAATCCTCTCCTCATAATCCTGTTGGGCGTGTTTGGACGGAAGAAGAACTGGATATGATGCTTTCTATCTGTAAAAAACATAATGTATTGGTAATTTCAGATGAAATACATCAAGACGTTATTGTGGGAGATAAAAAATTTATTCCTGCATTCGCGGTTAAAGACGGCGCATATTTAGATACGGTTATCACGGTTACTTCGGCTTCAAAAACTTTTAACTTGGCAGGGCTTTTACATTCACATATTTTTATTGCCGATGAAAAAATACGTGAACGTTATGACGCTTATGCAAAAACCGTAAACCAAACGGAAGTTAACATCATGGGTTGTGTGGCAACACAAGCGGCATATGACGGCGGCGGAGAGTGGTTGACGAGCGTTTTAAACATTGTCAGAGAAAATGATAAGTACCTTAGAAGTGAATTTGCACGAGAAATACCTAAAGTAATTGTAAGCCCGTTGGAAGGAACTTACTTGTTGTGGGTTGATATGCGAGCATACCTCGGCACTGAGGGCATTAAGGAATTTATTCAAGACAAATGCAGGCTTGCCATCGATTACGGAGAGTGGTTCTGTCCTGACGCAAAAGGATTTATCCGTTTTAACTTAGCGACTGAACCTCGTTATGTTGAAAATGCAGTAAAAAATATTATCAAATGTATTAAAGAAATGGACTAGGCAATAATACTTATATTTTAATTTTAGGAGGAAGTAAAAATGTCAACTTTTATAAAGAATAATAAGTTTTCCTTCGTTTTGCTCGGAAGTATGTTATTGGGAACTATAATCGGTGCGATTTGGGGACCGGGTGCGGCTGTATTATCTCCTGTCGCGGATATTTTCCTAAATTTACTTTTTTGCTGTGTTGTACCTATGATTTTTGTTTCTCTGGTTGCGTCTATTTCCAACATGGAAAATTTGCGTAAACTGGGCAAACTATTAGGAATTTTAATGTTAGTGATTGTAATTACACAAGTTATCGCAAGTGTATATATGGGCATAATATGTGCTGTCGTTGACCCTGCTAAAGGAGCGGTTGTTAACATGACCGAAGACGTCGGCGAGCTTGCAAGTTCTTCTGACTTCTTGGCGATGTTTACGGTAAATGACTTCACATTATTATGGAGCAGACGTAATCTTATGGCGTTGATTGTTTTTGCGATATTGACAGGCGTTTCCTTAGTTTCTATCGGCGAAAAAGGAAAAGTACTTGTTGACGGATTTAATGCATTGCAAGAACTTGTAATGAAACTCGTTTCTTTTGTTATGTACTTGGCACCAATCGGTTTGGGCGCATTCTTTGCGGTTCTTATCGGTGAACAAGGCTCTGAACTTACGGGACCTTTGGCTCGCGCAATTATTATTTATTCGGTTGCGGCACTTTTCTATTATTTGGTGTTCAACAGTTTATACGCTTTTGTGGGCGGTGGAAAATTAGGTGTAAAACGTTATTGGAATAATATTATTCCGTTATCGATTACGGCTTTAGGTACATGTTCAAGTGCGGCTTGTATTCCGCTTAACTTAGTCGCGACAAAGAAAATCGGCGTATCCGATGAAATCACAGATATCTCGATTCCGTTGGGAACAAACTTACACAAAGACGGCGCATGTTTGATTACGATTTTAAAAATCGCGTTTATGTGTAGTGTATTCGGACAAAATTTCTTAGAACCGAGAACTTTTATTACGGCTGTTATCGTTTCTGTGGTTGCGGCAACTGTTATGGGCGCGATTCCTGCGGGCGGATATGTCGGAGAAATTTTCATAATTTCTGCTTTCAATTTCCCTGCGGTTTCAATTCCTATCATGGTATTAATCGGAACTATCACTGACGCTCCCGCGACTGCCATTAATGCGGCATTGCACGCACCGACGGCGATGATAGTGGAACGTTTTTATAACGGTGCCGATTGGTTAAAGAAAAAAGCTGATTCAGGTTTATTGGCTAAAAAAGACGCTGAAAAAACCGCGGCATAATAAATTAAAATAAAGGCAAAAACTTTTGCCTGTGAATAATAAATCCTCTCGAACTTTTTAAATGAGTTTGCGCAGGTATCGTGAAAACTCCCAAACATAGAATTTAAAAACTGTGGTTGGGAGTTTGTTAATACAAAGCAAAAATTAATATGCTGACATGGCACGATGTAAAATCTAAAAATTGATTTGCGAATCTGTGGTAGAAACAGAAGTAGGGAACGGTCTTGACCGTTCCGCAAACGATACGAAAACGGAACAGTCAAGACTATTACAATCAAAGCAAAACTTTAAAGTTTGCAGAAACATTATGTGAACTTTTAAAGTTATACCGACATGAAAATTTACGTGTAGGGGCGACACTTGCTCCGCCCGATAATGAAAAATCAAATGAATTAAAATTTCAATAACCTAAATAAAAAATCAACCGAATTTTGTGATATAGTTTTAAAGGAAGTATGTAGATAATTTGATGCCTTTAATAAGGCGGAAAGTGACAGAGGTGAGCAAATATATGGCGCTTGGATTCTATTTTGATATGAAGCGATGCGTGGGTTGTAAAGTATGCCAAGTCGCATGTAAAGACAAAAATAATCTCGCGGAGGGCGTTTTTTTTCGCAGAGTAATTTCTTTTTATGCACTTGCCGAAAGTGAGGAAAGCGATGTGTCTTCTTTACGCAATTATTCCGCCGCGTGTAACCATTGCGAAAATCCCGCGTGTGTCAGCGTTTGTCCGACAGGTGCGATTTATAAATCCGATGACGGAACTGTTATGCAAAACAGAAATCGTTGTATCGGTTGCGGCGCGTGTATTTGGAGTTGCCCATATGGTGCGCTTTCGTTTAGTCCGCTGGATGGAACATCGCATAAATGTGATGCCTGCGCTGATTTACGCGCGAAAGGCGAAAACCCCGTTTGTGTTGATGCGTGTTTTACGCATTGTTTGCAATTCGGAGATATCGACGAACTTAAAAAAGAATTTGGTGATGACATGACACAAGAGATAGCGATTTTGCCGGACGCGGGGCAAACAAATCCATCGATATTAATTAACAACCGATAGGAGGGATTTTTTTTGGATAATATGAATAGTTTTCGTTTAGATACAAAAGAAACTTTTTTGATTCTCGGAGGAGGAATTGCGGCAGTTAGTGCGGCACTCGCAATTCGTGAGAGAAACGCAACGGCGGAAATTTTTTTATCGGAAGAAGAAAACAGTTTGCCGTATAGTCGCCCGATGCTGACGAAAACGGCTTTTCGTGGTTTTTCACCGACGAATTATGATTTATATGATGAAGATTTTTATAAACGGCAACGCATTACGGTAAAAACAAATTGCGCGGTAACTTCGATTGATGCGCAGAAAAAACGAGTCGCGCTTTCTGATGGTTCAACTATGAATTATGATAAATGCATTTATGCACTCGGCGCAGAATGTTTTGTACCGCCGATAAACGGAAGCGAGAAAGAAAATGTTATTACTGTGCGCCGAAAAAGCGATATCGAAAAAATCCGCCGTATGTTATTAAAATCGAAAAAAGCGGTTGTTATCGGCGGCGGCGTTATCGGTCTTGAAATATCGTGGGAATTAAAAAAAGCGGGATTGGAAGTTGTTGTAATTGAACTCGCAAATGTTTTGATGGAACGTCTTTTGGACGAAGAAACAGCGAGATTTTTAGAAAAACAAATTTTGAAAACAGGAATCGAAGTTGTAACAGGCGCGAAAATCACGGGCATAACGGGCGATGAAAAAGCTAAAAGCGTGCTTTTGGACGACGGAAACGAATACGACGGAGATTTTATAATTTTATCAACGGGAATAAAAGCGAATACTCAAATCGCGAAAGATGCAAAAATNGAAGTTGCTCGCGCNGTTATCGTAAATGAGCGCATGGAAACAAATTTATCGGATATTTATGCGTGCGGAGATTGCGCNGAGTATAACGGAAATAATTACGGCACGTGGGGGCAAGCGCAGGAGCAAGGCGAAGTTGCGGGCGCGAATGCCGCGGGTGATAATTTGCATTATGTAATTGTGCCGTCTCCGATAATGATGAACGGCGCAGGTTCTAATTTATTTTCAATCGGCGACATGGGAAAAAATCCTGATTCGGAATATGAAGTTTTGAGATATGAAAACAAGCAGGGTAAAAATATTCCGCTTGTTAATCCACGCCACGATATTGATGATAACATGGAAACATATTATTTCGCGGGCGGAAAAATTGTCGGCGCGGCTTTGGTGGGAGATTTATCAAAACGAAAAAAAGTTTCCGACGCGATAGACAACGGTCAAAGTTTGGAAAAATTTAAATCGGGGGTTGCCGAATGAATAAAATAATTTTAAAAGATTGGGTTTATTACCATTGGTTTTCTCTGTTTTTTGAAGATTTCGACCGATGGATTGAAAAAAGTAATGAGATTGCGCCTGTGCTTTTTGAGAATTGGCAAAGTGTTTGCAAAATAGATGATATGTCTGCGCTCAGTCAAGAATATGACGACCTTTTTAAAGGTACAAACACGGAAATTTATATTCCGCTTTGGGCGTCGGCTTGCAAGGGAATGGGCGATATTATTATGGACGAAACAACTCTCGATGTTATTAAAACATATCATCATTGGGGATATCGCCATATTGAAATGGACGGCAATCCGCCTGATTTTATCGGGCAAATGCTTCGTTTTGGGGCATATCTTTGCGCGGCGGGGCTTCACGATGAAAATGAAATAAATTTATATAAAAAAGCTTTGGAGGATTTTATTAATCTTCATGTAATTGACACGGTTAAAATTGTTGCGGACGGAATTAAATCGCAAAGTTCATCTGCGTTATTTAATTTTGTTGCGGAAAATATTTTGAATTTCTTTTCGGGCGATATAAATAAAAGTTTTGATGAGGAAAAAACTTTGGAATTTTTAAAGGAATCGGAAATTTGGGAAGTTTATAAAAACGGTCGCGCCGAAACTATTGTAACGGAAGATGAAAAAATAATAATGACAGCGGGGCGTAATAACTGCGGCGGGCGTTGTGTAATTCGTGCTACGGCGCAGGAAAATTGCGTTTTGCAAATTACATCCGATATAAGCGAAAATTCTCCGCAATTGCGTGCTTGTATACGCGGGCGCGGTTATCGCAGAACTTATATGGACGGAAAAAATCGTTTGCGTTATCCGATGGTTAGAATCGGTGAGCGCGGAAGCGGACGTTTTAAACGCATTTCATGGGAAGAAGCCGCAGACATCGTAGCATCGGAATGGATACGAATCCGTGATACATACGGAGTTGGCTCAAGATATATTAATTATTCGACAGGTGTTTCGGCATCTTTGCGCCCCGACGGAATGGTGCGACGACTTTTAAATTTGGACGGCGGACATTTAGAAAGATATAATTCATACAGTAGTGCGTGCAGTACGTACATTTCGCCTTATATTTACGGCGATGCGGATTGCGGAATCAGTATTGAAAGTATTGTAGACACAAAATATTTAATTTTATGGGGACACAATCCCGTTGAAACAATTTTCGGCTCTGAGCGAAACGAATATCTCGCGCAGGCGAAAGAAAAAGGAATCCCGATAATCGTTATCGACCCGCGTTACAGCGACACCGCCGTAACATTGGCTGATGAATGGGTCGGAATACGTCCGTCAACCGACAGCGCATTAGCCGACGGAATGGCTTATGTTATTTGGACAGAGGGATTAAAAGACCAAGAATTTATGGATAAATTTTGTCTCGGTTTCGATGAAGAACATATGCCTGAGGGCGCGCTTCCGAATCAAAGCTACGAAGCATATTTATTCGGACGAGCGGACGGTATAGAAAAAAATCCGCAATGGGCGGAAAATATTACGGGTGTTCCCGCTGATACGATAATAAAATTGGCAAGGGAATATGCAAAAGCAAAACCTGCGTGTATTTTACCCGGGCTTGCGATGCAACGCGGCGCGAACGGCGAACAATCAACGCGAAGCCTTGCGATGTTGGCGTGTCTTACGGGCAATGTCGGCATATCAGGCGGAAGCGCGGCGGCGAAAGATGCGGTCGTTGAACATAAATCTCCGTCGTTGAATACATTAAGCGACCCTTATCCGGGGAAAATTCCGAGTTTTATGTGGACGAAAGCTATTGAACACGCAACCGAAATGACAAAGCGGCAAGACGGCGTTGAGGGTGTTGAAAAATTAGATACAAATATTAAAATGATTTTTAATTTAGCGGGAAATACATTAGTAAATCAACATTCAGATATAAATAATACGATTAGAATTTTAAAGGACACGAGCAAATGCGAATTTATACTTTGCTCTGATGTTTTCATGACTTCAAGCGCGAAATTTGCAGATGTTCTTTTGCCCGGAACTTCTTTTTTAGAGGGCGAAAATATGGCAGGACCTTGGGATTTCGGAAATTATGTTTTATATCATAATCAAGTAATCGAACCGATTTTCGGCGCAAAGTTTGAATATTTTTTATTGCGCGATGTGGCGAAACGCTTAGGGCTTTTGGAGCAATGGAAAGAAACAGACGGCGATTATCGCGAATGGCTAAAATTTATTTATGAAAGCACAAGAAAAGTTGAAACGGAATTGCCGAGTTTTGAAGAATTAAAAAAACGCGGCGGATATTCTTATAAAAAACGTCCGCCGTTTATCGCATATGAACAACAAATAAAAGATTTTGAAAATAATCCTTTTAAAACTCCGTCGGGCAAAATAGAAATATATTCGCAAAGACTTTATGACTTGGGCGACCCGACAGAAATTCCCGCGATACCGGCTTATGTTGCATGTGCGGAAGGATTTCACGACCCGCTGAAAGAAAAATATCCGTTACAAATGATTGGTTGGCACACGAAAAGAAGATGCCACAGTATTCATGACACAAATGCGTGGCTTGAAGAAGCAGAACCTCAATGTTTGTGGATAAATCCTAAAGATGCAAACGAGCGAGATATTCAAGACGGAAGCACAGTTGAAATTTTTAACGACCGTGGCAGAGTGCGAATGCCCGTGAAAATTACGGAGCGCATAATTGAAGGCGTTGTCGGAATGGCGCAGGGCGGTTGGTATAAACCTGATAAAAACGGCGTTGACACACGCGGCTCAATCAATGTGCTTACTTCAACGCGCCCGACGCCGATAGCAAAAGGAAATCCGCAACATACAAATTTGGTTGAAGTTTTGAAGATTTCTAATGAATAATTTTTGTACGATTTAAAATTTTACTCGTGATGTAATATCTGTCGGCACACCCTATAAAATGAGAGCGGAACGGTCAAGACCGTTCCCTACGTGTGGGCTATCACAAATTGAATTGCAAAGTTTTTATGTTGAAAAATTGAATTGCACATTTATTGTAAAAACGTAAGTTGTAGGGGCGACCCACTTTCACGTTGATAAGCGGGAGACCACATAGGGTCCCCCTACAAGTAATTCTAGTATCACGCAAACCTTTATAGCAATAGGTGATTTTTTATTTTTGGGGAACTAAAAACTAATCACTAAAGCTGTTCCGAAACCACCTTTTTGCTGACAGAAACCGCGATGTTTTAACGCGGTTTTCGGCAGCTTGTTCAAGTTTCGGAACAGGTCTACTAACCACTAATCGCTACCAACGAGGTGATTTTTTTGAAAATTGGCGCGGTTATACTCACGGGCGGCGAAAGTCGGCGAATGGGAACAGACAAAGCGACTTTAAAAATAAACGGCGAAAGTTTTTTGCAAAAAATATTTAATCAGCTTGAGGGTTTTGGAGAAGTGCTTTTGTCGGTCAGAGATTTTGAAAAATATAAAAATAAAAAAATTTTTTCTGATGTAAATTTATCTTGTGAAAATTTTTCTTATGAGAAAATTTTTGATGAGAAATTCTCTCGTGTAAAATTTATTATAGATAAATACGGCGGACGCGGACCGATGGACGGAATTTACAGCGCGCTTAAAGAATGCGATTCTGATGCGCTTTTTGTTGTGTCGAATGATATTCCGCTTTTTCAAAAAGAACTCGCAGACGTTGTTTGTGAATATTTAACAAAAGATTTTGACGCCGTTGTTCCGTATACGAAAGGTGAGCGACTTCACCCGACTTGTGCGGTATATAAAAAAAGTGTCGCTCCGATTTTTGAAAAACAACTGAACGATAAAAACTATCGCATGACGGACGCGCTTTCTAAATTGCGTATAAAATACATATCCGTTGAAGATGCAGGATTTTCCGAAAATATAATTTTTAATGTGAACACGGTTGAGGAATATGAAAAACTAAAAAGAAGCGAAACTTTATAACTGTATTAGATTGCAAACATTAAAACTTTACGCGCGTTTTCGGAGCGGTCAAAACCGCTCCCTACAGTTTCGATTCTCATGATAAATCATTTTTTGGATTTTATATCATGCTATATAAAATTTGACTTAAAAAAACTAAAATTTTTGATTTTCATTTTCGTAGGGGCGGCGCTTGCTCCGCCCGATATTACAGGGATACTTTATAAGGCGGGCGGGCACATGGGCACCGCCCCTGCAAGTTAAATTTCATCGAAAGACAAAGTAAATGTAAGTTTTTAAAGTTTAGAAATTTTATCGGAATAAAGCAATCAAAAGAAATGAAATCAAGAGTTGAATCAAAAGAAAGGGAATTTTATATGAGCAGAATAAGCTATGAACAGGCACTACATTTAATAGAAAATAAAGTTTGCC